>Ga0172376_10002679_pt1 | contig 21561 bp, 17 predicted proteins | sample Lak35m_FD_121114 | JGI IMG/M metagenome (GOLD analysis project Ga0172376, IMG submission 121114) | Freshwater microbial communities from Kabuno Bay, South-Kivu, Congo - kab_092012_35m | ecosystem: Environmental > Aquatic > Freshwater > Lake | place: Democratic Republic of the Congo: South-Kivu... | reverse complement strand
TTTGTTTGTTTTGGAGCAAGAAAATGAAATTGCTGCAAGAGATGAAGCCATGCGCCGTTACGAACGGGCCAAATTTCAATTAAACAACATCAAAGTGGGAAAAAGACCGGAAGAAATTGAAGTAATTCAAGATATGCTTGTCCAAGCAGAGGCTGATCAAGAGTTTGCACGCCTCTTTTGGGAGCGCCAGAAAAAACTAGTAACCACGAACGCAACATCTCTTGAAAATCTCGATCGTGCCAAATCGGCTTATGATAGAGGCCAAGCTCGGGTTGAAGAATTAAAGGACCAGTTAAAGGTTGCCCATCTTCCTTCTCGTGAAATGGAAATTAAAGCAGCGGAAAAAGAAGTTGAGGCTACCCTTGCCGTCGTAAGACAAGCCCAGTGGCGATTGGATCAGAAGTTTATTAAATCTCCCGTTAAAGGATTTGTTTTTGATACCCTTTATGTTTTGGGAGAGTGGATACAAGCAGGTTCTCCTGTTGTTGTTATTTTGCCTCCTGGGAACATTAAGGTCCGCTTTTTTGTTCCTGAATATCAGTTGGGGCGTTTTAAAATCGGGCAGTCGGTTATGATCAAGTGCGATGGGCAAGAGAAAGAAATTCCCGCTGTTCTCAGTTACATTTCTCCTGCTGCTGAATATACGCCGCCTGTCATTTACAGCCGTGAATGGCGCTCTAAGCTCATGTATATGCTTGAAGCACGCCCAATCCAGGATTTCGAGACCCTCCACCCCGGACAACCCGTTGATGTGACGATGGGGGTACCATGACGGCAGCTTTTGCCATTGATGTTCAAAATCTCACCAAAAGTTATAGCAACAAAACCGTTGTCCGGGATTTTTCCATTCAGGTTGAGTATGGCCAAATTTATGGATTTCTGGGTCCGAATGGGAGTGGAAAGACAACCACCATTCGTATGCTGTGTGGTCTCTTGAAGCCGGATTCTGGTACTGGTACTTGCCTAGGGTTTGATATTTTGGGGGACTCCCACCGCATTAAAGCACAGGCGGGATATATGACCCAGCATTTTAGTTTATATGAAGACCTCAGCATTATTGAAAATTTAGACTTTACGGCCCGATTGTACTTTGTCAAAAACCGCCCGGAAATGGTCAAAAAAACCCTTGAAAGGCTGGGGTTGGCAAAGCGCTGTAACCAGTTGGCCGGACAATTATCAGGGGGGTGGAAACAGCGGCTTGCCCTGGCGGCTTGCATATTACACAAACCCAAGCTTTTATTGTTGGACGAACCAACAGCTGGGGTAGACCCAAAAGCCCGGCGGGAATTTTGGGATGAGATTCATCAATTAGCCAGTGAGGGCATGACTGTATTGGTGAGTACCCACTATATGGATGAAGCCGAAAGGTGCCATAAGATTGCCTATATATCCTATGGTGATCTTCTCATTAAAGGAACCGTCCCAGATGTTATTGCAGCTTCGGGTTTGACGACGTGGCTGGCAACAGGGGACAATTTGAATGGCTTGGCTAAAGAATTAGAGGGACTGCCTGGGGTAGAGCAAATTGCACCTTTTGGCAGGACGCTCCATATCAGCGGCGGTAATGCAAAGCTTTTGGCAAAAACGCTCACGCCCTTTCAAAAAAAATCGAAATTTATTTGGGAAAAGGGGACACCGAATTTGGAGGATGTCTTTGTTCAAATGACGGGGAAAACCAATGGGTTTAAGTAAATTCTCATTCTCTTATCCCCGGTTGTGCGCCATTTTACTCAAAGAATTCATCCAAATGTGGCGGGACCGGGGCACTTTTGCCATGATGGTCTTTTTGCCGATTATGCAGCTCATGCTGTTTGGGTTTGCCATCAACTCTGACCCGAAATCCTTGCCAGCAGGGCTTTTGGAATTTGATGATGGCCCCTTCAGTCGGACCATTATTAAATCGTTGGAAAATTCTGAGTACTTTAAATTTACACACATCCTCTCTAATGAAAAGCAAGCCCAGCGCCTTTTAGATACGGGCGAGATCCAATTCGTTGTGAACGTTCCGGAAAATTTTGGGCGCAAACTTCAGCGAGGGGAAAGACCCGCCATTTTGATTCAAGCAGATGCTACAGATCCAACAGCGATGGCAAATGCGCTGGCAGCGGCGGCAGCTCTCAACCCCCTCGTTATTGATCGAGACCTGGTTGGCCCATTACAATCCTTGAAAGGAAAGCCAGCCCCTTTTGAAATGCGGGTGCATCGCTTGTATAATCCCGAAGCCATTACCCAATACAACATCGTTCCAGGTCTCATTGGCACAATTTTGACCCTCACAATGGTGGTCATGACGTCTGTTGTTGTGACGCGGGAGAAGGAGCGAGGAACAATGGAGCATCTTCTTTCAACGCCGGTGCGCCCGGTGGAAGTGATGCTAGGCAAGATTTTGCCCTTTATTATTGTTGGGTATATCCAAGTTATTGTGATTCTGGCAACAGCGAAATTTATATTTTCCGTTCCTATTGTGGGCAGCTTAATCCTATTGTCCTTGGTGATTATTTTCTTTATTACAGCCAATTTGTCGATTGGGTTCACCTTTTCCACCATGGCCTCAAACCAACTTCAGGCTTCCCAAATGAGTACGTTTTTCTTCCTGCCGTCCTTGCTTTTGTCGGGCTTTATGTATCCATTCCGAGGAATGCCAGATTGGGCCCAAACCATTGGGGAAATCCTGCCCCTTACGCATTTCCTGCGCATTGTTCGGGGCATCCTTTTGAAGGGTAATGGCTTTGTGGAAGTCTGGCCCAACCTCTGGCCCATCATCTTGTTTATGCTGGGGGCCATGGCGCTGGCTATGGTTCGCTACCGGGAAACCCTTGATTAAAAGGGGGCATTTTATGCCCCCTTTGACCAAAAATTCATATTACCCCCAAAATCGTATGGTTATTTTAAGGTCTGGCTTAGTATTTGATAGGCTTTTCAAAGATTCCAGACAAAAGTCTGGGAGTTTACCTTTGCAATCACTTAAGTCCAAAACCGTCAGGGACAAGCTATCAATTTCTTTTAAAGCGCACAGAATTTTATTAAGTTGACCATAATAATTGTGGTTCATGACTTCTAAATTCAGGTACGTAAGGCATGAATTATTCTGAAGCATTGTTATTAGGTTCTTCCTATCTTCTTTAAGTTGAGAATCATCCAATTGTACTTTCAATTGTTGAATCGTTTTATGAGAGCCCAGCCCTTCCATGATTGGTTTTATCCAGTTCCTAGAGAAATTGCTGTTGATATCTTTACTTATGTTGCTTAAGTCTAAAGACTTAACGTTTGTTTCGCAAACAATTTGCCGAATAAGGTTTTGGTTTTTTGTTGGGTTCAAACCTGCATTCTCAAAAGCAAGCTTAATGTTTTTTTCAGGGGAGCCTATTATCCCTTCCCAAGTGAGGGTAAACCAAGGAGCCCTTCTGTAAGAGGCGTCATCTTGACTTTCCATTAAATATCCCATGACAGAGATCATTTGCTCGTTTGATAGAGATAGTGCTTCAAGAGTTGTATTGGCTTTAAGGCCTTCTGCGAGATATGCTTCTTTTTGGTTGTCGGGATATTTAGCTTTGAGATTCAAAGACTTAAGCTTTGTATTTGTTTTGAGCGCATTCGCAAGCATGCCTATACAAGTCGGAGATATGAGCATCCCACTTAAATTCAGCCAAAAATAAGGTTCATCTTGCGAAAGTTCTTGTACCAGAGTATTAAACCAAATTCCAAAGGAGTGAAAGTGCTTGCTTAACTCTATCTCTTCATGGGCATTCTTAAGGATGGCCGATATGGCGCGATCATTGTTATTATATGCAGCCTCCTCAAGATATTTGCCGGGGTTTTTAAGAGCTTCTTGCCAAGTATTACAAAACCAGGGTGCTTTTGTGAAAGGGCCTTCTGGGGAAGAAATAAGTTGCATCATAATTTCCGGCAGCTGCCAATCCTCTGGCAAGATTAAGGTGCATAGGGTTGCATTGTCCTTGAGTCCTTCTAAGAGCGGGGACATCCATTCGTTAACCATATAATGAAGATTAAGCTGTGTAAAATCTAAGTGCTCAATTGTTGATTTCTTGACCCAATCCGTAAGAAGAGACCAATTCTTGTTCGTTATTGCAGCTTGAAGGGTGTCAAGAGAGGTGTAAGATGCTGATTGAACTTTTTGAAACCAAGGCGCAGCCTGGAAGGCACCTTGCTGGCATTGGGCGAGCGTGCCCATTACTTCAAACATTTCTTTTGTTGGAAGAATTAACTCTTCAAGGGTTGCATTTTTTTTCAACCCTTCTGCGAGGAGCTTGGTTTGCGATGAAGGGAGTAATTGTTCGCCTATCTTCAAGCTTCTAAGTGTTTTATGGGATTTCACTACATCCGTAAGGGCGGTTAAGCCATCTGGGTATAAATAAGAAGCTATTTTTAGGTTTGGTTCTTTATCAAGAAGGGATAAAGTTAAATTGAAACATTGTGCGTTCAACAATTTCGCAAAATCACATTGTGCTTCTTTTTCTACGATATTCCGCATAACATTAAACCAGGCTTGCAAGTCTCCTTTTAGATCCTGCGGATAAAGAATAAGTTCATTCAAAATTTTGTATGAAAGATCCTCATTAAGTCCCCATTGAATTTTATTGACGCCCTTCTCTATGAGCATTTTGACGATATCAGAGAAATTAGGAGTTTTTTTGTCTATCACGTTGAAAATTGGAATTTTTATATTATGAAAACTTTGACAATAATTTATATTTGGAAAATCTTTGTTTAAATCAACTTCAGGGTACTTCTTTAATATTTTACTAAATAAACTGGGATTTCCATGTTTTACAAGTGCCGGAAGAAAGTTTAAAACCATAGGAAGGGGGAGTATTTCCTTTTTACTTTCAAAAATATCCATACAGGTCACGATAAACCCTTCAACAGTCTCTTTATTGGAATTTTGTGCTAAATATATAAATCCATCTATAGGTAGGGATTCTTCTGGCTTTTCACCCGTTATTTTTTCATATGCCATAGCGTAAATTGTTTTGATCATGGGTATTTCTGTAAAGCTTCCGGGAATACCTTGCGTGTGCTCAGCCAACCAATCTGCAACAATATGCACCGTTGTTTTCCGCATTTCGGCATCATAGGCTTGCTTTTCACGCTCGCTTAAGGGGAACCGGTCAAAGGCACAAGTTCTGACAAAGTTAAGGTTAAGAAATGTGTCAGGTTGGAGAAATCGCCGATTTTCCGGCATCATGGATTTTTTCTGTGTGGTATCATTCTTAAATGAATCAAACCGAACGCGGCTCGCTTGGGCTTTTGGCTTAGCGTGGCTATATTTTCCCGTACTTTCATGATCCAAAGGATGTTCAAATTCCCATTGCAGTTTTTGTTCACGTTGCCATTGGTGCTCCAATTCGCTCTGAATCGCATGAACAAACTGAGAGGTGGATTGCCTTGTTTGATGCTGATAATCTGTAAAAATAAAGCTTCCTCCACCAGGTGTTGGGTAATTATAGTCATCGAGAGTTTCTGGATTTTGACTGACGGCAATGAGTACGCTATTTTCAAAGGTGGGGTGTTGATATTTATAGAACTGTTCAAACAGAGAATGGAAATAGGAATAGTCTGGTTTAGAAAATCCGCACAAGGCCATGGCCTCTTGAAAACGAGCACTCATGTCCTGTGGGTTAACGCTATGGTTACCTGTAAAATATTCAACAGAAGATGAGGTGCTAACCGTTGTCGTGTGGGTGGCGAAAAGAACAAAATTGAAAAACATCATCGCATTACGTGTCTCGTTGTCTTCAACGGGACCGGTTCGATTGATCATATCCCATATGGTTTTGTCTTTTTTGAAATAAATATCCGTTCCGCGGGTGGCGACAAGCTGGTTTAAAGAGCGAATCCCAATGAGTTCCCTTAAATAGGTAAATGCTTTAAATAAATTATTCAGGTTATCGCTTGCGCCATGGATAAATGTAGGCCATTCCCTATTGTGCTCATCCCAGTCCAGTATATCTGCAAGTACGTCATAATCGCTTTCTTGGACCACAATTCCTCTGTTTTGATTTTTTTTCTGCCAGTACTCGACATCATTATTCTGGTTAATAAAAGTCTTAATATTTGCAATATTGGCGGCCCTGCGTGGATTTGGGCTTCCTTTAAAATCTTCCGGCTCTTTATATTGGTCTCCTAGAACCATGGCAAAATGGATTTGGCTGAGAGTTTTTTCACATTTTGGATTCCAAAAGGCCGGTTTAATGGCTGTGGGGGCCTCAATTTCCTGAAATTTCCGCTTGAGCTGAACCACGGCCATGCCATGGGCTGCCACAGCATTGGCAAGTGTTTTATTGTTATCTGTTGGTTCGCTGGACGTGGGCAGATAAAATTCCTTTTGAATTTGGAAGAACGCTTCAGTAGTCCACGTATTGCCAATTTGATAGCATTGGTTAAAGGAATCTTGAATATTAAAGTAAGCATCAGATAGTGTTACATGGAGTTTTTTATCCAACCATAGCTTACAAAGCATGGATTCCCCAGATTGTGTAGATAGGCTTTGGAATAGGGGTGCATAAAGTTGAATGCTGTCGCCTTCTACTTGCAAAGTGTGATTGCCACTGGCAACAGCTCTCCACAAGTCAAGGGCTTTTACCCATTTGAAATCTGTATATTCCCTGTTGTGCCCCTCTGTTGTGTTTAAGAGCTTTTTCTTGAAAACATCAGAGGAAAGGTACTTGATGTTGTGGAAATACATGCGATAGAAAAAGGGGCTATTGTTTTTTTCCGTGATGGTATCAATAAACGGCTGATGGCTTAAAAGGTCGGGATGAGGCGCATAGATGCCATTTGATTCTTCCTTACTTTCTCGTGAGGCTGTTTCATGAGGTGTTTCTCCATCTTCACTTTCGCCTCCCAAATTACACCAACCTCCATTGTCATTTCGCTGGCCAAGAAGAATATGGATTTCATCCTCAAACAAAGCATAATGAAGGATACCGGCAGCTGTTTTATCCTTTTTCCCAATGACGCGCTTGGAAAGTTTGTGGCGGTTAGCGCTCACTACAGAAGGTTCTATGTAGACCGCACTTCCTCGCTCTTCATCTTTGAGCAGCTCTAGGGGAACGGTGGAGAAAGAACAACTTGGGTCATCTTTAAGGAGCTCATAAGCCGTGAAAACATCCTCATTAAACAGAATCCAATCCAGAGGCTGGACAACAACACCTGCTATGTCAGGGTGCGATAGATAACGGCGCAACCCTTCCGTTACAAGCCCCCGCTCTTGGTGAGCTTCTGGGCTCATGTCGTTATGAAGTTTCGTGGTGGTGGCTTGCTTCTTTGAAAGAATCTCTTCTTTCTCCATCGCAAAAGCTGGAAGGATAGATTGAGACACCAGGGTGGTCATCAATAGAATTGAGGTAATTTTCTTTAAAATCATTTCATAAATCCATTTTTTCAAATAATGAGAATGCGAGAAACTTTGTAAAATATATTTTTAACTTTAATAGAGGAGATGTAGGTATTCTTAATTTAGATTTCAAGAGTTTAATATAAAGAATTAATATTCAAGGAAATATTTGCAAATAGCATGAGGGGTTGTGTCCATAAAGTTAACGAAAAATAAAACATTTCCATTCTAACATGGCTTAGGGAAATGACGATGAAAGGGATGACAAATGGGAGATTATAGATTCTCATGGAAAAGCAGGAAGCTCTACGTGGACATTCTTGCCAGCTTTTTCTTCATTACCTTTGGCACAACCCTTGCAACAACATGGTACACGTACCAATCAAATTCTGAGTCACTAATTCATGTATCTGAGGACCTTTTGACCCATGTAAGCAAATTCTCCGTTGATAAGGTTATTTCTTATTTAAATCAAGCCCAACTTATTACCCACTTAGGCGCGAACATTGTTAAAGAGAAATCACCCATTAGTAATGAAAACCAACCCCTCATTGCCTTTATGGAAGGAATTTTACAAGCTTATCCTTATTTGTCTTCTATTTATATTGGAACGGAGGACGGTAAATTTCTACAGGTGAAGAGTTTAGATTCTACTTCAACATATAGAACTGACCCTTCGCGCACGCTTCCAGGGGGTAGTATAGCTTCGATTCGATTCATCGATCGGGAAAATGGGAATGTTTCAGAAGTTTGGGAATATCAAGATATTGAAGGCAAAATTCTCGATCAGGAGAGTATCCCAAAAGTGATGTATAACCACAAAATTCGGGATTGGTATGTGGGCGTTTCTCAAAGCCGAAGCCCCCAGTGGAGTGATGTCTATGTTTTTAGCTCAACGAAAAAACCTGGAATTACAACAGGATACCCACTTTTTGATTCAAAAGGTGTATTTATTGGTGTGATTGCGATTGATATTGAAATGGGAGCTATTTCAGAGTTTCTCAATGAAACGCGCATTTCTAAAGAATATGCCGCTTTTATTCTAACGGAAAAAGAAGAGGTTATTGCAAGTACGGACAAAACACAAATGGTTAAAGTCGAGGGTGAGAAGGTTCGGGCTATTAATTTGAATGAGCTGACTGATAAGCGCGTTATTTTAGGGTATCAGAAGTTTAGAAATGATCAAAAAGACAACTTTACATTCGAAAAAGATGGTGTTGAGTATATTTCAAGTTTTTCCTTCTTTCCAAAAACGTTTGAGAAGAAATGGTCGATTGGTCTTATCGTCCCTTTAGATACCTTTATTGGCAGTATCAAAGACACTCAGCGGAAAATTTTACTCATTACCTTTTTAATTTTCTTGGTATCTGTCGCGCTCATTGGCTTCATTGCGCGGCGGATCGCACGCCCCATTATTTCATTGTCTGAAGAAGCAACACGCATTAAGAATTTTGAGCTGGATAATAATGAGGAAGTTAGTACAGATATTTATGAGCTTCAGCTTCTCAACAATTCCATCTCTTCTATGCGCATGAGCATGCGAGCGTTCTCTAAGTTTATTCCCAAAGTGTTGGTGGCTAAATTACTGAGAACAAACCAAACTGTGAAAATTGGAGGAAAACTACGCCGTGTGACCTTGCTGTTCTCTGATGTTGTTAACTTTACAACAGTTTCTGAGAGTTTCCCGCCTGAAAAACTTGTCCTCCATTTGTCAGAATATTTTGAAGAAGTCACCCAGATTATCATGAAGGTCAATGGCACCATTGATAAGTATATTGGCGATGCTGTTATGGCGTTTTGGGGAGCTCCTATTGTCGATAAGGACCAAGCTTTGAATGCTTGTCGGGCCGCGCTTACACTCCAAAACCGTTTGGGACATTTAAATCGGCAATGGGCGATAGAGGGTAAGCCCGTTCTAGAGACGCGGATTGGTATCCATACAGGGGATGTGATTGTTGGGAATATGGGGTCTTCTGACCGGATGAACTATACAGCCCTGGGAGATACCGTGAACCTAGCGGCTCGCCTAGAAGGCACTAATAAAATGTATCACACTCATGTTATTATTAGTGAAGAAGTTCATCAAGAAGTCAAAGATTATTGTTTGGTTCGTCCCATTGATCTTGTTGCTGTTAAAGGCAAAACGAAGGGCGTGAAAATATATGAATTAATTGGTCTCTTCCATGATGATCCAGCCCTTCTTCCCAGTGAAATGCAAGTCAACTATTGCAAACTCTTTACGAAAGCATTTCAGCTTTATCTCGAGCGGCGTTGGGACGCAGCAATTAGTTTATTGGAAGATATGAAAAGCCACTTTGGCGATGACTATACAACCACCCTATACCTGGAACGATGCGTTAATTTTAAAGAGAACCCCCCTCCTGAGGATTGGGATGGTGTTGTTCATCTGACAGAGAAGTGAGTTTAATTTTGAGAAAGGGTGCTTCATAAAGGCAATTTTAAACCTTAAGGACGCCTTGAGGCAATCGCGTAAGTTATTGAAAGTGCTTCATCGACAGATGTGTCCGATGTCGGGTAATAATCACACGTTTCAATTTTGAAACCTGCTTGCATGAGGCCTTTCTTTAGAGAATCCGCGTCAATGAGTTGGATGGTGTCAGGTAGATTTCCTTTTTGTTCTGGCATCAAGCCCCATAAATTTTCAATCCTGCCTGGCCATGGTTCATTATTTAATTTTTGTTGGTCATAGATGGGCCTGAGGGGTTTCCATTTTTTTCTTAATGGGCAAGGGGAGGTAATATATACAATTCCTCCATCTTTGAGGGCTGTGTAAACCTTAGATAAAGCCAAAAAGATTTCATTTGGAGTCAAAAATATCAGTATGCGGGAAAGTAAAATGCCATCGTAAGTATTTGAAGGTAAGTTAATTGTACCCGGAAAGTGGCCACAATGCACTTCAAGTCGAGATTCATAACTTTTAGGGCAATTTTCTAAAAGAATATCCAGGTGGCGTTGATCAAGATCGACAGCCGTAACTTGCCCGCCTCTTTTAAGGGCTTCAAAGGTAGAATACCCAAAGGCAGCTCCGATATCTGTGAAATGGCCTTGCGTCCTTTCAACATGATGTAAAAAGGCCAAGAAAGCAGGATCTGACCTTAAAAACATGTATCCCATAGCATTGAGAGTTTTTATTTTGTCGCTGGGTTCTATAGCTACCATAGTTAACACTTAAGGGAACTTTGACAAGGAAGGCAAGCCTTAATTCAGAAGACAAAAAGTCATCCTGCTAAAAAAGTATTAATTCTTGATCAACGCCCCTTGTTCCTTCGCGGCTTTGCGGTAGGAGACGATGCTGAAGGGGAATGTGCTCACATACCCAACAGCGATGAGGGTAAGCGTTAACCATGGCTTGCTGAATAAGGCAGCCGTTGAAACAGCAATAATCAACATAAAGGGAAGAACATATTCGTGAGGAATGTGGATTTTCTTTAACGAAAATGTTGGCATTGCGCTGACCATCAAAACGGCGACAGCAGAGAGGATTGTGCTACAGAAAAAGGGGCTGGTGATGAAAGAAGAATCAGGCCATTCAAAAGACATGACAAGAGGGCTAATTGCTAATGCGGCGGCGGCGGGGGCTGGTGTTCCGGTAAAGTAAGCTGTTGACCAGGCAGGCGTGATTCCTTCAATGCTGCGGGTATTGAAGCGTGCCAGGCGTAAAGCCATACAGACGCTGAATAAGAGGACGAAAGCCCATCCAAAGCCACCCCATTCATGCAATGTGAAGAAATACATGACCAATCCTGGAGAGACCCCAAAGCTAATAAAATCTGAAAGGGAGTCAAGCTCTGCACCAAAGCGACTTGTACTGCCTAAAAACCGGGCAAGACGACCATCTACGGCGTCGAGAATTCCAGCAATAATAATGGCAAACACGCACCATTCCCACCGTTCCAATAAGGCAAAGCGGACGGCGCTTAATCCTGTACAGAGCGCTAGAACGGTTGCAATATTCGGAAGCATCCCAAGCAAAGAGTAGCCTTGAAGAGGATGTTTTGTGAGGCGCCCGCGTAAACGGGGGGTGAGCTTGCGGCGTTTGGGTTTGCCATCGGCCTTATGGCTTGCTGCCATGGCTGTTTTTCGTTTCCAGGCCATTAGTGGCAAATTCCTTCAGGGAGGAGTTTTTTTGACGTTTCTTTTGTGGTTAAATCAGCGATAACCGTTTCTCCTCCAATCATGCGTTGCCCTTCAATGATAAGGGGATAAGCCCCTTCCGGCAAGTAAATATCCGTACGGCTGCCAAAGCGGATGAGGCCGAATACAGCTCCCGTCCCAACCGTGTCTCCTTGTTTGACATCACATAAGATGCGCCGTGCAATCAGGCCCGCGATTTGGACAATAGCAACTTTGGTGTGGTCTTTCATCTCAATAACGAGGGTTTGCCGTTCATTATGGTCACTGGCGTCATCAAGGGCAGCATTCAGGAATTTACCAGGGTGATAAATGGACTTGATTATTTTTCCCCCAATGGGGATTCGGTTGACATGGACATCAAAAACATTCAGGAAAATGCTAGCTCGAAGGCGCGGGGCAGTGCCCATTTCAAATTCGACCGGGGGTGAGACCTTCTTAATAGCGCAAACAATACCATCTGCTGGGCTAACAATTAAACCATCCTTCTTTGGCGTAATACGTTTAGGATTCCGGAAGAAGTAGGCGCACCATCCAGTGAGGGCCATTCCTAAAAATCCGAGAGGCTGGGCTACGAAAAATAACGCGAAGGTAAGAGCTGCAAAAATACCAATAAACCGCCATCCTTCTGGATGAATCTGAAGAGGAAAAAATAGGGACATTATACTTTTTGACTCCTTGGGTCTCAATTATTTTCCCACACTGCCTTGAAGCTATAAAAATATCAAGAGGGATCAAGACTCAGAAGCCATGAAATATATATTAAAAGGTGTGTTACCCCTTACTCTATGATTCGGTGTTTTTAACGGCGTAGGTCTCGTGTCAGTAAGCTCGTCCAAAAACCTTCAAGATTGGTAAGTAAGGTGTCCAATTGGGCAGCTTTTGCTGCATCAACACCTTCCTGAGCAAGGGCTTTTGCGTGCATTGTGAACAATTCGTCCAGTCTGTCATGAAGCTTCACTCCCTTATCTGAGAGTTTGACATGGCTGGAGCGTCGGTCATGGGTACTTGGTTCTTGTACCAAATAGCCATTTTGAACCATCTTGCGCAAATTATAAGAAACATTAGATCCAAGATAATATCCACGATTGGTCAACTCTCCAACAGTCACTTGTCCGCGCCCCACATTATAGAGGACGAGACATTGAACGTTGTTGATATCCCGGATCTTCATTCGATCCAACTCAACCTTCACAACCTCTAAAAAAAGGCGGTGGAGGCGTTCGATCATCACAACCGATTTAAAATAATTTTCTTTCATAATACACCTCTTAAAAAATTTGCAGTTTCAATTTAAATTTACCGCTAATTGGTTAAAATTCTTTTAAGCTTTTAAAAATAAAAAATATATAAACCTTGTATATGAAGCAACCAACCATACTAAAGGCGCCTTTATTTATGGAGTTTGCCAGGACTACCGCTGTAACCCCCCAAGTACAGTTTTATAGAAAATACAACTTTATTGAATATAGTGCCGTCATCCTGATTGTTTGACTTTATCATCTCTCGTGAACGAAGGCCCCTGGGCGATGTGCAAACTATTATTCTTTCTATGCCAGTGAAGACGCTATGTTATCATCCCAAGCTTGGCCTGGAAACCTCATGACAACCCAATAGTTCCCTATTGACGCTTATATATTTATACCTTTCCTTAAGGTTTTTCAATACTATAGATACGAAAAAGAAAAATAAAAATTTATTTCTCTCAATTTTTAAGGGGTTATGAAGGAGCTAACCTGAGAATGGATTTCATTTTTTCTCAAGAAAATCCAGGCCTTCGAATGAAAAAATGTCAACTCTTGAAAAGAAACCAAAAATGCCGGATGATATCTTAATAAAAATGAATATAAATGAAAATCCTAAGTTAATGATTGTTGCAAAGAAAAGAGAGAATTTTGACCCTTTGAACGTCGCAGCAGGAATTGCAGATAATTCTTTGTGGAATTGGGAGAGATTACACCCTGATGAATTGGCAATTGATATTCCCGGTCAGTGGGGCGAGTACCGATTTCATCTTTGCTGGCAAGCGGAATCTAACCTATTTTACCTGGCTTGCTTCCTAGATTTGAAGATCTCTGACCCCTTGCCCGTTGGCATCTATGAATTATTAGCATTGGTCAATCGGCGGCTATGGATGGGGCATTTTGATCTCGTTGATAATCAATGGGTTGTTTTTCGCTATGCCCTTCCCCTTTCAGGTAAGAAACCTAAAGAAGTGAGCCCTCAGATAGAAGAACTGATGGATACTATTATTGGAGAATGCGAAACATTCTATCCAGTCTTTGGTACCTTGCTAACGCATGGTGTTTTGCCTCAAGATGCGTTACAGATGGGACTTATAGACACATTTGGAGAAGCTTGAAGCGGCTCTTTAATCCTAAGTATATCCATGACTAAGAAAGGAAAGCTAATATGAAACGGGCTAAATTTCTTCTGGTAGGTTGCGGAATGATGGGCGGAGCCCTAAAGCAAGGGTGGGAGCATACAAAGGCTCCCTTTGAGGTTGTGGTGATTGAACCATCTAATTCTACATATCTACCTCACATAAGGTCTCTACCTCAAGACTATGTCCCTGATCTGATTATTTTTGCCGTTAAGCCTCAAACACTTCCTGAAATTTTACCGCTTTATAAACACTTCTCAACAAAAGGTTGCCTGTTTTTATCAATTGCTGCAGGCGTTAATCTTGACCATTATCACAGTATCCTGGGAGAAGAAACCTATATGATTCGAGCCATGCCGAACCTTCCTGTAACCGTTGGGCAAGGAATGACGGCTTTAGTGACTCGCAGCCCCTTAAGCGAACAGCAACGCGCTTTAGGTGCAGCTGTTTTTGGCGTTTCTGGAAGGGTTATTTGGCTTGAGAAGGAAAGCTTGATGGATGTGGTAACAGCGATATCTGGCAGCGGCCCTGCTTATTTCTTTCGAATGGTAGAGTGCTTGGCAGCAGCCGGAGTTGCAAATGGATTACCAGCAGAAATGGCTATGTTTTTGGCGCGGCAAACAGCCGTAGGGGCAGGAGCGATGCTCGACCAAATACCTGACACTGCCATGGACTTGCGTCTGCGTGTTACAAGCCCTGGAGGAACAACAGCAGCTGCTTTGAGTGCTTTTGATGAAAAGGGAAATTTAGCGAAATTAACGCTTACAGCCGTGAGAGCAGCCATTCATAGAGGACAGGAATTGTCTCAATGAACGAACAGGCAATTTGGAAGTTGGCAACTGAGGGAGGCATGGCAGCCTTAACAATTAATCGACTGGCTGAAGAAACAGGGGAAAACCCCTTTAAATTGGGTCGCCTTTACCCAGAACCAGCCTTCATGGTTTTGGTCTTGGTTGAAGCAATTCACAATCGAACAATGGCAACGCCGCCGCCATCAGCCTCCTCTACTCAAGACTACCTCACAGACATGGTCATGAGTCATTTGGATGCCAGCTTTACTCATCGTGACTCCATCCGACGCTTATGGAGTGACTTGGTGACAATGCCCAAAACCTTGTTAACTCTTCGTCCCTACTTGATGAAGATGGTTGCGCGCATCCTTAAAGAAAGCGGTATTGAGTCGAATGACCTGTGGGGCCCCATTCGTTTGCGGGCTTATTTTGGCCTCTTCCTTTATGTTCTCTATGTTTGGCTTTATGATGATACCCCCCAGCAAGAACACACCCTTGTGACCTTAGACAAGGGTCTAAAACAATTGGAGGCATTGCCATGGTAAACCCCTCCAGGGTTGATGTTGTGGTTATTGGTGGTGGCCTGGTTGGTGGCACACTGGCCATAGCCCTTGCCCAGCAAGGCTTTAGGGTTGCGGTTATCGATCGGGAATCTCCTGAAGAACTTTTAAAGCCGGATGTGGATGGGCGAACAACGGCAGTGTCTTATGGGTCAAAACTCATTTTTGACCAGCTTGGCATTTGGAATAAGGTTGACCATGCAGCAGAGCCTATTTTGAATATCCGTGCATTTGAACGTGATTCACCGTGGGCAATCTATTACGACCATCGGGATGTAGGAAACGTTCCCATGGGCTATATCGTTGAGAATAGGATTCTGCGTCAAGGGATTTTCCATCGAGCGGCAGAATTGTCAGATAGTTTGAATTGGATAGCGCCGGCAAGTGTTACACGTACAGAGCGGACCTTTGAGCGGGTTATCGTTGAATTGGCCGATGGGTATACCCTAAGCGCTTCTCTTTTGGTGGGAGCGGAAGGTCGCCTTTCTCCGACGCGGGATGAAGCAGGTTTCAAGACCTTCCAGTGGCGTTATGAGAAGCTGGCCCTCATTGCCCATGTCAGCCATGAAAAGCCCCACCAAGGATCAGCTTGGGAAATTTTTCAGCCGCAAGGGCCATTTGCCATTCTTCCCTTAAAAACTTGTCCTGTAACGGGGGCCTACCGGTCTGGCATTGTATGGACAGGTTCTCCCAATGATATTAACCGGTTACTGGCGTTGGACGATGGGGCTATTTCAACTGAATTGCAAGAGATTTTTCCCTATTTTGGCGCCATTCAATTATCAGGAAAGCGGTGGTCATATCCCTTAAGTGCCATGATCGCAAAAAGAACAGTTGATCATCGCCTGGCAATTGTGGGAGATGCGGCTCATACGGTCCATCCAGTAGCTGGACAAGGGGTAAACTTAGGGTGGCGCGATGCTCAAACATTGGCGGAAGTGATTGGAAAAGCAAAGCGCCTTGGTATTGACATTGGCTCCAAAAGTATTTTGCAAGATTATCAGCGGCAGCGCCGCATCGACACAGCATCCATCTTGGCGATGAGCGATGGTATGGTTCGCTTGTTTTCTAATCAGTCCAGCATCTTATCTTTTTTACGTAACACAGGCCTTGGGATTGTGAATCAGATTCCTCCTTTGAAGAGGCGCTTGATGCGCCATGCCATGGGGATTTAAATTTTTGAATTTTAGGTTGTAAGCATCTCATTAAATTTGAAAGGTTAAGTATTAATAGCAATTTAGAAAAAATAAAAACAAATTAAAAAATTCAATAGTTTAATCGCCAAATCTGCGTGGCAATTTATTCTGCAATATCTATTTGACATCTTGAATAGAATAGCTTTGCTTTCGGCGGTTGGCTGGGTACCAGGAGAGGTGCCATTCGAGCATGTTCTGTCACATAGAGGATTCCTTCAGGGTAATAAAGTGTGAATAATGCCGGAGCACCATCTAGAATACCAGAAAAACTCAAGCGCTCATCAGTAACCTGAAGAATAATGCCTTCTACGCTAAGTGCTCTTTCTAAAGCATCTTTATTCACATAGGTCACAGTCTTTTTATAAGAATTGAAAACAATGGTCGGGGAGGAATTGGTAATTCTATCTTCTCTTATACCAAAATCTTTACCATTGTAATCAATTCTAACCCCATTCAATCCATTACATACAGCGGTTAATATTTGCGCCTTAAGCTGAGGGATGCTAAGAAAAAAAAGAGTTATATAAATAATTTTTCGCACCTTAAATTCTCCTTGCCTCCTAAATTCTTCTTACCTCTTGATATACCCATAATCGTAAAATTTAAGTTGTTTATATTTTCTTAAAATCAGCATATTAATAAAAAAGTACCAAATGCTTCCCACTTTAATAATAACTTATAGTGAGACCCCTAGTCTCTAAGCCTCTCCCTTGCTCTCTCTTTACAGAGTTTCTATAGTATGATTATGAAGATCAATTTTGACCATTTCCCTCTCATGGGGGATTCCACAACTCAGCACCTTTTCCAGCTCTTTGCGGATCGGGGCATTCAAGCCCGTTTTGTGGGAGGGTGTGTGCGTGATGCCATTCTTGGTATTGCAGCCCAGGATATTGACGTTGCGGTTCCCCTTCTGCCAGACGAGATTATTTATACTCTCACAACAGCAGATATCCATATTATTCCAACAGGCTATGACTTTGGCACAATAACAGCTGTTATGGAGAAGCGTCCATTTCAAATTACATCCCTTCGGGTTGATTGGGAGACGAATGGTCGGCACCCCCGCGTCACGTATGGTACGGATTGGGAAGAGGATGCAGCACGGCGTGACTTTACCATGAACGCCCTCTACGCTGATAAAGACGGGGTGGTGTATGATTATTTTGGGGGCGTCGATGACCTGAAAGCTGGTGTTGTCCGCTTTGTGGGGGACGCTCCCCAACGCATTCAGGAAGATTATTTGCGTATCTTGCGCTATTTTCGTTTTCTAGCCTGGTATGGCCATGGTCCCCTTGATGAGGGAGCGGTTGAGGCATGTACGGCCCTGGCTCATGGGCTTAAGGAGCTGTCTCGGGAACGTATAGGGCATGAATTTCTAAAGTTGCTAGGAGCACCACAGCCATTACCAAGTTTAAAGCTCATGAATCAATGTGAGGCAACACCTTTTATTTTGCCTCATCCCATAAACCTTCAGGCCCTGGAGGCTCTTCTAAATTTTGGGGAAACATCAACAGCGCTCTGTCGTCTAGCGGCTCTTTCATTGCCCCAAATTGATGATAAAGGACTTGCGAAAGCCTTGCGCCTATCTCGGGAGCAGAAGCGCTATCTTCATGAATGTGCTCATCGCCTGGAAGAATATCCCAGTTCTGAACGGACAATTTACCGGAACCTTTACCAAGATGGGGTGGCGTTTTTCAGAGATTTGACCATGTTAAGCTTGGCTTTGCGCCCTTTAAGCTCGACGCCATCCATTCTCCAAGCAGCCTTCAAAATTGCAGCATCCTGGAAAGCACCGACATTTCCTCTTAAAGGCCAAGACCTGGTTGATATGGGTATCAAAAAGGGACCCGAATTGGGAGCTTTATTAAAACGTTGCGAAACCTGGTGGATTAACGAAGCTTTCCAGCCCAACCGAGAAGCCTGCCTATCTTGGGTGAAGAATAATGGGATGTGAGGTTATTCTCCGCTATTTCCGTACTTTCCCTATTTTATATCTAGACATCTTCTGCCAGATTTATTATGTCTTGAGGACTCGGTATAAAAAATGAGAACGCCCAGATAGCTCAGTTGGTAGAGCAAGGGACTGAAAATCCCTGTGTCGCTGGTTCGATTCCGGCTCTGGGCACCATGGTTTAAAACGTTGGGTTGTGTGTAACAAAACAGCAAAAAAGACGCGACCTCAAATCAACCACTCCCAGTCAACTTTAAACGTCCTTAGCGTTGCTTCCATATGAGGCGGCAGCGGCGCCATAAAGGTCAGTGGTGATCCTGTCACACGATCAGGAAAGGTAATCGCCCGAGCGTGAAGATGCAATTGACGGCTAACAGCTGTAGCAGCTTGCCCACCATATTTTCCATCTCCAAGGACTGGGCAACCTATATGTGCGGCATGTACCCGCAACTGATGCGTCCTCCCCGTTTCAGGAGAGAGTTCTAACCATGAAAATTCAGTAACTCCCCGCTTTTGCAGACCTTTGAGCGTACGATAATTCGTAACAGCAGGCTTTCCACCTTTTATTACGGAGACTTTTTCATAATTCCCCCCTCCCCCCTTCAATAGAGGTGCATTAATCACACCTTGACCAGGTTTGGGTTGGCCAATAACAATGGCCCAGTATATTTTTTTGATATCCCCCTGGCGGAATGCTTGCCCAAGGTAAGCTGCCATATCGCTGGCTTTGGCAACCAGAAACACCCCACTGGTATCTTTATCTAAGCGATGGACCAGATGGTAGCGCACGCCTTTTTGGACACCATAAGCCGTCAATAACCCATCCAAATGACGGAACGTTTTGCTCCCCCCTTGGGTGGCAAGACCAGAAGATTTATTGAGAACCAGAATTTCTTCATCTTCCCACAAAATCATCGATGCAAGGAGAGCCTCATCCTCTTTGGTAAGGGTTATGGGAATCGTCCTATGTCTAGGTTCAGCAGGTTTGTGAATAGCCGCATCAATAGTATCAGGAACATCAACCACTTGACCAACCGCAACACGAGTGTTAGCGGTAACTTTCTTCCCATCAAGCCGGATCTTACCTAGCCTCAGCAGTTTCTCAATAATCCCTTGATTCAACGTCGGATAATGCTTTCGCAACCAGCGATCAAGGCGCATACCGCCATTATCTTCAACCGTTAAAGAAGTGATAAAAGGTTTAGCCATAGGATAATGTGCCTTTTTTCATGAGAGGATGCCCAACCTGGCAAGAATAACAGATTGGGCATTTGGATAAGAAAGAATTTTTCTAGCTTAACTTTACTCAGCAGCTAAAGCTTCTGAGCTTTCTGCTGACTTTGTGCTTGCTTTGATTTTTGATTTTTTAGGAGCTATCCCCCCTTCTTTCGTAGAAGCTGCTTTCTGAGAAGCAGCATCTTCTTTTTCACCAAAAGCTGCTTCAGCCGCTCTAGTAGGGGTTTCTTCACCTTTTGTCTTAGCAAGGGCTTGAACGGCTGCCTCTTCTTCAGACTGTGCCACATTCACATGAATGTTAACAGAAACCTCCGGATGTAATAAAACACGCACTTGATGCATGCCTAAGAACTTAATTGGCACATCAATTTGAATTTGTCCTCGTCCAACTTTGAAACCCAACTCTTCCAAACCTTGAACAACATCCCCTGACCGAACAGACCCATACAGATGCCCCATTTCACTGGCTTGGCGAATCAGATTGATCATCGTGCCTCCCATTTTCCCAGCTACAACCTCAGCTTCTGATTTGCGCTTCAAGTTTGTTGCTTCAAATTCAACCCGTTTATGCTCGAAGAAATCTAGATTTTGCTTGGTAGCCCGTAATGCCTTCTTCTTGGGTAATAAAAAATTGCGCGCATATCCCGCCTTAACATTAACAACCTGGCCCATTTGGCCTAATTTCTCAACTCTTTCCAGCAAGATCACTTGCATCTTAAATCTCCCCTACTTTATATATCCAACTTTTACTTCTCAATTTTCTTATTGGGCGCCCACCTTTGCTGAAGATGCAATGTTGGTTCTAAAACCCCAAATATTACTATAATTATCCCAGGCCACACAAGGAAAATCGACATAAAGACAATAACGATCATCCACCATTTTGAATTATCAAATTGCTTAAGCCATTCATAAGCAGCCTTCAACCCCACTAAAAATAGAGGAATACAACTCATTAGAGCTATGTTTTTACCTATAAAAGCAAACAAGGGGACCCCTGTCAATATCAGCAATAAGCTTAAAGCTAAAACAATATCCCAAGTTTCATAAAGTTGGGTATCTTCCGGCATTGGATAAGGGCGTTGGGCAAGTTGGGCGCGTGCAACTAACCGCGCCGCAAAAGAGGCATTCACCAGGCACATCATAATCCAAGAAATTGAAGAAATGCCGGGGAGGAGGAAGATAATTTGACTGCTCATTCCTTTTATGGAAGATTCGTCTGCGAATAGAGAGAACCAAGAGTGCAAAACATCCATAACATTGATAGATTGAGAAGATAAGACAAGTATAGTCCCCAGGAAAGTTGTCATAGATAATCCCGTAACCCATGATACAATATACCCGGCTGGGTCACCTTTTTGGGCCCGGAATATAATAAGAAGAGCCGGCACGAAAGTGGTGATAATAAAGGCAAAGCTAGCATGGGCACCTGCTCCGATAGCCACAATTCCAATAGCAATCACCCCTGAAAGGGCGAGCCTAGAAATCCCCCAACTCAAGCCCACAAAATATAAAGGAAGAGCCGCAAAATAAGTCAACAGGAATGAAATAATACTGAAATTTAAAGGGAAAAGGGCCAAAAGCGCACTTAAGGCTCCCCCACAAATAGCCAAAAAAGTCGGCTCAACGTGGCGAATACGCTCCGTGCTCATGTAACTCCCACCCTACTTATATGTTGATCTCTTCCGAGAAAAGTTTCATTAACTTTTACTATACTATGAGACACAGGCCAGGTCTCCCCCTTTATTTTTCTTTATGAGAAAAGGGAAGGGGTTAAACCATGCGTACACCCAACCAACAGAGAGCTGATGATGCGGATAGATAACGTAACTTAAGAGCGGTATTTTAATCCGCCACAAAAGGCATCAAAGCCAAGAAACGGGCCCGTTTGATAGCAACCGTCAACTCACGCTGCTTCTTCATGGACACAGCACT
>Ga0172376_10002678_pt1 | contig 21567 bp, 16 predicted proteins | sample Lak35m_FD_121114 | JGI IMG/M metagenome (GOLD analysis project Ga0172376, IMG submission 121114) | Freshwater microbial communities from Kabuno Bay, South-Kivu, Congo - kab_092012_35m | ecosystem: Environmental > Aquatic > Freshwater > Lake | place: Democratic Republic of the Congo: South-Kivu... | reverse complement strand
GTTACAATAATACCTTCTTTATATTTTTGTAGTATCGCAAAGTCAAACCTTGGTTTTTTAAAAAATCCATCTGTCCATGCAATTTCACTAATTTTATTAAGATTTTCTAAACCTTTTTGGTTCTTGGCTAGAAGGATAATGTGATTATAAACAAGGTCTTGTTGACCTTCTCTTTCAGACTTATCTCTTTTATCAGATATGTCTGCACACATGTATCCTTCTAAACCAAGGATAGGCTTTACATTATTTGCTTTTGCAATACGGTGCAGTTCCCTATGCCCAGATAAAGTACCGTGGTCGGTAATGGCAATTGCTGGCATTCCCAACTCAACTGCACGGTTCACGTATTCTTCTGGAGTAGCAACACCATCGAATAACGAATAGTGTGTATGTAAGTGTAAACCTACGTAATTCATCTTACCAATCTACGTTGGTTGCAGATGAAGTTGTTGGACCGTCAAAGCCTAAGTAAAATGCTTCTTGCTCAGCATAAGGAATTTTCTTTAATGCTAACTCAAGTGCATAAGGCTTGTATGCTGACCAGTCAAATGGTTCTGTGTCTGGTGCACTAGGAATAGTTGTGTAACTTGTTTCAGTACCCTGACCGTTACGCTTTACTTTCCAAACTACGTTTGAGATACTGCCAGTCTCTAAGGCATACTCACGAATTGTATTAAATGCTGATTGCTTGCTAACACCCATTGACCAAATAGCCACATAAGGTGGTTCAATACCGTCATCAACTAGAACGTTGCAGTAAAAACGAAGACGTGCTCTCCAGCCAGCCTTTGGATCTTTACGATGCATTTCTTCTGCCCAGTCACGACCTTCCGACTCCATTGTGTCTACAGCCTTGCGCTTATAGTCTTTTGGATTTGTATGTTCTTTTACAACTAGAGCAAGACCACGATTTGAATTATAATTTGCAGAGTCTTCATCTAGTTCCTCAACAAAACGGATTTTTGCTGATTGACCATCGGCAAGTTTTAGCCATCTTACCTTTGGCGAGTTTTCATCATATTTTGGTTTATCGAGCAGGGCATTTATATTTTTGAGTCCCTTTATAACGCTCATATTTTTCTCCTTCTGTTTGTCATTTTAGTTTAGCATAGATGATATAGATTTGTCAAATTTAAACTCAAGAGTTCTAATTGCATCGTCATCCATATCGCCTATATCTTTATATTTTTTATCTATATTTATTACACTGACTAATGAACCAAGTTTTTCAATTAACTTATCTTTCATTATTGCGCCAGCCTCGTCATTGTCTGCAACAAGTACAACATTATTGAAGTACTTTTCTAATAACTTAATCTGCGATGCAGATACGTTAGCGCCCAGTGTTGCAACTGCTGGGAATCCTACTTGGTCTAGCCTTATAGCATCAAAAGATGATTCTACAACATATACCAAACTAGATGCTTTAATTCTATGTAAATTAAACAATATTTTACCTTTTGGAAGTCCTGGGGTATTTTTAAATTCTTTGCCTTCAATAGATCTACCAACAAAACCAAGGGTCATTCCATCTGGAGAATGAACTGGTATAGTAACCATATCCTGTTTTTCTGAATAACCTAAAGCAAATTTCTTTATTGACTCTTCAGTTATAAGCCTACTAGAGTAATAGCGTATTGCTCTTGGAGATTCTAGGGCTTGATTATTTAATCTTTTAATTAATACTTCATCATACTGAACAAAGTCTGGTGGAGCATACATTGTTTTATTAATTACACTTTCAATATTTGTCTCTGTTTGTTTGCTTTTTATATATCGTGCTGCTTCAAAATAAGTTCTACCAGTTACAAACATAACAAACTCTTCAAGATTTTTTGTAGTTTGGCATCCAAAACAAAAAAACAAACCACTATCTTTTGCAACCTCAGCAGCAGGAGTTCTTGTGTTATTGTGATATGGACAATAGATAATAAAGTCATTACCAAATTCTGCCTCTATATCAATGCCTGCACCATTTAAAACTCTTTGTATTTGTTCTTTACTATAAATATTATTTACCATCTTCGTAATCCTTATACCTGTAATAACCTTTGTCAAAATCTACTTGTACTAAAAAGTCTCCCATAAAACCGTTTCTATTTTTTCTAAATACACACTCAATAATATCACTATTAGTTGCACGACCCAATGCCATTACCCAGTCAGCATCGTATGCAATCTGTCTAGACCACGCAGTTTGACCTAATGTAGGGGCACTACTAAGGTCTTTAACATCATCAGGCGTAGCAGATGAGATAGCAACAATAGGAACTTCTTCACTAATAGCCATGAGTTTAAGTTCTCTTGAAAGATTTTTCATACGTACCGTTTCATTTTCAGACTTTTGGTTTGGGGACATAAGTTGTAGATAATCTACAATAACAAAATCTGGCTTGTATTGATCAATCTTTCCACGAACTACAGATGGATTGACTTCGCCACCACTATCATTTGAAATAATATGAAACTCTGGTTTGCCTGCTATTTTATTAGCATGCCAATTTTTAAGCATATCAAGTTCTACTTCACCATTACTTAGTTTACGATGAGACCAAACACCTTCACCCATAATTGCAAATACACGATTACGAACTTCAGTTTCAGACATTTCAAGAGATATTACCAATGGAGACTTGCCTTGCTTCCATGCCTGTACTGCAAAATAAAGAGCAAGCCAAGATTTGCCAATGCCTGGATATGCTAAAAACACACCAAGTTGTCCTGGCATAATTCCAGAAGGTAGGTAATTGTCAAATCCTGGCAAACCTGTTTTAATACCAACTTGACCAGTTAATTTTTGTTGCTGGATCTTTTCAAAATATGCAACGGCAGAGTCAAGATCTGTAGCATCAATATCACGTATAGCAGAAGTATTTTTCTTTAACTCAGAAGTTTTTGTAATAAGTCCATTTAGTGCCTCTGTACCATTACCTAATTGCACCTCACTTGCTGCAGATCTTAAAATATCTTTAAGGCTATCGTTTAAATATTCAGTTTGCAACTCTTCAAGGTGATGCTTAGTAGCGCCAACATTTTCTATTGGCTGAAAGTCTCTAAATTTTTCTATTACTAAAGATGCTGGCGGAATAGATCCATTGTTATCAAAATATAAACGAATAAAATTCCATACATCATTATGGGTTCTAAGAAGATTTTCTACGTTGGCTTGTAACAATACATGCATTTGTTTATCTTGTAATACTGCTGAAATAACTTTTGCTTCTGTATTATTCACTTAACCACCTTCTTGCCAATTTTCTTCGTTCTATTCTTTCTTCAATATCTTGCTCTATATCTAGTTTACCATTAAGAATTTTTTCTGCATTATAAGCAAAGTAGTTCCAACTTGGTTCTTGTGCAATATTAAAATAATATTCAAGTAAATCATAGCAGCCAGAAATACCATATGACTCTATCAAAGAATCAGCAGACCATTGCTCTACATTTAAATTTAAAGATGGCTTTTGCTCATACCTTGCTGTATGCAATTTACTGTATCTGCTAAGCAAAGCCATTCGGTCTTTGCGTTCAGCCATTAATTATCGCTATCAGCCTCTAGTTGCGCTTCTTTAATTTTTTCTGTTAATTTGTCTTCAACAAATTTATAAACTCTTTCAAAGGCTTGACTATCGTCTTCATAATTGCGCTTTGAGTCAACTACGCCCAAGTCAATCCTTAGTGATTGAAAATTACCCAAATTAAGGGTATATCCCAGTGTTACTGACATTTTTGTATTTTCTTTTTCCATTACCCCACCTTTTTCTTGTTTTAAATATTTTCTGACCAGATTGGAATATACCTTCCGTCATCTGTTCTTGTATATGTAAGTATACCTTTGCCCATTCGTCTTGTCAACTCTTGGTTTGTTGGCGTCATATTATTTGTTATTAATCCATCTTTTCTTGGTTGTCCAATATGTATAGATGCCAGTATATCACGAATTGCCTGTACCGTGCTTTCTGAATAATATGATCTTATTTGCCAGCCCCTTTCTCCATTTACTCTTGCTCCTATTGGAGGTGGTATTATTCCTTTTTTCATTAGTGTTGGCATATATTTTCTATGACGATTAATTAACTTAGCAGTCTCAGCAACCGTATAAGCCTTTTCTCTATTCTTTCTAAAGTCTGTACGCAAACAGGTTTCAATTCTGTCTTTAGTAATATTATATACCGAAACCAATCCAGTAGATCTAGAACTATGGTAGAGCCTTACTAGGTCTCCATTAAGAAACCATATCTTTTTACTTCCTTTTACTACAGAGTCGTTATTGTAAATTTCGCTCTCGATAATTCCTTTTCTAGTAACCATCTACCCTCTCCGCTTTCCATAGGTGGATGAAAAAATTTTCTAGTTCCACATCGAACGCAATATGTTTCTATATGTTGAGTACTTGTGTATTGTCTATCAATAAACAATCTCCCACCACATTTTTTACAAAAAATCATAAATAAATTTTAGTTTGGAATACCAATGGCAATAAGATTAACAGCAAGCGATAGATTTCCAGAGGCTCCAAACCTTACAAACCCATCAACCTTAGATGTAGTTGGCTTTTGCAAAACAACTGTAACATTTTGACCAGCCTCAGTATTTCCAATGTTTAGTGCTGTTGCTGTAACTATTGGGGGGAATTTAAAGTCATTTTGAAATGAATAAGTAAATGCTCTTTCGTTACCCGCACTTACAATACTGTTTGTAAAAATTTCTACATATCCACCAACAACTCTTGCATTTGATGTTTTTACAGTTTCTTTAATTGATGGACCGTTATCAATGCTTGTAAAATTATATGCTGCAGAGGAAACCTCTGTAGACAAATCATTAACAGTCTTAACTAACTCATAGATGTATGTAACATCTAATGGTTGTCCTCGTTCTGGTAGCGGTAATTTAGCCATATATCTCCATTATATCATTAGATCGTTTCGTTTAGCATTCTATATACTTTTAAAAATGGTGTTCCAGCAGCCCCGTCTGATCTTGCAATTGGCTGTCCAGTTAAATATATTTCAATACTAAGTCTATTGGGTGGTTGATTTTGCACTACCCCACCAATAGTATAAAAACTGGCATGTGGATAGGATACAGATGTTGTTTGAATTCTTTCTTTATATATCCAGTCACCGCTATCTCCTCTGTCCCAACGCAACCAAATATCATAGGCTAGGGCATTTGTAATAAATGAGTTAGTTTTATATGCTCCAGCAGGACTTACTGGAGTAGATGCAATATTTCCATGATCTTTGTAATATGTAAAAGTATCTGCAGTTACCGCATTTATTTTATATGTTCCATTAAATGGAGAATCTACATTTTCTATAGTTACCCAATCACCTACAACCATATAGTGAGCAGTGCTAGTTGTTATTGTTGCTAAATCATTAGTTAATTGTTTATTTGTAATGTTAGAAACTGTTGTTTTATTTTTTAAAATTGTAACTGGATCCCATGTAAAGGTTGATACTTGATTTGCGCTATTAAATTCAATTGAGCCAGGAACATAGGTGTATTCTGGAATAATTAAATAAATTGGGGACCAGTGAGAAACTCTGTTTCTATCTTCAGAAATAACTCTATATCTTAATGAATACCCTTCGGTTTCGCTGTTTATTGGTGGAAGATTAATATATGGTTGACGATATTTTTTAATACCTAGATCTGCCATTATGAAACTCCAACGGTAAACCTAAATTCTACATAGTTGCTAGTATTAGGAGACTTTACAATTGTTTCTGCATTATCATTTTTAACAATAGAATATCCAGTTAAACCATAAAGTGGATTAACGGTTTGTGTATTTTCTAATCTCATTGCATCTAAAGCAATGTAATAATCTTCTGATGGGACGCCACCATCTATAATACAAGCATAAATTTTAACAACTGTTACAGCATCCCAGGTAAAATTTGCTGTTGTGTAAAGTTCTTGTAATTCTTTTGATACAATAAAATATCTATTTGTTTCAAAGTCTTGACTTGACTCCGTATTGCCAGAACTTGCGTGATTTATTTCTGTTTCAAACCTTGCAAACTCTCCAGAGCCAGCATCTGTTGATGAAAAATCTACTAAAACTCTAACAGTATCTGGGATTGCAGAAGAACTTCCATTTTTACTAACCAAAGAAAATGCCAACTTTAATTCATCTTTAGGTGAATTTCTGCTAAAGTCAACCTGTGGACTAGTTAAATGTATATGGTTTGATCCTTCCTCAATTACAAAATGGTCTAATGTTGGACCACTTTCTTCGCTAAGTGTTAAATCTGCATCATTACCTTGAATTAAAATAACATTATTTAAAAATCTGGATCTTTCATATCTATTTGCACGAGATGTTTTAAAAAATATTGCATTGTCAGCATTTGTTTGAAAAACTGGATCTTCTACTGCAATAATATTATCATCTTCTGGATCATCTAATGGTGCAGTAAAGGTATCTATTGCTGTTGCTGCTGAGGTTGTGTGATACTGCCAATTTTCTCCAGCAGTAAAAGCAAACACCGTCTTACTGTCATATGCTCCAGCAGATGGGTTTGAGCCTGCAGAATATAAACCAACCTCTGATATTTCATATCTTTCTTCTGTTGGTAATTCTGCTGTTAAAACAATTTTATCAATACCGTTTTCTTTTACGAATCCTCTTGAAGAAATAGGAACACGAAACATTTCAAAGTCAAGATTTGTTTTATCAGAAAAATCACCCTGAATATCGGAGGTATCTAAAGGAGTTGGACCACAGCCAATAGCAATATATGAAGCATATGCTGGAGCCTGACCAAGCAGGTATTTACCAATAATAGATTTTCCAGCATCGGTTATCATGATTCATTCCCGTCAAATTGTATAGTATATATTGTACCATCCGTGCTTATTTGAACCTCAATTTGTTCATCATTATTTAAACCAACAGCCTCTACTACTAAAGCACCAAGGTCATCAATATAAACATTTGCACCATCTAAACCGTTACCAACATATGGAGATTTTTGATCAAACCTAATAGAAAATCCAGAAAAATATTTATCTGAGGTTTTTTGTAGTCCTAAAATATTATTTGGATTATAAGATTGTTGTATTGATCTAATATTTTTTATTGGCTGATAAGATATATTTTGACCATTGATAGTATCATTTCTTGCTATATTGACCAACTCTTGTCCACCAATATTTTCAAATATTAAATCAGCCATTTGTTCTGTTGGAACAGACTCATCATCAAATAATACAATATCTGGTGTTGCAGTTTTAATTAAATTTGCATTGGACGATGTTAATAATTGATTTATATTTAGTGGAGTATTTGGTGTTGGCGATAAACTAGATGACATTTTATACCTCGCTTAAATAAACAGTCATATCTGGACCATCAGATTTTCTTGAATAGTCAATATTGTACACTACAAACCTATCACTTGAAGAAGATATTAGATCTATACCGTTAGAATCTTTATAGTCAATAGTTACAATATCGCCTAATTGAAGTATTGGCGTTGCAAATAATTTTAAGCCTACAGATTTTTTAGGAACCATAACCTTGTTAATAATCCACCCCATTAGTGCTTCTGCATCATCTGGGGTTTGTATATATGGAGTGTCTATTGAAAATTCGTTTTTTCCATAAATTAATCTACTTAATTTAATTTGATCATATTTATTTTTTTCAATCAATGGAGAATAAGTTAAAGAACTGCCTTGAAATGGTGGGTCTGAAAGGTTACCACGTTTTTTAAAGTATTCGTCAACAGACAATTCATAGGTGGTATCTTGAGTAAATGCAATTCCTTGAATTCTTAAATAGTTGCCAGTTGTTTCGTCTAAGTTAATTGCTGAGTCTGTTGAATTAAAAATTAAAAATTCTGCCCCATAAGAATCAGCATAGAATCCAGATGTTGTATAACTTTTAATTCTATTAAATGTTGGTGATAATTGTGCATAAAGTGCTGGATATGCACGATCATACTTAATATTAAAATAAGCACACTCTCTCATAATTGAGCCAAACTCTTCAAAATACATGTTATATTTTGGTGGTTGTTGAGCACTAATTCCAGATAGGTAAGTTGATTGAACAATTCCACTCATCGCATATTTTCTAAATGATTCATTAACGCTAATTTCCTTATCACCAAATGCCGATGATAAAGTTTCTCCAGTTAGAACAGTAGAATTTTGAGAGTAGTTTTCTGATAGCGCATAAACATTTTCAAACATACATCTTGAAGATCCACGAGTAAACAAAGCCATGTTATTATAAATTGGCAAAGGATCTGTATCGTCTACAATCTGGACTATTTGATTATTAATATATAAGAAAAATCTTCTAGTACTTCCTATATCTTGATATTCTACAGATAAATCATATACAGTTGAATTTTCTTCTCCAGAAACCCTATACTGACCAGCAAACTTACCATCATCTACCAGGATCTTGCTAAGCCCTCCCCATAATTTTATTGGAATTGCCTCATTAGAAGAATTTTCTTTTTTAATTTTATAAAATACTATATTGTTAATTGATATATTAGATTGATTATTTTTGTCTAAATTTAAATATGACTCCACATTATTTTCTGTTAAAGCAATAATCTCAAAATAATATCCATTATTTGTTTCTGGATTTAACATAACTGCTAAACCACCAGATCCACCGCCAATGCTAATACTTTGATTTGGCTGAACTCCACCAACCTGATAATATGGCATGCTTCCAATTGGGGTTTGACTTCTAGTTTCGCTATTTTCAATTTTTCCAACTATCCTAACCCTTGTTCCAAAATGTTTATATGCATTGTCTAAATTTTTATAAACATAAGAAATAAATTTAATTGGATTTTCTGTAGTTTTAAAGGATGGTCCATTCATAATTAATGCAGAAGATTGAATTGTTCCAGACTGAGTTGACCTTAAACTATTAACTTCTGTTTCTGTAAAATAACTTGTAGCCATATTATTTTTAATAATACTATTCCTAGATGTTTCTTTTGCTAAAACATTAGACTCAACACCAGTTTCTGTAATTTTTCCTGCTGCGCCAACAGATGTTGATGGTAGTGTTGGATTAATCTCAGTTGTAAATAAATATTTTGATTGCATATTACATCCACGAACATTGTCATTATTAGACCAATATGAGTTTATTCCAGCAAAATGAGATGTTACTTGTGTTCCAAACTGACCACGACCATGCTCATAAACTGCGCCTGGTTGTAATCTTGTAATAGAGCCAACTGATTCATAATAAGGTGTTGAAAAAATACGAAGTAATCCAGTTGGATATATCTTTCCATTAAATGGAAGTGAGGCAAAATATTTTTGATATTCTTGATTATTTGAAATCCAAACATTACCAGTTCCAGTTATATTAAATTCTGCTGCATCGTATCTAATTATTTCGCCATTAGAATATAAATATCCTTGATACCTTGTTAGCCAATATACATTTTCTCCAATATCAATAATATTATTTATTACTACGCCACCAACTACCGTTGGCAAATTACTAGACAAGTCAGAGTTTAATGGCATTGCCCCTAAAACATAATTGCTTTGTTTTGATGCCAATTCGTTTACCGTTTTTGTTGAATTGGTTCCTGAAGCCTCCCATAATAAAACTGGTTTATATATCCAGGTTTTTTCTTTATCAATCATAGATGATTGCCTAATTGAGCCATATGATCTTTGAATATACCTTGTTGTATAACTTATTTTGCCATCATTAAATATTTTTTTATCTTCGCTGCTTGCAGAAATAATATTAGGTATATTTGATGTTGTTTGGTTTTCAATAATTCCAGAAATTGATTGGTTATTGTTTCCAAGTAGTTGCATATCTGTATTACGCATATCTGTTGTTGGCATTAAATAGTCTTTGCTCATTACTATAAAATTATTATATTCATCAAAAAACATAGCACTTTGTGTTGATATTGCAAGTTGATTTAATACCTCTGCAACATTTTGATCTGGTGCAACAAAAAAATATGGAATAATTGGATCATTTTCATCATTAATTCTTTTAAATGAATAATTTGTAAAACCAATGTAATCAAGTAATAACGATATAGCATAACTTAATGAAACCTCTGTAACAAGCATTCTTGGAGCGGGCATTGATTCTAAAAAGAAATAAAAATCCCTTAACTCTAAAGACAGTGTTCCGCCAGTTACATCAGACTGTGGCATTCCTTCTGAATATAAAGTTTTTATTGGAACGGCATAATCTGAATCTTCAACATTTAAAATTTGTTCATAAAAATTAAATTTTATATTTTTTCTTAAATAATCTTTAATAATACTGTTAGAATTGTTTGGATTAAATGCTTGATCTGCATCAAATATAGAAAGAGATCCTGTAGAGGCTAATAATTGTCCAACTGGTAAAGAGGTGTTACCAATATCAGAAAGAGATTTTTTTACTTCATATTCAATAACATCATTTGATATATCAACAACAAGTCTTGGAGACATTTCAATTAAATCAAATGTAGATTCATTTTTATTCATTAACTCTACAACAATTCTAATTCCACGAATATACTCAAACTCTCTATATTTGGTTTCTATAGTTTTTGGATCAATAAATGCCGCAGGAGACACAAGATCTTTAACAAAGTTAGTTTGTGAGTTAATTGATTCAGAGCCTAATCTCCAACCATATTCTGGAATAAAAACTTCGTAGTTAGATATTGCATCATTCCAAACATAAAATCTACCAATATAAGATTCATCTGTTTCAATAAAATAAGCATATCCGTCTATTGATGTTTCTGGTAAAAGAGTTGATGATGCATATGTTTCTGCAAAAATAAAATTTTCTTTATATTTATCTGGAATAATTAAACCATATTCTAACTCAACATATCCATCTGGTCCAATTATTTGGCTTCCATCTGATCTAGTAGAGTTTTCATTAAATGAATAGGCATCTACCCAATTGTTATTTTTTAAATATTGTATTTTCCACCTTTTAGGCGTAGTCTTATTTGTATCTCCATAAAGTGGGTCTGGGATCGTTGATGAAAAATTAACAAAATTTGATAAATCTACAGTGCCAACATTTGTTTGCATTTTAACCACAATTCTATTTGCTGGAACACTGTTTTTATAAACTACAAATGGAACTGTATCATCTATATAAAATAAACCATTTGAAATATTTTTTGCAATTCCACGTTCTATATTATTTTCTTTTCTATATGAATTCCAATACTTAAATTCATCATATCTGGAAGACATATAATATCTTGGTCTTTGTGCTAAGAACGCTCCAGAGTTTGCAAGGTATTGTCTATTATGAAAAAATAATGGTTTATTAATTCCTGACCTAGGTCTAAATGGCTTTAAACAGTCCTCTAACGAATATAGAAGTTTTCTTTTTTGTTCTATAGATGTAAATGCTTGTGGCACGTCTTGATTATCTACCCCGCCATCTATAGAGATTTCAGAGTCTGTTGCATCTGTATAATAATCACCTTCATCTGATTTATCAAAAGATGATGGAAGGGTTTGATACTTTGCCTCTGAACCAGTTGGTCTGTACCTGTAATTACCAACATAAAAAATATTATCTGGCATATTCATATTCCATTCAGCCAAGACCAAAGATCTTGTTTGAATTGTTGCGGATGTTTCAAAATGGGTCTTTAATGCCTCACTAACAAACACCTTAGACCTCTTCCAGCATTACCGATATATTCCAAAGATCGTGATTACTGCCGCCCCGTTTTGTAACTGAATAATTAAAATCAGAAAAATAAACTTCAATTACTTGATTATATTTTCCTAAATTATTAAATGCTGCATCATCATCTCCAAAATTTTTATATTTATCATATGCTAAAAACATCCAGAATGGACCTTGATGATTTTCATACCAGTCCAATATTTCCATTCCACCAGCACCGCCATCAGAAGTGTACTCTCCTGTGGTATTTTTTCTTGGTGATACGCCACTTGCATTAAAGTCTGCAACATCTAAATAGGCACGGGAAGGTAAATTATCCCAAGACACGTTCATACTAAGTTTATCTGCAATATGATAAGATCTCATACGACCATTAATTGTTCTTTCACGTTTTTCTATTCTTTCTGAATTAAATGACATTTCAGACCTATTGTGATCTGATAAAATTAAAAATTGATTAATACCGCCCGATGTAAGAGATGAGGTTGCTCCAACTTCTTGTCCAGTTGGCACGTAAAGACCATCAGTCAGGGTTCCAGCATTCTCTGACCAAAGTATTGCTTGTGGTCTCTGATATCTTTTTCTACCTGAAACGTATGCTGCGGTTGCCATTATGCTCCTCTTTGTATCTTAATTCTTTGGTTATCAATTCGTTTAATCTGAGTCATAACGGTTCTTGCAATATCGTCTGGATTTGATTCAGATTTAACATTAACATTTAGATTATAATTATACACTGAAGATCCGCCATGTAAACCATCATTTATTTTATTAAGATTATTTACTCCAAATGAATCAACAGCATTTTTACGAACAACAAATTCTCCAGGAGTAAGCATCGCTGGAATTGTGTCGGTACCTCTAGAATATCCTCCTGAAACATAATATTTAGGAACCATGCCACCAGTTGCATACGGCATATATTTTGTACCATAAGCCTGAGTAAATGCCTTTGCATAGTCTAAGAGTTCGCTGCCACCAAGACTACCAGACTCAACTTTAGGAAATATTTGTTTTTCAAAATATTCTTTATTTGCCTTAGCCAAAATAGACTTCGTTGCAATATGTTCATCAAATCCTACTGTTTCAGTCTTTTGCTGCACTACCTTTATTACAGCAGCATCGGCAGCCTTAGCAGTTAAAGAATCCCATAATGCCTTAATTCTTTTAAGTATACCTTCACCAAGTTCTAAAATTTTATTATATCCGCTTGCCTCATATTTTGCTTTTTCAATAGCAAGCATTTGGCTTTCCCAGGCTGTTCTTGCAGCATTAATATTATTAATTCTTGTTTGTAATTCATCTTTAAGTGGCTGTAATTGTTTTACCTGAATGTTATAGTTTGCATCATTAAGTTCTTGAATTTTTGTAACAATTGGTAATTTATCTTGTTCTAGTTTAAAAATTTGCTGACTTATTCCATATATCTTTTCTTCAATTTGTGCTCTTGTTAATCCACTAGAACTTCTTAATCCTGCAAGTTCTTTTTCTCTTGCCACCTGTAATAAATTAGAACTTCTTTCTTGTGCCCTTTTTGCTGCTGCCTGTCGTTCTTCTTGAATAGCCTTTGCTGCTGCAGATATATCGCCTCGTGTTAAAGCATCTGCAATTGTAATTCTTCCCTTTTCTTTATTTGCAATTTCATCTTGAATATCAGATATTTTTTGCAATGCCTTTTCTTGCTCATCATATTTTTTATTAATTGACTCAGCGGCTTTATCAATTAAATTTAAATCTTGATTTAATAAAGTAGTTTGTTGATTTAATAATGCAATAGGACGATCATAGTTTTCTTCAATAACTCTTTGCTGCACATCAATTAATCTTTCATTAGTATCTATTAATTTATTTAATGATTCAATTTGTGGTTCATATTGTGCTCTGGCTTCTCTTTCAAGAAAATCATAATATTTCATATTTTCATCCATTAAATCTTTAAAACTTTTTTCTGGGTTTATTATATCTTGTGTCGTTTTAACTGTTGACTTTAATAAATTATATTGCTCAATAAGGTCTTTAACTTCTTCTGTTCCCGCTCTTTGAGCAATAGAAAGCATAAAGTTTGAATCTGCCATCATTTCTAATGCATCTGCTGCAGAAACTCCAGCGGCAGTTAATTTTACAAAAGCATCTCTTTGTTTGATGGTTTCTGTAATTCCTAAAGCAGCGGTAACACTAAATGCACCTATTTGAGCCTCTTGATAAGCCTTCATTGCAAGTATTCCGTCATCAGTTAATTCTATAATTCCTTGTTTAAGTTTGTCGGCGTTTACATAGGCTGCTTCTAAAGCATTATCCATTCCACCAATAAAATTAATAAAATCACTTTCTGCACCCATTTTTGCAAGGGCTTGGTTAAGTCCATTAAATACTTTAAGATCTCCACCAGCATTTTTCATTACTCTTCTAAGTTCTTTTAGTCCGCCTTGAGCATTTATGCTTGCATCTCTTGTTAATTTTAATTTCTTTAAAAGTTCATTAAGTGTGGTGTCTTCTTTACCACCACTACTGCTATCATCTTCGTCTCCTGGTATTTTATTTTTAATTTTACCCTGTCTTCCAACATTCCAGGCTGCTGCCTCTTCCCCATATCTAGCACGAAGATATTGCATTGAATATGGTAGGTTGGTTAAACCTTTTGTAGTTAAATATTGCATTAATACATTGTCATCTTGTGATGTAACAAAATCAATTATTACTGTTCTATTTATTGTATCGGAAGTTCCAACAAGAGTATTCCAGTTAGCCATAATCGCATTATATGTTTTTGGATCTTTCACCTTAAGGTCAAGTAAACCATCTTTTGTAATTTCTTCTGGCATTCCTACTAAATCATCAAGTATTTTTTTAGTAGCCTCGAATTTTTTTTCTCCATTAGTGTTTAAATCAAGTCTAATTCCATATTTTTGTTCCATATTAGAAATAACTTCAATTGCCTTTAAATTTTTGTCAAAATTCTTTGGATCATTATTTATAATGTCCATAAAGATAGGAAGATTAGTATCTGACACTCCAGACTTCATAAGAAGTTGTAGAATCATATTTGCATTTTCACTACCTTTTTGTTCAGCAAGTAATGTAAATTTTGTTTGAAGTTCTTTATTTTTTGCAAGTTTAGATACAGTAACTGGATCAAGTGATCCACTAGCAAATTCAATTTGAACAAATGCTTTAAAGTCTGAGTTAGTAATACCTTCTAAATCTTTAATTGCTTGGTCAGCAAAGACTTTCATTGGTCCCTCTTTGTATAAAGAGTTTACTGCTGCATCAATTCCTTTTTTAAATATATCTGGACCAAAAGCATCTTTTTGTGAAATAAGAAGTTTTAAGGCTTCTGCATTTTTTGCGTTTAATGTATCTAATGCACTCTTTCTTTCTTCTTCAATTTTTTTAATTTCTGCATCTGTTTTAGCCATTTTAACTTTAATATCATATTGTTTATTAAGTGCATCTACTAAACCATTGTTCATAGTTACTTGTTCTAATCCAAGTTGTAGCGCTGCTGCACCAAGTTTAGCGTTTTCTTCTTTTGGTCCTTTCATACTATAGGCAGCGCCTATTCCACCAATAGCACCTACAGTACCCCCTAAAATTGCACCTGGTATTGCACCAATACCAAAGGCTGTTGAGCCAATTGCAGCGCCTCCTGCTGCACCAACACCCGTTGCTCCAAGTATTGTTGCCGTAGAGTTAAATCCAGTTGGTTGTATGTTTTCTAAAGCGGTTTTAAAGAAATCAGCCTGTTTTTGCATAGACTCTTCTTGAATTGCAAGTGTAACCTGAAGTGGGTCTGTGGCTAAGTTTTCTCCATTTGGTCCAAGAAGTGTTGTAAGTTTTCCACTAACAATTGCTGGTATTTCATAACTTTGTAATTCTTGTCCAAGTGCTGCTGCAATGCTTCTTGCTTGCTCTGTTGTAACTACGCCTTGAACAATTGCATAAGCAAGACTATTAGAAAGGTTTTCTCCAATTTGTTGAACACTTTGACCAACCTTGGCTTGTTTTTCAATATCTGCAATTAAACCTTTACCAAAATCGCTACCAAGTACATTTTGACCAAATTTTCTTTGTACAGCACTTTGTCCAGTTAATGTGGTTTGACGTCTTCTATCTGCAGCCTCTGTAGCACTTACGGTATTAGTTATAACTGAAAGATTTTTTAATTTTTCAGATGTCATATTCATAGACTTGGCAAGATTAACTCCCTCTTGTCTAGCCTTTTCTACATCTCTATTCATTTTCCAAATCATGGCTGTTACTGCAACTAATCCAGCAACAAATAAACCTAATGGATTTGTAAGCATAGGGGCAATAGTTGCAAGAGCAGAAATACCCATCATTGCCATACCTATATTATTGTTGCCAGTCATAAATCCTGCCATTGCTCCAATACCTGCAATTCCAGCCACGGGACCAGCAACTCTTCCTACTGCTCCTGCACGTTGTGCTCTTACTTCACGCTTTTGTTCTTTAGCTAATTTAGTTGTTGTTTGTGTTCCGTCATCTGTTACTTTTGTATTCTTATCTAATGACTCAATTAGCCTATTCATTTGTGACTCTGGAACACGCATACCTGAAGCACTTGAGAAAGGTATATTTCTTACACCAGCCCGTGTTTGTCCTCCTGGTATTCCATCATCTGCACCAATAAGTCCAAGTCTTCCCATTCCTGGAACAAAAACTGATTTACCAGAACGAAGCGTCGAAGTTGTTTTTTTATTAAGAATTGATTCGTTTTTACCAACTGCAACTTGTCTTACATCACTTGATCCACCACCAACGACACTAAGTGCTGGAGATTTTGCTCTACTGCTTTGACCTGTTATAATTCCAGATTTTCTTCTTGTATCTTGTGTATCAGAAATATATTGTCTATTTGTTTTTGATCCCCTACCAAGATTTACTTGAGTTCCATCTAAGTTTGTAATAATAATTGATTTAGTTCCTAAAGTCCCCTTGCTTGTAGTTCTTGTTTCAATTTTATAATCTTTTATATAACCCTTTTTCTTGGCTTCTTGTAAAATGGCTTCAGAAGTTTTAGGATTAGACCCTAAACCTCTTCCAATTCCATAAGATCCTAACTGTGAATGTAATGCAGACATTTGTGTATATCCAGAACTTGATTTAATTTCTGGTGGAAGATTTTTAAATGCTTGATCTACCATTGCATCAGTTACTTTTGTAACGCCAGAAGCCTTTATTTGTTTGAGTATAGCGCTATCAACTACACTGGCTTGAGATGCAGGAATATTTGAAGATATCCATTTATCTGGACCACGACTAGTCCAAGCCGCTTCAAATGATGAAAATGGAACCCCTCCTTTTGCCATAGCCTTATTTAATGCTGGATCAAATGAATAGGCTAGTGATCCATAAGATGGTATTATTGTAGGCTTTCCTTGTGAAATTAAAATTTGTCTATATGTTGCAAGTTTTTGTTTTTCTAATGCACTAATTCTTGGATCTTGTAATAATTTATCAATATCCATATTTTTCATTCCACCAACATGTGCATAATCATCTCCAGCACTAGTTACACCCTTTTTATATTGTTTAATTTCTCCAGATACAAGTGCTGCAATTAATGGTTTAAATCTATCATCTTGTGCAACTGGTGCAGGAATTACTGCTTCTCCAGGAGTAAGCATAGAAGCAACTGTATCTTTATTTCCACTTCCTGGAACTTCAGTTACACCTCTTGCAAATTTCTTGGGTGGACTAAATTTTCCACCTGGCATCATCATTCCAGGATTTGCTCTTGCAAAGTTTGTTGCCGCTATTGTTGCATCAATGTATGCTTGACGTAATAATCTTACTGCTGTTGTTTCTGCTGAAAAGGATTGTGTTAAACGGGTGTGGGCTTGGTTTAATGATGCTGCTACTGTGGCTGCTTCTAGTTGTTCACTATTTAAATACTGAGTTTGTTGTGCAAGAAGGTTTGTATTTGTCCCTGCCCTTAAAAATCCAGAACGCATTGTTATGAACAATTTAATTATATTTGCAACACCATTAGCAAGTAAACCAAATGTCATCAACAATACTGGACCAATTACTCCAACAAGTGTTGTTGCTACAACAAGGAATTTCTTTGTGCCATCTCCAAGATTATTAAACTTTTCTAATAATCTACCAATTACCTTAACAATTGGCGTTACTGCTTCTAAAAATGTTTTTCCTATTGGTGCTATAGCAAGTTTAAGTTTTTCAACTGATTCTCTAAAATCAGTTCCAATAGCATCTTCTAATACACCTAATTCTCGTTCAGATAATATAGCAAGTTCTTCAATTGATGCCCCTGCAAGTTCTAATACTCTTGCAGCCTGTGTTCCGTCTTTTGTTACGTTTTGAAATAGAGTTGATAATCTTGAAAACTGGAACTTACCAAACAATTGCTCAATTGCTCTAGCACGATTAAGTGGATCTAGTGTGTCTAAGGCTTGAGCAAAATCTATAACTGTTTCTCTAATATTTCCAGCATTTCCTTCAACTATTGCTTTAATATTAATTCCCATACCAGCAAGCATTTTTGATGCTTTATCTGTTGGATTAATTAATGATGCAAGACCAGACTTAAGTGCGTTAGCACCCTCTGATGCATTAATACCGCCTTCTTTCATGGCAGTTAAGAAAAATGCTAAATCTTCAACCGATCCGCCAAGTTGTTTAACAACTGGTCCTGCTTTAGGAATTGCAATTGTTAAATCTTCAATAGATACTACGGTTTGGTTTTCAACTGCGTTAAGAAAGTTAATTTTATTTGCTAATTCATCTGCTGCTATGCCAAAAGCATTTGTTACAGAAATTGTTGTTTCTAATGCCTGTGCTTGTTCTACTCCACCAAGAACTGCAAGACGTGTTGCTTGTGCTACTTGGGCTGTAAGTTCTGCTCCTGTTTTACCCATTGCAGCAGCATTTGCTGCCATTTCTATAGTATCGACAACGGCAACGCCATATTTTGTAAACTCTTCGGCAAGTTGTTGTATATCAGCCAACGCTTTATTTGTTTCATCAGTAGTTGTAAACATATCTCCATAAACACGCTTAAATCTAATAGCCTGTTTTTCAAGGTCCATAAATGTTTTAGCAGCAGCAGTACCAAAATAAGCAAGCGGTATTGTAAAACCAACCATAAGTTGGCGTCCTGCCCATTGTGTATTTTTACCAAAGTTTAAAAGATTGGTAGATCCTTGTTTTAATAATTGATTAAGCAATGCTTGTTTTTGTGCTGCTACCGCCAACTGTGTGGAGTATTCCTTCATATTTAATGTATTTGGAGTTATTGCAATTGCCTTCATTGCTCCAGATGCATCACGACCCATCTTAATATATTGGGTCTGCATTTTCTTAACACGCTCTTCGGCTACCTTGCCAATCGTGTTAAACTCTTGTTTAAATAATCTTCCAAATGTTCTTGTAGATCCGCCTGCATAACGGAAATACTCACGCATAGAGAGTTTGTTTGTCTCCAGTGCGTGAGTAAATGATTCTGTTGAGGTTCTTACTAACCCCATTTGTGCACGGAATTTACCCGTTGCATTTATCGCATTTAAAAGATTGGTTTGTAAACCTTTTTGTGCCATTGCAGCAGCAGCGCTGCTTTTTGACACTGATGAATGAAAGTTTGCTAACTGACGTTGAAGATTTTTAAGTTCTGCCAATGCCGCTGACGTATCAATTTGTACGCCAATATTAGCATTTACGTCAGCCATTCATTTACACCTCTTTTATTATTTAATTGTTTGCAAGCACTGTGTTTAGAAGAGCGTTTGCATCTGCTAACTTAACTCCAGAAGCGGCTTCAATAATTTTGTAAACTGTTGGAAGGTCTAAAACGTCTTCTAGTTTACTAATCTCTTTAGACAAGTCTGGACTGTACTGCTCCATAGCAATCTGTACGCATTCAATAAGAAGAGTCATTGACTTTTCATTATCTTCTGCCACCCCTGCTACCTGCTCAAACTTTTTCATAAATGGACGAAGCAAGGAAATCTTAAGTGGACGTACCTTGATTTTTGTGCCATCAATGAGAGTAAGTTCTGTGCCCTCATGTACTGTTGTTGCCATTGTGTATCCTCCTATATAGGCTATGTCAATTATAGCATAAACAGGCTATTTTGTTAGGTCTTCGTATTCTAATCCCATGCCGATACCAAACCCTACTTTCTGGGCATTAACACCTTGTAGTGCTAAAACATCATTACTATCATTTGTTTTGCCTTTACTAAATACTCTGGCTTTCATATCTTCCCATTCTTTTTGACCTTTACTCTTATTTGTTTCTTTATCTAAATCTACCCCTTGAATTGCAGCCATAAATTTCTTTTCTGTATAATCTAATTCTCTACTTACCTCTAAGGTTGCCATTAATTCTGGCATTGATAAAGATGTCTCTAGTTCTTGATAGTCTTTCCATATTCCGAGCAAAAAAACCTCAGACTCTAATTTTGCAAGATCTAAATTTTCCCAGGTTTGACCACTATCTAATGCCTGATCTTTAACTGGCTCTTCTGATTTTTTATTAATCTTAATTCCAGCAGCAGTATCTAATACTTTATATATTGTGGGCATATCTATGTTATCTTCTATGTTTTCAACAGTTTTTGATATTGGCGGATAGTACTGTTTCATACATACCCGCACACATTCAACTAATACGGCTATGGCTTCATCATCATTTTTTGTATTTTTTATTTCTTTAAAGGTTTGCATAAATTCACGTAAGTACTTAATCTTTAATGGTATTATTTCTAATTCCGTACCATCAAATAAATATACTATTTGAGAATTATATATTGTAGTTGCCATATAAATTCAATTTTACCATAAAACAACAAAGCCCACATCCGAAGATATGGGCTATGCTGAATAGTAAAACTATTAAGACAATAGGTCTCCGAAGGTACGATCAACGATCTTACCATATGAACCTGAAGTATCTTCTGGTAGCAAACGGAATGAAACTTCAAACATTGAAGCCTCGTCACGCTTTGCTGAAACTGTTACGTTTTCAATTGACAAAGCACGGTATGCTGTGTAGACACGCTCCACAAATGGAGAATCTACGCAGTCACCTGTACCAGGTCCTACTGCAACAATTCCACGCTCTACTGGACATTCGCCGATATCTCCACCTGATAGGTTTAAAACCTGTCCTGCGTTAGATGCCTTTGTTCCAGATAGTTCGTCTGAGTTAAATGCTAGAGCCAAAAGAAGGTTCTCAAGGGTAGCCTCAGCAAAAGCAGTTGCAAGATTTACTTGCATACCTTGCTTATAAAGTTTAGCAACGTCAAGAATTTGGTCAACCTGTACTTCACCGAAGTCTGGTTGGAACTGTAATTCAAGACCATTCATGGTATAACCTACATTTGTATAATCTGCATCATCAGCAAGGGTTTCCTTGAATGACTCTTCAGTGTCAAATGATTCCAGTGTTGCTGGAGTTAAAGTTGTGTCTGCAATAAAAAGTGCTGCAGCACCAACGATAATGTTGGTCGATGTTCCACGACTATATGCCATTTATTCACCTCTTTCCATAGAAATAGATATTAAGTTGTACGGCGTTTGTTTCCTCAGATTAATTATAACACCGTTTATGTATACCGCTGGGCAATGGCGTCAACGGCTTGGGTATGATAGTCATACTCTATTATAAGTTTATTTAAGCCTAAAGTTCTGGCAGAGGCTAATTCAAGGATATCCCTACTTTCATCTGCCTGATAAACTTTAATATTATGAAAAAATACATTTTTTGATATGGGGTCACCATTTTCATCTAATATATCATTAAGTGCTATCCAAGAGTTTAGATCTTGGGCAGCAGCATCTTCCCTATCAAGGCATTCAATAATTACCCTAGTTGTATCAAGTAGTTTTGTAAGGTTTGG
>Ga0172376_10002677_pt1 | contig 21574 bp, 17 predicted proteins | sample Lak35m_FD_121114 | JGI IMG/M metagenome (GOLD analysis project Ga0172376, IMG submission 121114) | Freshwater microbial communities from Kabuno Bay, South-Kivu, Congo - kab_092012_35m | ecosystem: Environmental > Aquatic > Freshwater > Lake | place: Democratic Republic of the Congo: South-Kivu... | reverse complement strand
TGAAGTTTCGTGACGCGGTAATTCAGGAAAAGCCCTTGCAAATCGTAGGCGCGATTAATGCGAATCACGCCTTGCTCGCAAAGCGGGCAGGCTATCGAGCCATTTACCTCTCTGGTGGCGGCGTTGCAGCGGGCTCTCTGGGGCTGCCTGACCTTGGTATCTCAGGACTCGACGATGTGCTCACCGATGTTCGGCGGATCACTGATGTATGCGATCTACCACTACTTGTTGACGTTGATACCGGTTTCGGAGCTTCGGCATTTAATGTGGCGCGAACGGTGAAATCACTCATCAAGTTTGGCGCTGCAGCCATGCATATTGAAGATCAGGTGGGTGCCAAGCGCTGCGGACATCGGCCTAACAAAGAGATCGTATCGAAAGATGAAATGGTTGACCGTATCAAAGCGGCGGCCGATGCGCGAACTGATCCAAATTTTGTTATTATGGCCCGAACTGATGCAATTGCCGTTGAAGGTCTGGAGCCCGCCGTTGAGCGCGCACTTGCCTGTGTCGAGGCCGGCGCAGACATGATATTCCCCGAGGCCATTACTGATCTGCCGATGTACCGATCATTTGCCGATGCAGTCAAAGTACCTATCTTGGCCAACATCACAGAGTTTGGACAAACACCTCTTTTTAAAACCGATGAGCTCGCCGCAGCAGGTTGCGCCATGGTGCTCTACCCCTTATCAGCATTTAGAGCGATGAATAAGGCAGCTGAGACGGTCTACCAAACAATTAGAAAAGACGGAAGCCAGGCTGCAGTACTTGACCAAATGCAAACCCGACAGGACTTATACGACGCAATCGGATACTGGGAATTCGAACATCGCTTGGATCAACTTTTTGCCAAAGGAAAGCATTGATGAGTGAAAGTACCGTGGCCAGCACCCCAGCCATCAAGCCAAAGAAATCTGTTGCCCTTTCAGGCGTTACAGCCGGCAACACCGCACTTTGTACTGTAGGCCGAACAGGAAATGATTTGCATTATCGGGGGTATGACATTCTCGATATTGCTGAGCAGGCTGAATTTGAAGAGGTCGCGTACCTGCTTGTTCATGGCAAGCTGCCTAACCATGCCGAGCTGCATGGTTATAAAAATAAGCTCAAAGCGCTGCGCGGATTACCAGCAGCGGTGAAGACGATTCTGGAGTCGCTCCCCGCGGGTAGTCATCCCATGGATGTCATGCGTACCGGTGTATCCGCCCTCGGATGCGTTTTACCAGAGAAGGACGATCACAATACCCCGGGTGCTCGTGATATTGCTGATCGACTGATGGCAAATCTTGGGTCAGTGCTGCTTTATTGGTATCACTATGCGATCAATGGTCGCAGAATTGAGCTCGAGACCCAAGACGATTCAATCGCTGCTCACTTTTTGCATTTGTTGCATGGCAAGTCCCCCGATGAGTTATGGGTGCGAGCAATGCATACAAGCCTGAATCTTTACGCCGAGCATGAATACAACGCCTCAACCTTCGCCTGTCGTGTCATTGCGGGCACTGGTTCAGATATGTACTCAGCCATTGCAGGTGGGATTGGTGCCTTACGAGGTCCTAAGCATGGTGGAGCAAATGAGGTTGCATTCGAAGTACAAAAGCGCTATGAAAATCCTGACGAAGCTGAAGCCGACATCCGGCGTCGTGTCGAGGCGAAGGAAGTGGTTATTGGCTTTGGACATCCGGTGTACACCATTTCAGATCCGCGAAACAAAGTGATTAAGGAAGTTGCCAGACGGCTTTCGAGTCATGCTGGCGATATGAAAATGTTTGGGATCGCGGAACGGCTTGAATCTGTGATGTGGGATGCGAAAAAAATGTTCCCAAATTTAGACTGGTTCTCGGCAGTCTCGTACCATATGATGGGCGTTCCAACCTCGATGTTTACGCCGCTATTTGTCATTTCCAGAACTTCAGGTTGGGCGGCACATGTGATCGAACAACGGATCGACAATAAGATCATCCGTCCATCGGCGAACTATATCGGGCCAGAGGATCAAACCTTTATCCCACTTGCAGCGCGCAAGTAGGCGCAATAGTGGTTAAGACACAGCGCATGGCAGATGGCCGATTAGCACTTGCTCGCTGCGCGACAGCCTGGCTTACGATTGTGTTGACGATCGGTCTGCCTGCTAAGGCCAGTGATGTTCACGACGTTACACGAACAGATGCTGTTCAGGCCGGTCTTTACCGTTGTCATCAAGGTGCACAAATAATTGTCAAAAATATCGCGCCTGACCGAGGGTCCATTGTGATTCAATTCAAGGGCAAAGATCACCTGCTCTTTGCAGTGGATACAGCAACCGGTGCGGTCAGGTACCAGGACAATCGTAGCGGTATCACCTGGATCAAGATTCCTTCAAAATCAATGCTGCTCGATTCCAAGCTCGGGCTTCAATTGGCCAACGACTGCAAACTCTAGTTCATAAGGAACCCAATATGAGCGATCCATTCAAGACACTCAAGTCCTTCAAATTTGGCAAGAAGTCAGGCCATTACTATTCGCTCAAAGCACTTGGCGAACAACTTGGTAAGGATTTATCCCGTTTGCCGGTTTCGATCCGCATTGTGCTGGAATCAGTACTTCGCAATTGCGACGGTAAGAAAGTCACTGAGCAACATGTGAAACAGCTAGCAGGGTGGAAGCCTCGCGCTGCTAGAACCGCTGAAATTCCTTTTGTGGTTGCAAGAGTTGTTTTACAAGACTTCACAGGCGTGCCGCTTCTTGCAGATCTGGCCGCAATGCGCAATGTCGCCTCAGGCATGGGCAAAGATCCAAAGACGATCGAGCCTTTGGTGCCGGTTGATCTGGTCGTTGACCACTCGGTGATGATCGACCACTTTGGCACTGGCAAAGCGCTTGATCTCAATATGAAGCTTGAGTTTTCTCGAAATAAAGAACGTTATCAATTCATGAAATGGGGTATGAATGCCTTTGACACCTTTGGTGTCGTTCCCCCTGGATTTGGCATTGTTCACCAGGTAAACCTTGAGTACCTTGCACGTGGTGTTCACCATAAAGCATCTGGCAAGCACAACGTTTTTTACCCAGATACACTTGTAGGTACCGACAGCCACACCACGATGATCAACGGCATTGGCGTTGTTGGTTGGGGGGTTGGCGGTATCGAGGCCGAGGCGGGCATGCTTGGACAACCGGTTTATTTCCTCACGCCGGATGTGATTGGCGTGGAACTAACGGGCAGTCTTCGCGAAGGTGTTACAGCCACTGATCTTGTGCTTAGCATCACTGAAATGCTTCGCAAGGAAAAGGTAGTTGGCAAGTTTGTTGAGTTTTGTGGCGAAGGCACCCGCACGCTAGCGCTACCTGACCGAGCAACGATAGCCAACATGGCGCCTGAGTACGGCGCAACCATGGGATTCTTCCCGGTCGACGAGAAAACAATTGAGTATTTCGTTGGCACAGGTCGTAGCAACGATGAAATCGCCGCCTTTGAGGCCTACTTTAAAGCGCAAGAACTCTTTGGTGTGTCGGATGCGAAAAGCATTGAATTCACCAAGTTGCTTAAGCTTGATCTCGGTACTGTTGCACCCTCATTGGCAGGCCCCAAACGTCCTCAGGACCGCATTGATCTTGGTCAGGTGAAAGAGACCTTTGCCGATCTATTTTCTAAACCAACGTCCGAAAATGGATTCAACCAGGCAGCCGCAAAACTCAATCAGGATTTTTCTGCAGGCAAGGCAACAATTCGCAATGGCGATGTTCTGATTGCAGCAATAACCTCGTGTACAAACACCTCTAACCCAGGTGTATTGCTAGCAGCAGGATTGCTTGCCAAAAAGGCCGTTGAGGCTGGTTTAACTGTTCCAAAACATATCAAAACCTCGCTTGCACCAGGTTCGCGGGTGGTTACTGAATACCTCGAAAAAGCAGGCTTGCTAGCCTACCTTGAGAAGCTTGGGTTTAACGTAGCAGCCTATGGTTGTACAACTTGTATCGGTAATGCTGGCGATCTCACACCAGAAATCAACGAAGCGATTACCAAGAACGATCTAATTTGTGCTGCTGTTCTTTCTGGTAATCGCAATTTTGAAGCAAGGATTCATCCCAATCTAAAGGCAAACTTCCTTGCTTCTCCGCCGCTTGTCGTAGCCTACGCGATCGCTGGCAACGTGACCAAGGATTTGATGACAGAGCCTGTTGGGCACGGCAAAGGCGGCAAAGCGATTTACCTGGGCGATATATGGCCAAGCTCAGACGAGGTCCATCGCTTAATGAAGCATGCCATGAACCCCAAGGTTTTCCGCGAAAACTATGCGCAGGTCAAATCAAATCCCGGCAAGCTCTGGGAGAAAGTCAAAGGCGTAAAAGGTCAGGTCTACGACTGGCCAACATCGACCTATATTGCCAAGCCACCTTTTTTCGACGATTTCGGTATGCAGGCCTCCGAACAAACAAGCGCTATTCGGGGTGCCCGGGCATTGGGCCTTTTTGGCGACTCAATCACAACAGACCATATATCGCCGGCTGGTTCAATTAAGGAAAGTTCGCCTGCTGGCCAGTGGTTACTCGCGAATGGCGTGGCCAAAGCGGACTTTAATAGCTACGGTTCGCGTCGGGGCAATCACGAAGTGATGATGCGCGGTACCTTTGCCAATGTGCGCATCAAAAATCTGATGATCCCTGCCAAACCCGACGGTTCAAGGCTTGAGGGGGGGATCACTATTCACCAGCCTAGCGGCGAAACATTGTCGATTTATGACGCTGCCATGCGTTACATCGCGGAACAAACACCAACCGTGATTTTTGGCGGTGAAGAGTACGGCACTGGATCATCACGCGATTGGGCCGCGAAAGGCACGCAGTTGCTCGGCGTGAAAGCGGTTGTTGCGCGTAGCTTCGAAAGGATACACCGTTCAAACCTTGTCGGCATGGGCGTGCTCCCGCTACAGTTTAAGGGCAGCGACTCCTGGCAATCGCTTGGTATTCAAGGTGACGAACGCTTCGATCTCGAAATCCCGGCAAAGCTCAAGCCTCAGCAAGATATTGTGCTTGTGGTTCATCGTCAGGATGGCAGCAGCAGCAAAGTCACCCTGCTTTCGCGCATCGACACAGCTATTGAAGTCGATTACTTCTTGCACGGTGGGATTCTGCCCTATGTATTGCGCGACCTGCTTTCAGCAGCCTAAGTCTTGCTAAGCCTGGACCTGGCTTTAGCCTGATTCGGCCCGCAGTCTTACGTCAAGCGGAGATGGGTATGACAAAACTTGCTGAGCAGCCCGCCCATGTTTTGCTCTCACTTTACGAGAGTGGGCAGGCATCACCTGTTGAAACGACGCGTGAGATGCTCAAGCGAATCGAGCAACTTAACCCATCGCTTAATGCGTTTTGTTTGGTTGATGAGCAAAAAGCGATGGCAAGCGCTCATGAAAGCGAAGCGCGATGGCTTGCTTGGCGCAAGCATAGGCTGGCAGGCCCAGGCTCAGTGCGGCGTCCTTGTGCGCTTGAGGGCATTCCGGTGAGTATCAAGGACTTAGTCCTCACCAAAGACTGGCCAACACTTCGAGGTTCAAAAACAGTCGACCCTCAGCAAGCGTGGACGATTGATGCGCCAGTGACCGCGCGTTTGCGCGAAGCTGGTGCTATTTTGTTTGGAAAGACAACAACGCCGGAATTTGGATGTAAGGGTGAAACCAACTCACCCCTTACCGGCATCACGAGAAACCCTTGGCGTCTTGACAAGACCCCAGGGGGTTCCTCAGGCGGTGCGGCCGCTGCCGTGGCTGCGGGTTTGGGGCCGCTTGGCGTTGGTACCGACGGCGCAGGCTCAGTGCGTATTCCTGCAGCCTTTTGCGGTAACGTCGGATTCAAACCCTCATTCGGTCGGATCCCTGCCTATCCTTTATCACCATTTGGCTCAGTAGCTCATTTGGGCCCGCACAGCATGAGTGTTGTTGACTGCGCACTCGCCATGAATGTGATGAAACAAGCCGATGCGCGCGATTGGACGGCGCTTCCGCCGGATGCAAGCGACTACACGATTGGACTTAATGACGGTATTGCTGGATTGCGGGTTGCTTATTCGCCAAGGTTGGGTTACGTCAAGCAACTCGATCCTGAGATCGAACTTGCGGTTAAAGAGACCGCGATCGCACTTGAATCCTTGGGTGCAGTCGTGGAGGCGGTCGATCCTGGCATTGAGGATTCGCTCGACATCAGTTTCGGTCTTTGGGTTGCTGGCGCTGCAAATTTGTGGCGCGGCTTATCTGATGGGCAACGCCAAGTCACTGATCCGGACTTTCGCTCTGAAGCGGCTTTAGGTCTTGAAATTTCGCTCGCGCAAATTCATGACTTCAATCAGCGTCGCGGCGTGCTTGGCTCTACGCTAAGGCAGTTCATGACGCGATTTGACCTTATCCTTACCCCGTCAACCGCCGTTTGTGCCTTTGACATCAGGCAGGCTGGTAGCGCGCCTTCGTATGATGCTCAAACAATGCTTGGATGGACGCCCTATAGTTTCCCCTTCAACCTCTCGCAACAGCCTGCGATCAGCTTTCCCTGGTGTCTTAACCACCAAGGTTTGCCAATAGGTGTTCAGCTTGTGGGACCCATGTTCGGCGATGCACTCGTCCTTCGGGCCGCAAGAGCCCTCGAGTCGATACGCTCGGTTCAGCGACCTGACGTTTCTGTGGCACATTAGAGAAAAAAGCGCAGCAAATTGCATCACAGCAACGAGCATAGCGAAGCATTGCAAAGAACATAACGCAGCACAGCAATAAGTATAGCGAAGCATTGCAAAATGCTTCGCGCAGCAAGGCATAAGGCAGTGGGTAGCGTGATAAAGAAAAAGCCAATCGAATGATTGGCTTTTTCTTTATTGCTTGGTCGGGACGGCGGGATTCGAACTCGCGACCCCTTGCACCCCATGCAAGTGCGCTACCAGGCTGCGCTACGCCCCGAAGCCTTCAAGTATATCAAGCTATCGACAACAGGCGAAGTGCTTCGTTGAGTTCGAACTTCAACTGTTCCACGACCATCGGGCTCAGCGGATTAGATGCTGACAAACTCGCCTGGGTGTCAGTCACATGCTGAAAATCAGCAAGCGCAGCGTTGGCCGTCAGCGTGGTGAGCGGTTTCTCTTCCTCCGAAGCCTGGGCTTTGTCAAAGACCTCAGTTAGCACTTTGTCTGCTGCCAGATCCGCATGAAGATTGGAGCCTGGATTCGCATTCGTCTTGCTCGGCGGGGCACTTGCCGCCCTAGACTGCAGTTCAAGCCCGCCTGTTGTGAGTTCTTGAGCAAAATTCAGGCGCCTAGCCTCATCTGCTGCTTGATCTTTGTTTTGTTGCTCATGAAGCTGCACCCTCGCGGTTGCTGCAGCCTCAGCTTGAAGGTTGGAAATTGTTTGTCGACCCGCTAAACGCATTCTCGCGCCTTGAATCGTGAAGCCTTCGTCATAAAGTAATTCACGGATCTTGTGAATTAACAGTACTTCGTGGTGCTGGTAATAGCGACGGTTACCGCGGCGCTTCATAGGACGCAGTTGCGTGAACTCCTGCTCCCAATAGCGCAACACATGCGGCTTGACAGCACACAATTCACTAACTTCACCAATCGTAAAGTATCGCTTCGCTGGGATCGGCGGCAGCAGCTGATCAACCATACCGCGTGTCTTCAAATTGGCGCTAGCGTCTTCCTGACTCATTGCGCCGGCTCCTAAAGCTCGCTGCCCTTAGCAGGCACAAATTGTCCGGAATCAATTTGCGCTTTCAGCTTTTGACTTGCATGAAATGTAACGACCCGACGCGCTGAAATTGGTATCACCTCACCTGTCTTGGGATTTCGCCCTGGACGTTGGGGCTTATCGCGGAGCTGAAAATTCCCAAAACCCGAAAGTTTGACTGACAAACCTGTCGAAAGGGCATCACTGACTTCTTGGAAAAACAAGTCAACTAAATCTTTAGATTCACGCTTGTTTAAACCAACGCGCTCAAAAAGCATTTCAGCAAGTTCGGCTTTAGTCAGAGTCGCGCTTTCGTCAAAGGCTTGCATCATCGTTTTGTCCGGGATTTCTACGCATTAGCTTCTAAGGCGGGCCTTGCACGAGGACGCCACAGCGTCGACCATTTGCTGGATCAGGGTTTGAACCTCTGTTTCCTCAAGCGTTCGCTCAGTATCTTGAAAACGCAAGCGGAATGCAAGACTTTTCTCGTTTTCTTTCAACCCTTTGCCTCGATATTCATCAAACAAGCTCAGGTTGATCAAGCAATCCCCACCCAGCGCCTTGAGTTGGGTAAGCAAGCTTTCCGAGGGTAGATCTTGATCAACCACAAAGGCAAGATCACGCAATACAGGAGGAAACTTAGAAGGCGCTTGCGGCTTAGGCATCGACTTATCGGCAATCGCCCAAAGCGCAAGTTCAGCAATAACGGGGGCATACGCAAGTTCAAGCGTTTGCTGCAGCGCCGGATGTAAAACACCAATCCAGCCAGCCGTCTGCCCTGCAATTTCAAGGAAGGCACTTTGAGTGGGATGCAGACAAGGCGGAAAAGGTTCGGGCGCCTCAGGCCTTCGACATCGAAACGACGCTGCCTTAATCAAGGATTCGAGATCGCCTTTGAGATCAAAAAAATCGACAAGGCGCTTGGGATCGGACCAATTATCGTCGTAACGTGAACCATAGGCGAGAAGTGCTACTCGAACTGGCTGACGAATCCCTGCGACTTCGAGCAAGTCTTCCGCTGCACCAGGCCGTTTGTGAAAAACTCGGCCACATTCAAAAAGTCGCACACGCTCAGCTTTACGATTCAGATTGAAACGCAGGCTCTCAATCAAACCGGTTACAAGACTTGTTCGCATGACATCTAGATTTGACGCTATTGGGTTGAGGAGCTTGATGCCCTTTTGACCTGAAACACGCTCATCCATAGACGATGAAACAAAGCTATAGTTAATAACTTCCTGATACCCTCGAGCAGCGATGATGGATTTGATCTCGAGCAGACTTCTCGTGGTTTCAGCCGCTTCGCGCATCACAGCGCTCGCTTTCGGCGGACGCTGTGGTAAACGCTCAAAACCCCAAAGCCTCACAACCTCCTCGATCAAGTCCTCTTCAATTTGAAGATCGAAACGATAGCTTGGTGGTTGAACTTCAATAACTGGGCCTTGCGGATATTCAAGCCATTGATACGTCATGCCGAGTCGCTTGAATGCATTCGAAATCTCATCAATGCTTAAGTCAATTCCTGAGACTTTTCTTGCACGATTTAGACGCATTTGAACAGGTTTTCGCTCGGGCATGTCGATGATTTGATCATCGAGCGGACCGGCCTTTCCACCACAAATTTCAAGAATCATCGAACACAGGTAGTCGAGTTCGCTAGCCGTCGTGTGGGCGTCAACGCCACGCTCAAACCGGTGTCCAGCATCAGTTGAAAAGTTATAACGCCTAGCGCGCCCTGCTATCGCTTGTGGCCACCAAAACGCAGCCTCGACATAAATATTACTGGTCTCATCTGAAACCGCGGTGACGTCGCCGCCCATGATCCCGGCGAGACTTTCGATAGCCTTCTCGTCGGCAATAACACCTACGGTCTCATCGAGCTCAATCGTGTTGCCATTAAGCAGCTTTAAATGTTCGCCCCGTCTCGCCCAACGTACAGTAAGTGCACCCTGGATCTTGTCAAGATCAAAAACGTGTGTTGGCCGCGAAAGCTCGAGCATCACGTAATTTGATATGTCGACGAGTGCCGAGATGCTTCGCTGCCCTGCGCGCTCTAGCCTTTCTTTCATCCACACAGGTGTTTTTGCTCTGGCATTAACGCCTCGGATGACTCGCCCGCAAAAACGACCGCATAAGTCGGGGGCCTCGATACGGACCGGCAATCGATCAGAAAGTTCGGCTTGAATATAGACCTCTGGCGCTGGCAAAAGCGCAGCACCACTAAGTGCTGCAAGCTCTCTTGCGATGCCACGGACACCTAGACAATCAGGTCGGTTTGGCGTGAGCTTGAGAAGAAATTGCTGATCATCAAGCCTTAGCGCTGCCCTAAGATCTTGCCCAGACGGCAAGGCGTCATCGAGCAGCATCAAGCCCTCATGGTCTTGCGACAGACCCAACTCTTTTGCAGAACAAAGCATGCCCGAACTTTGCACGCCTCGCATGCTAACCGGCTTAATTTGCAATCCCCCGGGCAGCGTGGCTCCTGGCAGCGCGCATGGCACTTTGATACCGACTGTTGCGTTGGGCGCACCACAGACAATTTGTGCCAAGTCGCCGGCACCTACATCGACATAGCAAACCCGCAAGCGATCGGCATTGGGATGAGCCTCGACCCTCTCAATGCTTGCAACAACAACCTGACTAAACGGTGGGGCGATTGGTTCAATCGATTCGACTTCGAGGCCGGCCATGGTTAGTGCATCGGCAAGCTCATGGCTTGTCCAGTCTGGATTCACGTAATGTCGAAGCCACTGTTCGGAAAATTTCATAACATCCTCAAGAAACCATGAATTCAGCTTAACGATCAAACTGCTTTAAAAATCTAAGATCGTTTTCGAAAAACAAACGAAGATCGGATACGCCATAACGCAGCATCGCCAAGCGTTCAACCCCTGAACCGAAGGCAAAACCAATAAAGCGCTCCGGGTCCAGACCAACATTGCGGACAACCTGAGGATGCACCTGGCCAGAGCCTGACACTTCAAGCCAGCGATCCTTGAGCGGTCCTGATCCAAAACGCATATCAATTTCAGCTGAAGGCTCGGTGAAAGGAAAATATGAGGGACGAAAGCGTACATCGATATCGTCTTGCTCGAAGAACTGACGCAAGAACATCGTGTACACACTCTTTAGATCAGCAAAGCTAATGTCCTCGTCGAGCCACAAGCCCTCGAACTGATGAAACATCGGTGAGTGTGTGGCATCAGAGTCAACGCGATAAGTCTTACCAGGCGCAATGACGCGAATGGGCGGCTTATGCTGTCGCGCGTATCGAATCTGCATCGGCGAGGTATGTGTTCGCAAAAGCAGTCCACCCTCGACATAAAAGGTGTCGTGCATCGAACGCGCTGGATGATCCTGAGGCGTATTTAATGCGGTGAAATTATAGAAATCATCTTCGATTTCTGGACCGTCAGCAACATCAAAACCTATCGAGCGGAAAATCGTCTCGATACGAGCAATCGTGAGCGTTATCGGATGTAGACCACCATCCTCACGCCCTCTTCCTGGCAAGGTCACATCGATCGAATCTTTTTCAAGTTGGGTATTTAAATGTTGCTCCGCAAGCGCTCTTTCTCTCGATTTCCAGGCATTCTCGATCGATTGCTTCGCTACATTAAGACTGCGCCCAAGCTCCGTGCGAGCCTGCGTGTCAAGCACTGCAAGGCCTTTCATCATGGCGGTTAAACGCCCGTCGCGACCCAAAAATCGTGCCTTAACATTGGCAAGTTGTGCGGCGTCTTCACAGCATGAAAAGTCCTCGCTTGCTTGCTCGATCATTGCTGCGATTGAAACCGCGTCCGGTAAAGCATTCATCGGTCAATTCCTTGGGTTGAAGGGCGAGCTTGCGCGATGTTGGGTATATCAACCGTCTCATCGCAACAAAAAGGGCCTTCCGAACAAACAGAAGGCCCCCTCTCATGACTGGGTCAATGTGAATCAGGCAGCGATGGTTGATCTCACCTGCGCCACGATGGAGGCAAAAGCCGCCTTGTCGCGCACTGCCAAATCAGCCAGGACTTTACGATCCAGTCCAATCGAAGCTTTATTCAAACCGTGAATAAATGCCGAGTAGGTCATGCCATGTTCACGAACCGCAGCGTTGATCCTTGCGATCCAAAGCGCACGAAATACGCGTTTGCGATTACGGCGATCGCGGTAGGCGTATTGTCCGGCGCGCATAACCGCCTGTTTGGCGATGCGGTAAACATTACCGCGACGACCACGGTAGCCCTTAGCAGCAGCAAGTACTTTTTTGTGACGTGCTCGCGCCGTCACACCACGTTTAACTCGAGGCATTTGCGGACTCCTTTACGCGTAGGGAAGCATTGCACGTACATGCGCAATATCAACCGCCATAACCTCTGCGGATCCACGCAACTGTCGCTTGTTCTTCGTTGTTTTCTTGGTGAGGATGTGGCGCTTGAAAGCTTGTCCGCGTTTGATCGAACCGCCTGGACGCACACGAAAGCGCTTGGCCGCGCCCCGCTTGGTTTTCATTTTGGGCATGATTGCTCCATCTTCTTAACGATCCAAGGTGTGCTTTGACATGCGTTGCAAAAAGCCTCGCATAACAACGCCCTTTTAAGACCCTGACCGCGTCTTTTTGTCGGGCTCAGCGATCTGAACCCAGGCAACCCATGAGTATACGCTAAAACGCTTACTTTTTGCGCTTGGGTGCGATAACCATCACCATTTGACGGCCCTCAAGTTTGGGCATCGCTTCGACCTGACCGTGCTGATCTAGATCGGTCCGGATACGTTCGAGGAGACGGACACCAAACTCCTGGTGGGCCATTTCACGACCTCGGAAACGCATCGTGATTTTCGCTTTGTCGCCTTCTTCGAGGAATCGAATCAGGTTACGCAACTTGACCATGTAATCACCGTCATCGGTGCCCGGCCTGAATTTGATCTCTTTGACTTGAATCGTCTTTTGCTTGGACTTTGCCTCTGCGGCTCGCTTCTGTTCCTGATAGCGAAACTTGCCATAGTCCATCAACTTTACGACGGGTGGTGAAGCCTGAGCAGCAATTTCCACCAGATCGACTGCGGCCTCGTCGGCCATTCGGAGCGCTTCTTGGATTCGGACGATACCGAGCGCTTCATTATCCTTCCCGATCAAACGGACTTCGGGAACCGTTATTTCACCGTTAATACGATGGGTACGTTCAGTAGCGATGCTTGCTTCTCCGGTTCTTGTTGATCTTTGTCTCGATGATTAAGCCTGATTAGGCGTTAAACAACTTTTGCCAAGGCGCTTGATCGCTTGCTTGTTACATCGTCGCCAAGCAAATCGATGAAGGACTCGACCGCCATGACACCGAGGTCAACGCCACCTCTCGCACGCACCGACACTTGTCCAGCCTGACGCTCTTTCTCGCCAACTACGAGCAAATAGGGGATCTTTTGCAGGCTGTTCTCGCGGATTTTATAGTTGATCTTTTCGTTCCGCAAATCGGATTCAACTCTAAATCCTTGTTTTTTCAGCCTTTGCGCAACATTGTCCGCGTATGAAGCTTGGACCTCAGTAATACTCATCACAACACATTGGACCGGAGCCAACCACATTGGCAGTGCTCCGGCGTGATGTTCGATCAAGATACCAATAAAGCGCTCCATCGAGCCAACAATGGCTCTGTGCAGCATAACTGGGTGCTTTCTTGTGTTGTCGATATCGACAAACTCGGCACCCAAGCGCATCGGCATATTGAAATCTACCTGCATCGTGCCGCACTGCCAAATACGTCCAAGCGCGTCTTTCAGTGAGTACTCGATCTTCGGACCGTAAAAGGCGCCATCGCCTTCGCTCACCATAAAGGTAACACCTGAAGCAGTAAGCGAGTTTGCAAGTGCGGCTTCGGCTTTGTCCCAAAGTGCATCACTGCCAACGCGTTTCACAGGTCGCGTTGCGAGCTTGTAAATGATTTGATCAAAGCCAAAATCGGCATACACCGACTGTAGGAGACGCGTGTAGTTGGCACATTCCTGTTGAATTTGATCTTCGGTACAGAAAATATGACCATCGTCTTGAACAAAACCGCGCACACGCATAATCCCGTGCAAAGCACCAGAGGGCTCATTACGATGACAGGCACCGAATTCGCCATAGCGCAAGGGTAAGTCCCGGTAGCTGCGTAAGCCAGCGTTATAGACCTGAACATGGCCTGGGCAATTCATCGGTTTGACCGCATAGTCACGGTTTTCCGATCCGGTTGTGAACATGGCGTCTTTGTAATTTTCCCAATGACCCGAGCGCTCCCAAAGCGAACGATCAAGAACTTGCGGACAACGGATCTCCTGGTAACCGTTGTCCTGATAAATCCGACGCATGTACTGCTCGACCTGCTGCCAGACCGCAAAGCCACGCGGATGCCAAAACACCATCCCCGGCGCATCGTCTTGCAGATGGAACAAATCGAGTTCTCGACCAAGGCGGCGATGGTCTCGCTTTTCGGCCTCGGCAAGCATGTGCAAATAAGCATCTTGATCGGTCTGATTGACCCAGGCCGTACCGTAGATACGCTGCAACATTTCATTGCGATGGTCGCCACGCCAGTATGCACCGGCGACCTTCATCAATTTGAAAACCTTCAATTTACCGGTCGATGGCACATGCGGCCCGCGGCACAAGTCGATAAAGTCGCCCTCGCGGTAGAGTGAAATTATTTGATCCGCTGGAATGCTCTGGATAATTTCAGCCTTGTAGTGCTCGCCTTGTGCCCGGAAAAAATCGACAGCGTCGTCACGCTTCCAGGCTTCGCGGTGCACGGCTTCATCGAGCGCTGCCAACTCATGCATCCGTGCCTCAATCGCGCTTAGATCCTCGGGCGTAAAGGCACGATCATAGGAAAAATCATAATAAAAGCCGTTTTCTATCACGGGACCAATCGTGACCTGCGCCTGCGGAAATAATTGCTTTACCGCGTAGGCCAGCAAGTGTGCTGTTGAGTGTCGGATAAGCTCAAGTCCCTCAGGGTCTTTACCCGTAACGACCGAAACACTTGCGTTGTCCGCAATCAGGTAACTGGTATCAACAAGTTCCCCGTTGACCCGGCCGGCAAGGGCTGCTTTCGCAAGACCTGGTCCGATCGATTGGGCAAATTCAGCGACGGTAAGAGGCTGGGAAAACTGACGTTCGGATCCGTCAGGCAGGCGGACTTGGATCATGCGTTTGGGCCGGTAAACATAGCGGGAACAAGAATTCGGCAAGCGTTTGGTAGGCGGTATTGGAATCGAACCAACGACCTTTGCGATGTCAACGCAACGCTCTAACCAGCTGAGCTAACCGCCTGTAGAACCGGGGGCGTTTAGCAAGGCTGAACGTCCCGTCTGTAAGCAAATGAGCAAACGATGAAAGCAGACTCATCTCTTACGTATTCAGCCCGTGATCATAGCATAGGGACCTTGCGCTGAACCCGTGCAAGCCACCAAATCGGCAGAAGGCCGATCGCAACCATTAAGAGACAAGGCCATGCGGCTTCGCCAAGACGCTCATCAGAGGCAAACTGATAGGCCACGACGGCGAGGGTGTCAAAGTTAAAAGGTCGCAGCACCAAGGTGGCAGGAAGCTCCTTAAGTGCATCAACAAAGACCAGCAGGGCGCAGGCTGTTACGGTGGGTTTAAGGAGTGGCCAATGGACACGGCGCAAAACCTGCCAGGAGCTATGTCCGAGCGATTGAGCACTTTGATCCATCGACGGTGAAATTCGCTTAAGCGATGCCTCAATACCTTGAAAGCCAACCGAGAAAAATCGAACGCCATAGGCGTAGACCAGAAGCAAAAGTCCCAACAAAAGTCCTTGACCAATCCAAGCGTTCCAAATTGGGAGCCAGTTTCTTAACCAGGCCGCAGTACTCAAAATACCGACGCCAATCACGACACCGGGCAACGCATAGCCAGCATTTGAAAGTGCGGTAATAGACTTTACCCATGGACTTGGATTGATCCGTCCAACGTAGGCAAGCAAGACGGCTGCAGGGATAATGACCCACACTGACAAAGCCGCCAAGAGCAGCGAGTTTTGCAACCACTGGCCTAAACGAGCGGCTTGCTCCACTTCAAGTGGCTCCAGCGCATGCAAGAGTATTGAAACCGGCGCAACAAAGGCGATCAGGATCGGGCAAAGGCAAAGTACGCTTGCCCGCCAGGCCGCCCAGCCCTCCAAGGCTTGAACTTGTGCAGGGCGCCAGGAACGCGAGGCAAGTGCCCGCCGCGCTCGCTGCTTTCGTTCGATCCATACGAGCACGCCAACAGCAACAAGTAGCACAAGCGCCAGGCGGGCGGCACTTAGCTTATCGCCCATCCCCTGCCAGGCCTTATAAATGCCGGCGGTAAGCGTATCAGTTGCAAAATAGCTGACGGTACCAAAATCAGCTAACACCTCCATCAACACCAGCGCTGAACCCGCGGCGACCGAGGGCCTTGCGATCGGCCAGATTACCTTGGGCCAAACCTGCCAGGCCGGCGTCCCTAGACTTCGAGCGGCTTCGGCGAGCGAGGCACTTCGCTCCGCGAAGGCGCCACGAGCCAGCATATAAATATACGGGTACAGCGCAAGGCCAAGGCACATGCCCGCCCCCCAAGGGGTGCGCACGCTTAGGCTCGAACTTGGGCCTAGCTCAAGCGCCATCAGGGCTCGAAGCCCTTGTTGCAAGGGTCCAGATACATCGAGAAAGTCTGTAAAGGCAAAAGCCATCACATATGGGGGAATCGCAAGCGGCATCAACAGCGCCCATGACATCCAGCGACGTCCCGGAAACTGGTAAGCAGCGACCAACCAACCAGCGAGTACGCCGATTGATCCAGCCACCGCCATGGCCACAAGGCTCACGACCAAGGTGTTTAAGGCATAACGCCCAAGCACATGCTCAAGCGGGTGCCCTAAGCCCTCTCCCGGAATTGCCGCATGGTTTGCCGCTGACTCTAGCGGATGCAAACCCGCTGCAAGCATCAAGAGCGCTAGCAAGGGAATCGAGACTCCAAGTCCCATAAGGAGAGGAAGCACGCGCGTTGTAAGTGAAGAAACAAAAGGAATCTGCATAAGCGAATCGATTGTACGGTCAGCCCATATCACCCAGGCAGTCTAGGCTGACTCAAAGTGACTAATCGCAGCCCGAGACGCGGTTTTCGCGTCAATCGCCAACTAAGGTTAAGCTTGGACCTGAGAAATCTAATCATGAATGCATTAAGCCTTGATCAAGTCACCGTTTCTTTTGGCGAAGGCACCCAGCGCCGAAGCGTTCTTGATCGCCTGTCATTTCATTTAGAACAGTCCGCCATTGGGTGCTTGCTCGGTGCTTCGGGCTCGGGCAAAACCACCGTCTTGCGGGCCATTGCCGGGTTTCAGGCAATCGATCATGGTGAAATCTATATTCGAGATCAGTTAGTCTCAAAGCAAGGCAAAACCTTGGCCCCTGAGCAAAGGCAGGTCGGGATCGTCTTTCAGGACTACGCTTTATTTCCGCACTTGAGCGTTTTAGACAACGTCACCTTTGGATTAAGAAAGTTATCAAAAGAAGCTGCATCGATACAAGCACTTGACCTGTTGGAGCTTGTGGGTCTGGCTGGATTCGAGCGTCGTTTCCCTCATGAGCTCTCAGGAGGCCAGCAGCAACGAGTAGCCCTTGCCAGAGCGCTTGCGCCACGTCCCCATCTGTTATTGCTCGATGAACCATTTTCCAATCTAGATCCTGCATTACGCGAGCGACTTGCCATGGATTTGCGCGACCTCCTTAAGCGCCACGGCACAACAGCGCTGTTAGTAACACACGATCAGCATGAGGCGTTTGCGCTTGCCGACTCGGTAGGTGTGATGTCGGCGGGCCGCGTTGAGCAATGGGATACCGCCTGGCGTCTCTATCACCAACCCAGATCGCGACGAGTCGCGAATTTCGTCGGACAGGGCTCGTTTTTGCAAGCCCAATTGATGCAACGCGATGGCAAGAGTCTGCTTCAAACCGAAATTGGCGAGCTGGCGATACAAGACCCCGCCGATCTTGCCATGGCGGCGTCATCAGCCGACGCCCGGGGCCGAGTCATGGTGTTGCTACGCCCCGATGACGTTGTCCACGATGATGCCTCACCGATCACCGGTGAGATCATTCGCAAAGCCTTTCGAGGTGCACAATTTATGTACGCCTTGAAGCTTGCTTCGGGCAGCGAAGTCCTCACCCTCGTACCAAGCCATCATAACCATGATCACGGGGAGGCTATCGGCATACGACTCGATGCCGATCATGTCGTAACTTTTCGATCGGAATAATTGTTGGTAATTAAAATTTAAACGATAAATCACAAACCGGTCGAATTCTTTTGAGAAATATCTAAAAATTCCCAAATAGAGATGAGCTTAAATCCGACTGAGTTCGATCAGCCGCTCTTCCAAGAAATCGAGACGGTCCTGCCCCCAGAATCTTTCAGCCTCAATCACGTAAGTTGGTGACCCAAAGACACCGATCAATCGAGCCTGTTCACTAAACTCCCGGTAAGCGGCTTGAACAAGATCTCCCCTTTCGGCTGTGACCAGTTCAACACCAGGCATGCCAAGGCTGTCAGCAATCTCAACGCGAACCGATGCATCTGCCGTGTCACGCTCTTCAACCCAAAGCGCTTTCAGCAGGGCATGCGACAGCGCCTGGGCATCCAAACCAGCCTGTTGTGCAGCGATCACTGTCCAGCCTGGCAGCTTATTCCAATCACTTGGCAAAGCTTGCTTGCGGTAATACCGCGGCACCAAGTTGATAGGCATTTTAAGGCGCTTACTCCAGCGGGCCAACTCGAGGGCGTGATAAGTTTGACGCTCTTGTGGACGCGTACGCAGGGGAATGCCACCGGTATGCGGCACGATAGCTTGGAAATCAAAGGGTCTTAGTTCGAGTTTTACCTCGTAGGCTTGTGTGAGCGCTGCAAGTCGAGGGCCACCGAAATAAGCCCATGGGGAGGATAAACTGTAATAACAATGAAGACGAATCATGACAGATACCGGTAAACGAGGCTTGGATGCATTAAATCACGAGGTTGCCGTAGCGCTAACAACGCTTAACTATCCAGGTCAGCCATGGCCAGCGTCGTTAGCAAGAGCAAGTCAGCAAGCGCTTGAGACCTCGAAAGTAATTGACGTCTTGATTGTAGGCGCTGGCATGTGCGGACAAACGGTAGCCTTCGCCTTGAGGCGAGAAGGGATCGATCGCTTGAGAGTGATCGATCAGGCATCCTCAGGATTGGAAGGCCCGTGGGCGACATACGCCCGAATGAATACCCTAAGATCGCCAAAGCACTTAACGGGCCCAGACCTTGGTATTCCTTCGTTAACCTTCCGCGCTTGGTTTAGCGCGTTGCATGGCGATGAGGCCTGGGTGTCGCTCTATAAGATTAATCGCTTGGACTGGAACCGTTATCTTCATTGGGTGCGGAATCGAATCGGTATCAATGTTGAAAACGATATCGAATTCAAAGCTGTAACACCGAGCGCTGAACACCCCGAGAGCATACTCGACGTTATTATCGAGCACCGTGCCGATGGACGCAAAGAACTCATACGCTGTCGACACCTCGTCCTGGCCCTCGGTCGAGACGGTAGTGGCGGCTTGCGTTGGCCGCAGTTCAAAACTTGGCAAGTCAACGATCCCGCACGGCGTCAGTCTGTGTGGCACGCCGCTGATCCGATCGATTTCAAACTCATGCGTAATCAACGAATTGCTGTGCTTGGCGCGGGCGCATCGGCATTCGACAATGCAGCCTGTGCACTTGAGGCTGGTGCAGCAAGTGTTGAATTACATGTACGCCGCCCTCAGCTTCCTCAAATCAACAAATCAAAGGGGTCTAGCTATCCAGGCTTTCAGCGCGGTTTTTTTCGACTTCCTGATGCCGAACGTTGGTGGCTTATGAATTATATTTTTGATGAACAAGTCCCCCCACCGCACGAATCAATTCATCGCTGCGAACGCCATGAGCAGTTTCGAATTTGCCTCAATCATGCATGGGAGGATTTGCGGATCAATCGTGTTCAGCGACAAGGCGGCGATAAGCATCAGACTGGCGATAGGCATCAAGAGGTTCAGGTTCTAAGCAATCAGGGAAGCCATGTGTTTGACCAGGTTGTCCTTGCGACCGGCTTTGATGTCGACCTGATGGTCCGGCCCGACCATGAGAACTTTGCACATGCCGTTCAGCGATGGCGTGATCATCTCGACCCGCTTGACGTGAGGAGGTTTCCTGAGTCTGCGCGTTTTCCTTATCTTGGTGCTGGTTTTGAATTTCTGCCGAATCCAGAGGCGAAGGGCTATGACTGGGTGCGCCGCATCCATGCCTTCAACTGGGGCTGCGCCATTAGCCATGGGCCCTTGGCAGGCGATATCCCCGGATTACGGGTCGGTGTCGAGCGGCTTTGTCAGGCCATCGTCTCAAGGCTTTTTAATGACGACTTTGAATCCCACAAGGCTGCACTCATGAACTTCGATGATCGAGAACTTGAATCGACCCGATGGTTTGTTGATCGCTAGTCGAGCACGCTTATTGCCACCAATTGCAGCGTCATGCTCTTTAACCCCGATTGAGTAGGCCGATCCTTTCACAATAGGAAAACACGGCAGATGAAGCTTCAATCGATCGATGCGCCCGATGCCTTCACCACCTCTGCCCAACGCTGACGGTTCTGTCGGACTGTTTGGCGGAACTGATCCGGCGTTTCAATTCTCACCTGATTTCCACGGCTTGCGAAGCGCTCACGAACCGCAGGCTGAACTAAGACCTGTCTGACAGCATCGTTAATCGCCTTAACGACGGCAGGGTCCATTTGCTTGGGGCCAAAAAGCGCAAACCAGATACTCGAGTCATAGCCCGGATAGCCTGACTCAGCAATCGTCGGTACCTCGGCGATGGCACTGACCCGCTTGGCAGTGCTCACCGCAAGCAAACGGATACGATCACTTTTTAATTGCGGAAGTATCGTTTGAACCTGATTAAAAATACAACATACTTCACCCTTTAAGACAGCTTGCAAAGCCTCGGGACCGCCTTTATAGGGAACATGGGTCATTTCAAGCGACGCGCGTGCGAGAAACTCAGCCATTGCCAAATGAACCCCGGTGCCATTGCCAGTCGATGCATAGTTGAACTTACCGGGTTGAGCCCGAACTTGGTCAACAAAGCTCTTTAGGTCCTTCGCATCGATCACACTGGGATTAATAACCAATACATTGCTCACGTCGACCAAGGGCGCAAGCGCTGTGAAATCCGCACCGACGTCAAAAGCCAGTTTTTTGTCCAGCGCCGCATTCATGCCATGCGACGCAGCCGTACCGAGCAACAGGGTGTGACCATCAGGCTTTGCCTGTGCCACATGCGCCGACGCAATATTGCTACCCGCCCCTGGCCTGTATTCCATGACGAGCCTTGTGCCCAGAGCTTGCTCAAGCGGTTCTTGGAGTTGACGGATGACAACATCAATCCCCGACCCTGCCGAGAATCCTTGAACAATCACAATCGCTTTGCCGCCCCAGTCGTGCGCTGCAACTGGTCGAAAACATAAAGAAAACATCAGGCAGCAAACCATCAGTAGAGGCACCAAGCGCGCGTTTAGCGCAAGCCTAATCGGGAAGTGCGTCCTCCAACGCAGAACATTCTTCAGCCCCGAATCAATCGCAAACATATCCCAACTCCTGTCTAGTGCCACATCAGCCTCATCCATTTATCTCGCAAGCTCACCTTGGGCCCAACTCACAGGCTTACGCGCATATCCTCGCCTTGCGCGCATATCGGAAGGCCACAGCCCAATTGCGCAAGGTGCACAATTTACTATGAGGCAGCAAGCTTTCGGCAAAGGACGAATCACATGCACTTTGAACTTCGAGAAGAACAACAACAATTCCAGGATACCGTATTACGGTTT
>Ga0172376_10002672_pt1 | contig 21588 bp, 16 predicted proteins | sample Lak35m_FD_121114 | JGI IMG/M metagenome (GOLD analysis project Ga0172376, IMG submission 121114) | Freshwater microbial communities from Kabuno Bay, South-Kivu, Congo - kab_092012_35m | ecosystem: Environmental > Aquatic > Freshwater > Lake | place: Democratic Republic of the Congo: South-Kivu... | reverse complement strand
CGATGCGGTTGGCGCCGTACGCGTACTCAGTGCCGACTGGCGGGGTCGTAGAGCTCTCGATGAGAGCGATGCTGTCAATCACTTCAACCCAGGGCGTCGAGTCAAGTGTTCCGTCGTCGTTGGTGTCCAGATCGGCGCTCAAGGCGCCCGTGAAGCCACGGACGATCATGATCGTGATGTTGTCGCTGTTCTCGATCCAGTCCTGCGTCAGGTTGGCTCCGTTGGTGCCGGCGCCGTTGCCGACATCGGGGATCGTGGCCGGGTTGCCGATCAGCAAGGTGCCATCAGCGGGGATGACCACGCCCGTCAGCCCACGAACGCGCTCCACCACGCCACTGCCGGCGGCGGTGGCCCCATCACCGATGATGATCAGGGTCAAATCGCTGACGGACAGACCCGGTGTACCAGCGAGTTCAACGAACTCGAGGGTATCCGCGCCGGGCATGTCGATGCGGATCTCGTTCAGGCGGACATCCACAAAGTCGCAGCTGGCGGTTGCAGCGGCGCAGCTCGTGACTGCCTGAGCGACGCACGCGGCATCCCAGGCGGTCACGCAGCAGTCAGGATCGACCACGCACACGGCGTTGCAGCAGTTGGTATCGCTGCAGAATGGGGTGGCATGCTCGATGTTGCAGGCACCTGCCGTCGCTTCGCCGCACTCCAGCACCGGGCCAGCTGAGCAGGCACGGTTGACGGCACCCGGGGTGTCGCCGCCGCCGGTGTAGAAGGTGAAGGCGCCGACGGTCCACTGGTTGTCGGGGGAGCAGAGGTACGCATGCCCGGCCGTAAAGGTCCCGGTCGAGGTCACATCGGCGGGGATGGTGGACGGTGAATAGACCGGGTCCGCCGTGAACGGCCCAAGAAAGGCGACGCTGGTCACGACCGACAGCCACGGCGTCGAGTCGAGCGTGCCGTCGTTGTTGGTGTCGAGGTCGGTATTGATCGCACCGCTCCAGCCAGCCACGATCAGGTGCGTGCGATTCGAGTTGTTGTCTTCGAACAGCAGCCCATCGGTGGGGGTAACCCAATCGACCTCGAGCGGGAACGACACCGTGGGTTCAGCGATCAGCAGCCGGCCATCAGCTGGAACGATGGCACCATCGAGCGGAAGGGCCATTTCGACGTAGCCCGAGTAATCAACGGGATTGGTCGCGGTTCCCGCGCGATCGCCGAGCACGATGTAGGTCAGGCCAGCGAGCGAGGTGCCGGGTGTACCGATGAACTCGACATACTCGTCGGTGTCGTTGCCGGGCTGCTTCGTGCGAAGCTCGCTGAAGGCAAGCGCGACGGTGCTGCCGCAGGCCGGGTTCGCGGCGCCGGGGGTGTCGCTGCCGCTTGCTGGATCAAGGGCGCCGGCCTTCCACGATGCGGAGTCAGCGCACAGGTAGGCATGCGCCGGCGAGTCGCCCGCCTCAGGGCCGACGGTGGTGGCAGAGTAGAAGTACTCGTCGGTGACGCCGTCCGGCGAAGCATTGCGCACGAGGGCGACGCTGGACAGGAGCGCCGTCCACGGCGTCGAGTCAAGCGTGCCGTCATCGTTGGTGTCGAGGTCGGTGCCCACGCCGCCGGTGAAGCCGCTGACCAGGAAGAAGGTCGTGTTGTCGCTGGACTCCAGTTCGAAGTCAGCGTAGAGGTCTGGGGTTGCCGCAAAGGAGAACGTCGCCTCGGCGACGAGGAAGCGGCCCGAAGCGCCGATCGATCCGCTCAGTGCGATGACCGACTCCACGACGCCGTTGGGCGAGCCAGCATCACCATCGCCAACGACGACGACCGAGAGGCCATCGAGGCTGGTGCCAGCGACGCCAGCAAGTTCGACGTACTCGCTCAGGTCAAAGCCTGGCTCGTCGACGCGGATTTCGCTCAGCACGACATTCTGCGCCAATGCGGTCGGCGCGAGACACAAGGCCAGGGTGGCAACGGTGAAGCGATGGTTCATAATGCGGAGGCTCCTCTTGAAGGGCAACAGTAGCCCAAGCGGGCCTCGGGGCAAAATCGCGATGCCCGGAATCGTGAAGCCCTTGCAGAATCCGAATCATCGACGACCTAGCGGCGAACTGGAACGCCAGTGCGTGGCCCGCCAAAACGAACAGCGGACTCCCGAGGGAGTCCGCTGGAACGAGCACATTGGGGGGTCGAAAAGTCTGACTGGGGCAACCCAAGGACCGGCAAGCGCCGGCCCGAGGGAGTCCGTCAGTTCGGATCCTTCTCGGGGGCCGGGCGCGTGATGACCGGAGTCGCAGCCGGAGCCGTTGCATCCTTCTCGGGGGTGGCGCGCGGCGTGGTCGTTGGTGCAGTCCCGCCGGTGGTGCCGCCCCACGATCCGGTGGTGGTGTCGTAGGTCATCGGACGGATGAACACTTCGACGCGACGGTTCTGGGCAGCGCCGCGCGGGCCGTTCTCGACGATCGGGCGGTACTCGCCCCAGCCAGCCACCTCGACGCGGTTGGCCGCAACACCGTCACCCACGATCAAGTCACGCACAGAGATCGCGCGGTGCGCCGAGAGGTGCGTGTTGGTCGGGTGGTTCTTCAACGTTTCGGGCTTGCCGATGCGGACGTTGTCGGTGTGGCCAGTGACCACGGTCTCGAACGCAGCGAGTTCCGGATTGTTGAGGATCGCCGCGAATCGACGCAGCACTTCACGAGCCGAGTCCTTCACGCGAGCGGACCCGCTGTCGAAGGTGACATCGGAGAGGAACCGCAGCATGCCGGTCTTGGCATCGAACTGCAGCATGTCGGGATACTGCTCGGCGAGCGACGCCAGCAGGATGTTGATGTTCTCGGGCAGCGGACCACCGGCATCCATGCCAGCGACCTGCTTGCTGAGCGCGTCGTAGGCATCGCGCAGCTTCTCGAGGTCGACCTTGCTGCCGTCGCTCAGACCCTGCATCGACTCGAGGTCGGCGCGAGCCTGCGAGATCTGCGAGCGAAGGCGATCCTCGTTCGCACGCGACGTGCTCAGCTCGTCGCGAGTCGATCCGAGCTGCTGCTCGTAGCTTCGCGCTGCGGTGACCGCGGCGTCATACTTCTCTTGCGGGACACATCCGGCGAAGCCGAGGGCCAAGGTGACCAAGCTTCCGCCGAATACGATGCGATGCGCTGCCAGTGCGTTCATGGACATATCTCCCCTCGGGCGTCCTGCCCGAGTTATTCGAGGCAATATAACCATGCCCGGCAGGGAGTGGGCCGTAATCCGAAGGATTTTGCTACTTTCCGGCCATGCCGCCGCCCAAGCCCGTGGAACTCGACCTGAAACAGCTCCAGGCCGCCGCAGGCGCCTACCCGCGCGAGGCCTTTGAGTTCGTGCAGCGGGGGCTGTCCGCCACGGCCGCCCAGATCCATGCCGCCCACCTCGGGGGCACCGGAGGGGGGCATGTGACTGGCCAGCAGCTTTGCCTGGGACTCGCCGAACTGGCCATCCAGCAGTACGGCCTCATGGCGCAGTCGGTGCTGGAGAGCTGGAACATCCACCGGACCGATGACTTCGGCAAGATCGTCTTCGGCCTGATCGAGTGCGGGCTGATGAGCAAGACGCCGCAGGATTCAATTGACGACTTCCGCTCGGTGTTCGAGTTCGACGAGACCTTCCACCACGCGCACGTCGCACAGAGGATCACGCTCCATGCCGGACGAACCGCAACCGAGTGAAACCGACTGGACGCGCCGGCATCTCTGGCACATCCAGCCGGTCCGTGACCTCCTGCTGGTCGGCATTGTGGTGTCCATCGTGTGGGCGGGCTATGCGCTTCGATACATCACGATCCCGCTGATCGTCGCCTTGGGGTTGGCCTATCTCGTCGAGCCGCTCGTGCGCTGGATCAGCGCGCGCTTCCGGGTGAGCCGAACTGCAGTCGTCGGCGGCGCCACCGGCGCGATCGTGCTTGGTGCAGCCAGCGGCACGTTCGTGCTGATTCCCTCGGTCATCCGCCAGAGCGAGGCCATCGTCAACAAGGTGCAGTCAGGTGCGCTGAAGAAGTCGATCGGCGAGTTCCAGGCACAGCTGCCCGAGGCGTTCCGACACGAGGTCGCGGATTGGATTGCCTGGATCGAGTCCACCACCGACGTAGACCTCAACGGCGACCGCCTTGCCGGCAAGGTCCCGCTCGCCGAGCAGACCGCAGGACCGCAGGAGCCGGCGACGAACGAACCGACGAATCGTGCCGCATCGCGCTCGATCTGGGATGTCGGTCTCGCGTTCCTCGGAGCCCGCAGCGGCGACATCGCCGGGTTCATCTTCGGCGTGCTGAGCCTGCTGTTCGCTGCGGCACTCGTTCCGTTCTACTTCTACTTCTTCAGCGTGCACTTCCCCGACATCGTCGGCTTCCTCGACTCGCTCATTCCCGACGGTGCGAAGAAGGAGGTGCATCGGCTGACCAAGCAGATGGACGCAGCCGTCGCGGGCTTCGTCCGCGGGCGCATCGTGATCGCAGCGATCATGGCGGTGCTCTTCACGGTGGGTTGGGCATTCTGCGGCGTGCCATACGCCCTGACCCTGGGTGTTGCCGCCGGGGTGCTCGCAGTGGTGCCGTACCTGAGTGGCGTGGTGCTGCTGCTGGCGGTGCCCATGCTGGCGGTGACGCAACTGCAGCTGCCCGAGGCCGAGCGCATGAGCATGCTGTGGGTCGTGCTCGGCCCCACGATCGTCTTCGCCGCGGTGCAGGCCCTCGAGGGCAACGTGCTCACCCCGATCATCGCGGGTCGGGCCACGAACCTCGATCCGGTCACGGTCTTCGTCGCCATCCTTGCGGGCGGCAGCGTGGCGGGGGTGTACGGCATGCTGCTGGCCATCCCGCTCGCTGCCTGCGCCAAGATCCTGATCAAAGAGGTGGCCTTGCCGCGCATCCGGGCGTGGGCCGCCGGCACGGTCAACGATCCGCTGCCGCTGGACGACCGCTGAAGGGATTCGACAGGCCCGGCAGCGTCGACGGCATTGGGGCGTGATGCACCGCGCCGCGCGCGATCAGCGCTTCTTCGCCTTGCGGAAGCGATCCTTCGGGCTGACGGTCTTCGTCGAGCCGCGGGCCATCGGATTGAAGCCGGGCATGCCGCCCATGCCGGGCTGCATCGATCCCATTTGCTTCATCGCCTGCATGCGCCCGAGCGCTCCCATGCCGGCCATCTGCTTCATCATCTTCTGCATGCCCTCGAACTGCTTGGTCAGCCGCGAGATGTCCTCGGGCTTCGAGCCGCTGCCCTTGGCGATGCGCCGCGTGCGGCTCGGATTGAGCACGGCGAGATCGTCGCGCTCGCGGCGGGTCATGCTGTTCACCATGCCCTCGAGGCGATTGAGCTGCGTGTCGTCGATGTCGATGCCCTTGAGCGCACTGCCCACGCCCGGCAGAAGGCCGAGGATCTGCTTGAGCGGGCCCATGCGGCGGATGGTCTTGAGCTGCGACAGGAAGTCATCGAGCGAGAACTCGCCCTTGGCCATGCGGTCGCTCAGGCGCTGAGCCTCCTCCTCGCTCACTTCCTGCTGCGCCTTCTCGACGAGCGAGACAACATCGCCCATGCCGAGGATGCGGCCGGCGATGCGTTCCGGATTGAACTCATCGAGCGCATCGAGCTTCTCGCCCGTGCCGATGAACTTGATCGGCGCGCCGGTGACCTTGCGGGCCGTGAGCGCCGCGCCACCACGCGTGTCGGAGTCGAACTTGGTCAGGATGAGGCCATCGACCGCGAGGCGCGCGTGGAACGCCTTGGCGCTCGCGAGCGCATCCTGGCCGGTCATCGCATCGATGACGAGGAGCTTTTCATGCGCACCCACCGCACGGTCCACCGATTCGAGCTCGCGCATGAGCTCGTCGTTCACGTGGAGCCGACCGGCCGTGTCGATGATGAGGACGTCGTAGCCGCCTTCACGCGCGGCCTTGAGCGCGCGCTGGGCGACCTGCACGGCCACGCCGACGGCCTTGCCGTACTCGGCGCATCGCTCGGGCTCACCGTAGTAGGCGCATCGCGCGCCGCCCGAGGCAGCCTGCACGCCTTCGGACACCACGCGCAGCTGCTCGACGGCAGCCGGACGCTGGAGGTCGCACGCCGCGAGCATGACGTTCTTGCCCCGACGCTTGAGCCACGCCGCGAGCTTGCCGCAGGTCGTGGTCTTGCCCGAGCCCTGCAGGCCACACATCAGGATCACCGTGGGCCCCGGCTCGACCAGCGGGATGCCCGCCTCGGCGGGGCCCATGAGCGCCACCAGGCGCTTGTGCACGATCCCGACCATCTGCTGCGCGGGTTGAAGGCTCTTGGTGACTTCGGCGCCCATCGCATCCTGCACGACCTCCGCGCAGAACTCATCCACCAGGGTCTGCTGCACGTCGGCCTCGAGCAGTGCGGTGCGCACCTCGCCCATGACCTCGCGCACGTTGGACTCGCTGATGCGGCCACGGCCGGAAAGGTTGCGCAGGGCTGATCCGAGGCGATCGGTGAGGCTTTCGAACATGATCGGCTGATGGTAGCCCGGCTTCGATCAACGGCCGCGACGGGCGGCGATCCACGCGTGGAGCCGCGTGGCATCCCAGGCGTTGATGACCTGTTCCGCACCGGCGCCTGCGCGGCGGGCCACCTGCACCCCGAAGCGGAGCACGTCGAACCCATCGCGCCCATGGACGTCGCAATCGATCGCCAGCGGCACGCCGGCCTCGATCGCCATGCGGGCATGCAGATCGCGAAGGTCCAGGCGTGCGGGGTGGGCGTTGATCTCAAGCGCCACGCCGGAGTCGCGCGCTGCCGCGATCACGGCGTGCATGTCGGGTTCGAGTCCGGGACGACCGTTGACGAGACGACCGGTCGGATGGCCCAGGATGTGCACGAGCGGGTGGCGCACGGCGCGTACCAGCCGCGCCGTCGCCACGTCGGGGGCCTGCTTGAGGCTCGCGTGCGGGCTGGCGACGACCAGGTCGAGCTGCGCGAGCACCTCATCGGGATAATCGAGGCTGCCGTCGACGAGGATGTCGACTTCCGAGCCTGCGAGGACGCGAATGCCACCCACGCGGGCCTCGGCCTCGCGTACGGCGTCGATCTGCCGCAGCAGCCGATCGATGGAGAGGCCGTTGGCCTGCACGCTCGATCGTGAGTGATCCGTGACGGCCAGCGTATGGAAGCCGCGGTCCTTCGCGCGCTGCACGAGCTCGAGGAGCGGCATGGCGCCGTCGCTCTCGGTGGTGTGCGCATGGAGCTCTGCGCGGATGGCATCGACGGTCACGAGCGAGGCGTGGCCACAGACCTCATCAAGCGGTCGCACCTCGCGGAGCTCAGGTTCCGCCCAGGCAAGTCCGAGCGCCTGGTAGAGCTCGGCCTCGGTCCGCGAGGCGATCGGCGCGTGACGATCCTGCGGCGCATCCTGGCCGTCGTCCGTGAAGAGCCCGTACTCATTCAGCCGCAGGCCGCGCTGCTGCGCACGGCCTCGCATGAGGACATTGTGCTCCTTGCTTCCGGTGAAGTACAGCAGTGCGGCGCCATAGGCCTGCTCGGGCACGATGCGCAGATCGACCTGGAGGCCATCCTGCATGCGGATGCTGGACTTGGTCGGTCCGGTCACCAGCACCTTGCTGACGCCTGGCATCGAGCAGAACGCCTCCATCGCCGCAGTCGCATCGGGAGCGACGGCCACGAGGTCGACGTCGCCGATGGTCTCCTTGCCGCGTCGAAGGCTGCCCGCGAACTCGATCGCATCCACCACGCCAGCCGCACGCAGGTGCGCGATGGCCGACTCGGCGACCACCAACGCATGATCGATGCGGACCCGGCCCACGGCGGTCTTCAGGAACTCGATGCCGTCGCGCAGGTTCTGGATCTTCTTGGGGCCGAAGCCGGCCAGGCCTTGCAGACGGTCCTCCGCAAGGGCCGACTCAAGGGACGCCAGGTCGACGATCCCGCGCTCCTGCCAGAGCAAGCGGACGGACTTGGGTCCGACGCCTGGCAGCGCGAGCAGGGCCGGCAGGCCCGTGGGAACCTGCGAACGCAACTCGGCAAGGTCCTTGACCGCGCCGGTCGTGACGAACTCGATGATCTTGGCCGCGCTGCCGGAGCCGATGCCGTCGATCGACGAGAGCGCTTTCGGATCGGTCCGCGCAAGCTCGACGAGATCGACGGTCGACGACTCGGCAGCGCGCGCGACCTTGCTGTGCGCCAGCACGCGGAACGAGTTGGCGCCGGTGAGCTCGAGCAGCACCGCGAGTTCCTCGAACAGTCGCACGATGTCGGCGTTGCCCATGGGGCCTCCTTGAACGACAACGCCCCCAGTGGCGGGGGCGTCGAACGCGACTGGATGGGCTCGAACCATCAACCTTCGGTTTCGTAGACCGATGCTCTATCCAATTGAGCTACAGTCGCAGCGGGGCGGAGAGTATAGCGAGTCGACGCGGCGCACGCAGACCCACATAACCATGGACCAGTGACGGGACGGGGCGCGATCCTCAGCGCTGTTCGTCGCTCGCCACGGCCTCGCCAAGATCGACGTAGCCATCCACCGTGGTGGCGCTTGCGTCGACGAGCCGGCTGAGGAACGCTGGCAGCATGATCAGGCCGAGCCCTGCCACGACGGCCGCGGTCTTGGGCCACCAGTGCGGCACTGCGACGACCTCTTGGCTCTTGGCGTTCGTCGGGTTCACGACGGCTGCGCCCACGAAGCGCAGGTAGTACACCGCGCCGATGGCCGTGTTCAGGAGCAGCACCGCGGCCAAGGACGCCTGGCCACCTTCGAACGCGACGAAGACCAGCACGATCTTGGCCAGCGCGCCGAAGAGCGGCGGCACACCGAGCAGGCTGAGCGCGCTCAGCGTGAGCAGGAAGGCCAGGCCCGGGTGCGAGGCTCGCAGGCCGGCCAGCGACTCGAAGCTGTCGACTTCCTCGCCCTTGCGCTCCAGCGCCGCGAGCACGCCGAAGGTGGCCACGGTCATGACGCCGTAGCCGAGCATGAAGAGGTACATCGCTCCGATGCCGCCCTTGGGGCCGACGATCACGCCGACCAGCATGTAGCCGCTGTTGGCAATCGACGAGTAGGCGAGCGTGCGCTTGAGGCTCGTCTGGAGGATGCCGCCGATGTTGCCCAGGAGCATCGTGAGCGCAGCCACCATCCAGAGCACGGCCGTGATCGGCTGCGGCAGGCCTTCGTAGGCAATGCGCACACCGTCATGATCGACCATCGCGTGACCTGACCAGCCCACAGCACCAAGCACCGTGATCAGCGCGGAAAAGCCTGCGATCTTGGGCGTGAACGAGAGGAACGCGGTGACCGGCAGCGGGGCGCCCTCGTACACATCCGGCGCGTAGAAGTGCATCGGCACCGCGGCGAGCTTGAAGCAGAGCCCGAGCACGGTGAGGATCGTGCCGAGAAGGGCCGTCGTGCTCAGGCCGGCGCCGGCAGCCTGCTCGGCGAGTGCATCGCGCATCGGCACGAGCTGCATGGTGCCGGTCGCGCCATAGAGCATGGCGAAGCCGTAGAGCGTCACCGCGGTCGCCAGCGCACCGAGGAAGAAGTACTTCATCGCCGCTTCCATGCTGCGACGACCGGTGCGCGCCACCGCCACCATGATGTAGGTGGGCAGGCTGACCAGCTCGAGGCCCAGGAAGAGCCAGATGAGATCCGGCGCGCTCATCACGAGCATGGCACCCGTGAGGCTGAGGAGCAGGAAGGCGTAGTACTCGCCTCGCACCACGCGCAGGGCGTCGAAGGAGGCCCGACCGCGCGCGACGGCCTCTTCGTAGCGACGATCGATCGATCCCGCAGACACCGCCACCAGGCCGATGCCGATGAGCGCGATCAGCGCCTTGCCGTACTTGCCCAGCATGGGGAAGAGCAGCCGAGCACCCTGGATGCGCTCGGGCGTCCAGACGGCGTCAAGCGCAAGAATCGATCCGACCAGCGCCGCGACACAGACCCAGGGCACGAGCGACCGGACGCCGGTCGAGCGCGACAGCCCAAGCACGGCCACGAGCATCGAGGCCACGAACAGCACGATCTCCGGGGCAAGCAGCGCCACCGTCTGGCTCATGTCAACCACGGTCATCCTCCTTGGGCTCGGCCTGCTTGGGCTCGGCCTTCGCGGCTTCGGCAGCCTGCGGCTGCGACTTCAGCGTTCGCTCGACGGCAGCCGGATACGGAGCAAGCGTGCGCCCGACCACCGGACCGATCGCCTGCAGCATCGGCTTGGGATAGACGCCGATGAACAGGCACACCAGCGCGAGCGGCACCAGCAGGCCGACTTCGCGGCCGGTGAGGTCACCGCGCCCATCATCATGACCGTGGCCCGCACCATGGCTGTCGTGGCCGTGCGAGCCATCATGCTTGCCATGACCGTCATCCTTGGGTTCGCGCAGCGGGCCGAAGACGTAGCGGCCGACGAGCAGCAGCATGTACATCGCGCCAAGGATCAGCCCGGTGCCGGCCACGAGCGCGAAGCCAGGGCCGAGCAGGCCGGGGTAGCCGGTCGACGCGTCACCTGTGGCGATGTACGTGCCGAAGAGGCAGAGGTACTCGCCGACGAAACCGTTCAGGCCGGGCAGGCCGATCGAGCTCATGGTGAAGAACACCATGAAGAACGCCCAGACCGGCATGCGCTTGGCGAGACCGCCGATCTGGTCCATGTCCTTCACGTGGTAGCGCTCGTACGCCATCCCGATGAGGAGGAAGAGCGCGCCCGTCGAGAGACCGTGATTGATCATGTAGAGCACGCTGCCCTGCGCACCGATGGGATTCAGCGCGAAGAGGCCGAGCATGCAGATCCCGAGGTGGCTCACGGATGAGTACGCCACGAGCTTCTTGGCATCCGTCTGCACCCAGCAGATGAGCGCCGCATAGACGACCGCCACCGTGCACAGGATCGAGGCGAGCACGGCCAGCGCGGCGCCGCCCTCGGGTGCCATCGGCAGCGCCAAGCGGAAGATGCCGTAGGTGCCGAGCTTCAGCAGCGTGCCGGCGAGGATGACCGAACCGGCCGTCGGCGCCTGGTTGTGGGCCAGGGGGAGCCACGTGTGCACCGGGAAGAGCGGAACCTTGACGGCGAAGCCGGCGAGCAGCGCAGCGAAGAGCCAGAACTGCGTGTTGGCCGGAAGGCGCGCGCTGGCAAACGTGGACAGCGTGCCCATGTCCCAGCTCCACAGTCCCGTCGACGCGTGGTGCTGCCAGCCGACGAAGAGGATCGAGCCAAGGAAGAAGAGCGACCCGAGGAACGTGTAGAGGAACAACTTGTGCGCCGCCTGACGACGTTCCGGCCCGCCCCAGATGGCGATGATGAAGAGCAGCGGGACGAGCGTGAACTCGTAGCCCACGTAGAAGAGCAGCACATCCCGCGCCGCGAAGGCGAGCAGGATGCTGGCGTGCAGCAGCATGAACCAGCCGTAGTACTCGCGCTGGCGCTCGGAGATGGCGGTCCAAGAACCGATCACGCAGATCGGAATGAGGAACGCCTCGAGCAGGGCCAGCAGCAGGCTGACCGAGTCGAAGCCGACGCCGAGCGTGGCGTTGATCGACGCAAGCCATGCGCAGCCGCACGGCTCAGGGAAGACCGCACCGGTCGCCCACGCGGGGAACTGCCATGCGAACGCGGCCAGCGCACCAAGGCTCGCCAGCGAGCCGAGTGCGGCGAGGCTGCGGGCCGCCCGCGCGTTGGCCACCGCGATCACCGCAGCGGTCACAACAGGAATCAGGATGGATGCCCAGATGAGGTTCATGTTCAGTTCGCTCCCCGCAGCCAGATCCAGATCACCCAAGCGGCGACCAAGGCCACGCCGCCGGCCATGGTGACTGCGTAGCCCTGCACGACACCGCCGTACAGCGGACGGAAGAGCCGACCGAAGGCGGCCGGCAGGGCGCCGATGCCGTTCACGATGCCGGCGTCGAGCAGGAGGTCATCGATCGCACCGAGGATGTTGGCGATCACCCGCAACGGCAGACGGATGACCCAGTCGTAGAACTCGTCGACCAGCCACTTGCGCTCGGCACCCACGACGATCCACCGCGTGGCGATCGAACCCATCAGGGTGCGACGCAAGGCGTCGGCGGCACCACGGTTGATGAGGTGCAGGTACAGCGACACCAAGATCCCCGCGATGCACGCGAGCGAACCGAGCCGACCGACGGCGGTGTGTGCATCCATGCCCAGGACCAAGTGACCGTGATCGGCGTGGGCCTGATCCGCGCCGGCAGCGGTCGCTGCTGCTGCGTGATCATCATGCGAGCCGTGCGAGTCGGCAGCGACTCCTTGGTACGCGCTCGACTGCGCGATTTGGGTCTTGACCCAGTTCGGCTCGTCGTGGTTGAGCATCGTGCGGTAGCTCGGCCAGCCGGCCAGGATCGCGCCAACGGCGATCAGGACGAGCGGCACGCGGATGGCCCAGCGGGGGCCGTGCGGGTGGAACTCGCCGTGGTGACCGTGACCGCCATGCGCGGCGGAAGCGCCATGCGAACCATGCGCGTGGTCGTCGTGACCATCGTGACCATGGTGCTCATCGCCCGGCTCGTACTTGACCGGCCCGAAGAAGACCCGGAAGCCGACGCGGAAGGTGTAGTACGCCGTCAGCGCCGCGACGACCAGACCGATCCAACCCAGGACATGGACCCGCTCGTCCTTCGCGGTGAAGGCCGAGACCAGGATCTCGTCCTTGCTGAAGAACGCCGCCGTGAAGGGGAACGCGGCCAGCCAGAAGCAGCCCAGGACCGCAAGCAGGCTCACGAGGCGGAAGCCCGGCACCTTGAGCAAGCCACTGAGCTTGCGGATGTCGAGCTGGCCGGCGAACCCGTGCATCACGGCACCGGCGGTCAGGAAGAGCAGTGCCTTGAAGAACGCGTGCGTGAAGACGTGATACGACGCGCCGAACGTGGTGCCCACGCCGAGGCCCAGGAACATGTAGCCCAGCTGGGAGATCGTCGAGTACGCCCAGATGCGCTTCATGTCGTACTGCGCCATGCCGATGGTCGCGGCAAGCAGCGCCGTCAGCCCGCCGACCCACGCCACCGCGGCGAGCGCATCGGGATTGACGATGAAGAGCGGGAACATGCGGGCAATGAGGTACACACCGGCCGTGACCATGGTTGCGGCGTGAATGAGCGCCGAGACGGGAGTTGGGCCTTCCATCGCATCCGGAAGCCAGACGTACAGCGGCAGCTGAGCGCTCTTGCCGAACGCGCCAAGCATGAGCAGCCACGGAATCGCCTGCGCGGTCCACTCGCTGCTCGCAGGCGCCGCTTCGATCGCCTTCCAGAGCGCGGCATACTCGACGGTGCCGTAGCACTGCCAGATCAGGAAGAGCGCGAGCGCAAGGCCAAGGTCGCCGATGCGATTGACGATGAAGGCCTTCTTCGCGGCCGCGACGGCCTCGGGCTTGGTGAAGTAGTAGCCAATGAGCAGGTAGCTCGCGAGGCCCACGCCTTCCCAGCCGAGGTAGAGCATGACGAGGTTGCCGCCCATGACGAGGCAACCCATCGCGAAGAGGAAGATGCTCACGGCGCCGAAGAAGCGCGTGTAGCCCTTGCCGACGTCGGACTCCATGTACTCGCTCGCGTAGAGCGCGATGAGCGTGCCCAGCCCCGTGACGAAGAGCATCCAGAAGATGGTGAGCCGGTCGATGTAGAGGTCGACGTTCGCCGTGAAGCCGTGGAAGCGGCTGCCGTCGCCCCAGGTCCAGCTGATCCAGTCGAAGAGGTTGATGACGACGGGCGTTTCGCCCACCGCACCCTGCAGGCGCAGGATGGTCGCGAAGGCGCCCCCGAGCGCAGCGATGGTGAGCGCGGCAGGCAGCTTCGAGCGGACCTTCATCCAGCCGCAGAAGAGGCACAGCACGCCGCTGACCAGTGGCAGCAGCAGGGCCAGGCCAGCCCAGCGGAGCTCGGGGGCGGCGTGGGCATCGAGCGGGCCCTCGGCAAGCGCGAGGACCGACGACAGCATCGCGGGAGCAGCGATCATGACTCAGCGAGTTCCTTCCACGCTTCGGCGCTCAGGGTTTCCTTGCGTCGGTAGAGCAGCACCACCAGGCCGAGCGCCAGCGCGGCTTCGGCAGCGGCCACCGTCAGGATGAAGATGACGAACACCTGGCCCGAGAGGTCCATGTGCTGGCGTCCGTACGAGATCATCGCGAGCCCCGCACCTTGGAACATGAGTTCGGTGCAGAGGAACATCGTGATCATGTTGCGACGGCTCAGGAAGCCGACGATGCCCACCGCGAACAGGATGGCGCTGGCCAAGAGGCCGAGCATCACGAGCGGATCGCCCGGCGGAAGCTGAGGATCGATGGGGTTCATGCTCGGTCTCCGGCGAGATCGGCGTCTTCGACGTTGGTGCGCGACAGGCCCGCAGCCGCACGACGGTCATCCTCGGCCATGTCGGTCTGGCGGCGGGCGAGCACCACGGCACCGAGCATCGCCATGAGGAGGATCACGCCGGCAAGCTCGAGGCTGCCCGGATACGACGTGACGAGTTCCCACCCCAGCGACGTGCTGTTCACGGGAAGGTCCGCGGCCTTGAGCACGGTCTCGTGCCGGGTGCCATCGGCGAGCGTGACCGGCATCATCGCGGTGCGGCCGTCCTGCGCCACCTCAAGTCCACCGGCCGGCGACCAGCCCATGGGATCCTTGCCTGCTGCAGCGAGTTCGGCGGTGATGCGCTCCTGCACGAGTTCAGGCATGCCGCGCATGCGATTCCACGCGGCGGCGTTCGCCCGGGCCTCGGTCATGGCTGCAGGCTGCTGGTTCACGCGTACGTCACCGACCACGCTCGCCAACGCTGCCAGCAGCACGAACCCGCACAGCACGGCGGCCGCCGGCTCGCGCGCGACGCGGTCGTAGGCCACGCTCGGACCGCCAGCGTCGGGCGCTTGCTGCGCCAGCATGAGCACGAACATGTAGGTGATGAGGATCGCGCCCGCGTAGACGATGATCAGCGAGAACGCCATGAATTCTGCGCCCATCACGAGGTACGCCACCGCACCGGCGACGACGACGAGCACGAAATACAGGGCAGCGAAGACGGGTCGAGTGGTCGTGATGACCCGCACGGCGGCAGCCGTGGCCATGGCCACCGCGAGCGACATGAGCGCCACTTGAGGATCGAAGCCGACGGCGCCTGAAGCCTGGACACCCTGCACAAGCAGCCACGCCAAGCCGGCGAGCCCGAGGATGGTGGCGCCGAGACGGGCCTTGCCCGTGGGCTGCCGGAGCAGCAGAAACAGCCCGACGGCGCAGATCGCTGACGCGGCGTACAAGAGTGGGGGGATCATGCTGGTGAGGTTGGGTGGCGAAGCACCCTCGGGCCTGCGCGCGCGGGCCCTTCGGGGTCGCGGAAAGATAGACGCGCCACGCCAAGCCCGCAACTTATGCGGACGCTCGGCCGTACGATCGCGAATCATGGACCGACGGCAACTGCCCAACCTCATCACGATGAGCAGGTTGGTGCTGGCGATCGTGTACTTCTGGATGATGCTCGATGTGGTGCACGAGTGGTCCGGACTGGATCCGACCGAGCGCGCACGCCGGGCGGTCGCCGCCGGTTGGGTCTTCGGGGTCGCCGCGGGCACCGACTTCCTGGATGGCTACTTCGCGCGTCGCTTCAACGCGGTCAGCGCCTTCGGTCGGATCATGGATCCCTTCGTCGACAAGGTGCTCGTGCTGGGCGCCCTCGTCGTGGTCGTCGAACCGCTCTGCCCGGGATCGGGCGTGAAGCCATGGATGGTCATCGCGATCCTCGCTCGCGAACTCTTCGTGACCAGCCTGCGCGCGAGCATGGAGGCCCGAGGCATGCCGTGCCCAGCCGATCGCTGGGGCAAGTGGAAGATGACGGCGCAGTCCCTGGCGATTCCCTTCGCGGGAGTTGCGGCGGCTGGCGCCTTCCCGAACCTTGGCGTCGCCAACGAGACCTTCGTCCCGATCACGCACTGGTTCATCGTGTTCACCGTCGTGCTCACGCTCTTCAGCGCGCTGCCCTACATCGTGCGATCGCGCGAGGCCTGGCAGTGAGTGCCGGGTCACGACGGCCGGCAGGATTGGGCGGCGCCGCCACCTTCTGGCTCACGGCCGGTGGACTCGGCTTGATGCGTCCTGCACCGGGCACGTGGGGAAGCCTTCCGCCCGCGGCACTGGTCTTCCTCATGCTGGGCTTCGGTGCACCGATGTGGGCGACGGCGCTGGCCCTCGTCGTGCTGTGCCTGGTCTCGACATGGGCGTGCATCCGATGGGGCGACGATGGCGAGCGGGGCTTCGGAGCGAAGGATGCCTCGAGCATCGTGATCGACGAAGTGGCCGGTGGTGCCGTCGCGGCGATGCCGTTGGCGTTCATCGACGGTGCAGGTTGGATCGAGGCGCTGGTGCTGAGCGGCCTCTCGTTCCTGCTCTTCCGTGCCTTCGACATCTGGAAGCCCGGACCGATCCGATTGATGCAACGCTGGCGTGGAGGCCTTGGCGTGGTCGCCGATGATCTTGCCGCGGGCTCGCTCGCAGGCGTGGTGATCATGATCTTCACGCCGCAGGCACTGGCGCTGGCTGCGTCGTTGGCGGCCGTCGTCGGCGGTTCTTCCGGCTCGTAGGGCAGCACGGCTGCCTGACGCGGGGCAGGCTTGCGCGCTCGTTCAGGCCGGGCATTCGTGGGCGATCAGGTCGTCCCACGTCTCGCGCCGACGGATCGAGCGGACTTCGCTGCCCTCAACGAGGACTTCCGCCGGAAGCGGCACGCTGTTGTAGCGACTGGCCATGCTCATCCCGTACGCGCCCGCCGTGAAAATCGCAACGAGATCACCACGGCGCAAGGGAGGAAGCTGTCGATCGATCGCAAGGAAGTCACCGCTCTCGCAGATGGGCCCCACCACATCCATCAGCGCCAAGCCATCGAGCTGCATCGAACGCGCGCGTCGCTGCGGGACGAAACCCGCCGCCGGTGCAACCGGCCAGATGAAGTGGAACGCGTCGTAGTGGCAGGGGCGCAGCAGCGTGTTCATGCCGGCATCGCAGATCGCGAAGGTCTTGTCGCCGGACTGCTTCATGTACAGCACGCGCGTGACCAGGATCCCGGCATTGGCCACGATCGTTCGGCCAGGCTCCAGGATGATCCGCAGGCCGCCGCGGACCCGCGCTTCGAGCAACGGCACGATCGCCGCAGCGTAGACCGACGCTTCAGGGCTCTGGCCAGTCTCGTAGTCGGCGCCGAATCCACCGCCAAGGTCGAGCGTGTCGACGGTGTGGCCGGCTGCCTCCAGGTCGTCCATCAGGGCCAGCGTCTTCGTGATGGCATCGACATACGGCTGCACCGAGTACACCGGGCTGCCGATGTGGAGGTGGATGCCCGTCAGGCGGCACCAGCGATCGCTGCCATAGGCCGCGAAGAAGGCCCGCGCACGCTCGATGTCCACGCCGAACTTGGTTTCCTTGCGACCGGTGCTCGTGTAGCGATGGGTCTTGGGATCGACATCTGGATTCACGCGCAGCGCAGCCACGCAGGTCCGCTGCAACCGTGCAGCGATCGACGCCACGACCTCGAACTCGGCCTCGCTCTCCACGTTGAGCACGCCGACGCCCTGCAGGATCGCAAACTCGATCTCGGCATCGGTCTTGCCCACACCGGCGTAGACGCATCGTTCCGCAGCGCAACCCGCCGCCATCGCGCGGTGCAGTTCGCCGCCGGAGACGACATCCATGCCCGCGCCTTCCTGGGCGAGCAGCCGGCAGAGGTTGATGTTGCCGGAACTCTTCACGGAGTAGCAGATCAGCGGGTTGAGCGCCGCGAAGGCATGGGCGAGCTTTCGGTGATGATCCAGGAGCGTGGCAGCGCTGTAGACGTACGTGGGCGTGCCGAATCGCTCGGCGATCGAGGAAACCGCGACGCTGCCGCAGTGCAGTTCGCCGTGTCGGTAGGTGAAGTCATCCATGGTCGGTGGTGGCGCTGTCCGCGGCCTGCGTGGGCTTGGTGGTGGTGCGGCCCGATTGGAGCAGGAGGCCCAGCACGACGCCGCCTCCGATGAACATCAGCCATGGCCACGGCTGCGGCGGGAGCGCAACGCGACCGGCCGAGAGGCGCTCGATGAAGCTGGCCAACGAGGCGACCGCCAGGCCGGAACCCACGATCGCTGTCAGCAGGACCGGAACCCCGCGTGCAAAGAAGATCGCCGCAACGAATCCCGCGGCGAAGCCACCCCAGCCAAAGGCCGAGATGAGCGTCTGCGTCGTCGAGGGCAGGCGTGCCCACCAGGCATCGGTTCGCGCGCGCATGTGGCGCCACGCGCCGGTCGTACGCGCGATGAAGCCCGCATCACTGGGCACGTCGGCCCAGCTGCGCGCCATCGCCTCGAGCAGTGTCGGCGCAAGATCGCGCGGCGTGGGCTCGGCCTCGCCGAGCATGGGTGCCGAGCTCCCATCGGTCAACGCTGCACCGCCGCGCACGATCGGTGCAGGTGCGGGATTCAGGGCGCCGCGATCGATCATCGCGCACGACAGCAGGATGCACAGCGCGCTGGCCAGGAGGGCCATCATCCACGCGACGCCGATGCGCAGGAACACGACGCTGATCGTGGCCACGACGACCGCCGCGGACAGCGCGGCGGCCCACTCCGGGACACGAAGCGCGAAGGACTGGTGGAGACGGATGCCGACCGCCCAGCCGGCGATGCCGCCCGCCACCAGCACCAAGAGCGGCAGCATGCGCGCACCGCGAGCCACGAGCACGACCCCGAGCGCACCCAGGAGCGCAAGCCACGCAGCGCTCACTCCAGCGAGCGGCGCGAGTTCGGCGAACAGCAGTGTGGGGGCCGCATCCATGCGTCGGGCATAGAGTAGCCGCGCCGAGATGGAACAGGATCCACCCACGACCAATCGCCTGGCCGCGTGCACCAGTCCGTACCTGCTGCAGCACGCGGGCAATCCGGTGGACTGGTGGCCCTGGTGCGACGAGGCGATCGCGATGGCCCGGCAGCTCGACCGGCCGCTCTTCGTGAGCATCGGCTACAGCACCTGCTACTGGTGCCACGTCATGGAGCGGGAGTCCTTCGAGGATCCTGCCGTGGGCGAGGCCCTCCGCGAGGGCTTCATCGCCATCAAGGTGGATCGCGAGGAGCACCCGAGCGTCGACGAGTGGCTGATGACCGCGTGCCAGGTGATGACGGAACTCACGGATGGCCGGGCCAGCGGGGGCTGGCCGCTCAACGGCTTCATCGATCCCCACTCCATGCGCGCCTTCCATGTGGGCACGTACTACCCACCACGGGATGCGCACGACCGTCCCAGCTTTCGCAGGGTGCTTTCCTCGCTCAGCGCAGCGTGGGTGCAGCGCCGTGAGGAGGTGATCGGCCAAGCCCATCGCATCGGCGGGATCGTCGAGGACGTCCTCACGCGGACCGTGGCGCCGGCGGAGCTCCCCGCCTCGCTGCCCACGCAGGTGGCTCAGGCCCTGCTCCGGTTTGAGGACACGACCAACGGCGGCTTCGGCGGTGCGCCGAAGTTCCCGCAGCCCTGCTACCTGCGGCTGGTGCGCGAGACCGCTCACGAGCTGCCCACGCTCCAGCCAACCGTGACGCGCGCGCTCGAGGGAATGGTCGGTGGCGGGCTCTTTGACCAGGTGGGCGGGGGGTTCCACCGCTACTGCGTGGATGCAACGTGGACCGTGCCGCACTTCGAGAAGATGCTCTACGACAACGGTCAGTTGCTCGAACTGCTTGCCGCCGAGCACGCCCGCGCACCCGATGAGCGTTGGTCCGCGGCCATGCGCCGAACCGCCTCATGGATCGAGCGCGAGATGATCGCGGACGACGGCGCGTGCCGAGCGGCGCTCGATGCCGAGGTCGATGGACGCGAGGGCCTGAACTACCTGTGGACCCCCGAGCAGGCGATGGCTACGCTTGCCTCGCTCGATGACGCGAGTCGCGCCGAAGCCATCGAGGCGCTGGGCCTCGACCGACCCAACTTCCGGGATCCACATCACGCGGATGCTCCACCGATGATCGTTCCGACGCGTCGCCCGTGGCGCAGCAGCCCTGCCGTCGATGCTGCCTGCGCGCACTTGCTCACGGCACGCGATGCGCGACGTGGGCCGCGGCGTGACACGAAGATCATTCTTGAATGGAATGGCCTGCTCGTCGAGGGACTGGCCGTAGCCGGCATGGTCCTGCGTGATGACCGGATGGTCCGGCGCGCTGGCGGGATCGCAGAAGCGATCTGGGCCGGGCACCAGGCCGATGGAACGTGGCACCGCACACGGATCGGATCGAGCCTTGGCCCGCCGGCGACGCTCGCAGACCTTGCGTGCCTCGGTCTCGGGCTCGAGTCGCTGTGGCGCGCGACCGGCGAGGAACGCTGGCTCACGCGCGCCCAGACCATCGAGCGCCATGCGCGCGTGCACTGCTCGCACGACGGGCGCTGGTGGGCCAACCTCGGCGGCGACGGCCTGCCGGTGCGGATCCGTGCCCATCACGATGGTGCCGTGCCGAGCGGTCTGGGGGCGATCCTCGACCTTCAGGTTCGACTGGCGCTGGCCGTCCGTGATCGTCCCGAGGGCCGCGAGGCGCTCGACGCACTCGCCGCGAGCATCCACGCCGAGTCGGGCACGATCATGGCGAATCCGGTGGGCCTGACCTGGGCCGTCGCTGCGCTCGCACGGGCCATGCGCGAAGGCCTCGTGAAGGGATCAGCGAGCAGCCGTGCACCAGATGCGCCGGTCGAAGGTTCGACGCGTCGCATCGTCTGCACCGAGTCCGGCTGCACCGTCGAGTGGGCGTGAGCGGAGAGCCGGTCGCCCGATCGATCCACTTCGAACGGCGGCGCGTCGACTACGCTTCGCCCCCCATGAAGCGCATCGCCCTCATCAGCACTGGCGGCACGATCGAGAAGACCTACGACGCCCTGACGGGTGTGCTGGCCAATCGCGTGGCCGTGCTCGACGTGATGCTGGCGCAGATGGACTTGCGCGGCGTCAGCGTGTCGCGCATCGCGCTCATGAACAAGGACAGCCTCGACATGACGCCGGAAGACCATGCGCTGATCGCCGCCACGGTGCACAACGCGCTGCGCGATCATGACGGCGTGATCGTCGTGCACGGGACCGATCGGCTCGCCGTGAGCGGCGAGGCCGTGCTCGAACGCCTCGCCCGCGAGGGCGCGATGACCAAGCCTGTGGTCTTCACTGGGGCCATGAAGCCCTACGAACTACGTGACACCGATGCCCAGCAGAACCTGACCGAGGCCCTGCTCGCCGTGCAGATCGTGGCACCGGGCGTGTACGTGGCCATGCAGAACCAGGTGCTCGCGTTCCCCGGCGTGACGAAGGACCGCACGCGCGGGACCTTCGTCAAGGCGTGAACAGCACGATCGCCCTCAGGCGCTGCCGACGGCTTCCTGGGCCTCGCGCTCGGCCTGCTCGACGGCGTCCTTGCTCAGGCGACCGTCGTTGCCGACCTGCTCGAACCGCACCGCCACGCGACGGCTGACGCCGCGCTGCGGCATGGTGACGCCGTAGAGCTTGTGGCAGTGCTGCATCGTCCGCTTGTGGTGCGTGATGACGATGAAGTGGCTGCGATCGAGGAAGCCATGCAGGCTCGATGCGAAGCGCTCGGTGTTGGCCTCGTCGAGCGCCGCATCGACTTCGTCGAGGATGCAGAAAGGGGCCGGCTTGCTCTGGAAGAT
>Ga0172376_10002671_pt1 | contig 21589 bp, 20 predicted proteins | sample Lak35m_FD_121114 | JGI IMG/M metagenome (GOLD analysis project Ga0172376, IMG submission 121114) | Freshwater microbial communities from Kabuno Bay, South-Kivu, Congo - kab_092012_35m | ecosystem: Environmental > Aquatic > Freshwater > Lake | place: Democratic Republic of the Congo: South-Kivu... | reverse complement strand
CGTTCCGATAATATCTCCGCCTATGTGTGGGGTATGCGCGAATTTTGCCGCGATCGCCTATTTCGATTCTTATTTGCAGGTGACGACCTTGAACGTGGGAATATTGGCTTCTTGGCAGGTATTGTCGAGGAACGTCTCGCCAGACTGGCAATGGATAATGACAAATATGATACGAAACTGGGATTTTTACCCAGAGCTAGTCTGGACTTAGATGATGCCTATGGGGAAGAGGGCAAGGATAAGGTAGAAACATTTCGGGATTTGATTGAATTTCTCGAAGATAAGCTAGTGGAGAATCCCGATCAGAAATGGTTAGGACGCAATACCCCTGCGACTGCGGAGGCGCTAACCCGTCGCCTCTGGGGAATTGCTGATGAAATGGGGCATCTCATTCGCGGCGATCTCCCGTCTGAAGAATTGCAAAAATACAAGCTCGATCCGCTGGCGGCGGAATATCAGTTAACGATCGCTGATATCAATAAACTGGGCAGCAAAGCCCAAAAGTTTGTCGTAGGTGTATTGCTTCAAAAACTCTTCATGGAAAAGGAAAAGCGCGGACAATATCCTGTAGTTTTCATTATTCTTGATGAGTTAAATAAATATGCACCCAAGGAAGGACGTAGCCCCATTAAGGATCTATTAGTAGAAATTGCGGAGCGGGGGCGATCGCTAGGTATTATCCTAATCGGCGCACAACAAACTGCTTCAGAAGTAGAACGTCGCGTGGTCGGACAGGCGGCAGTGCGCGTAGTTGGTCGTCTTGACTCTGCCGAAGTGGAACGCCCCGAATACAACTTTTTGACTGGTGCTTGTCGGAAGCGATCGCTATTATTAAAATCAGGCAGTATGTTTATCCATCAGCCCGAAGTCCCATCACCTTTGCTGGTTGGGTTTCCTTTCCCTGCCTATGCAACACGACTGCGAGAAGTCCAAATCAATGAGGTTGAAGAGAAAATTCTAAAGAGTAAAGTGAAACGGCTTTAAGCAATTGCTGTAATTAACGTCAGTTCGACAAACGCGCAAGATGGTAAGAATCGCTTAGCGATTCTTACCATCTTGCGCCATCTTGCGCCATCTTGCGCCATTTGCGCCGCGCGATGCGCGGTACAAATGGCTATATCGAACTCACTTTAATCTAGAGGATTTATGCAAATAGCCCAAGAACTCAAGTTCTTGGGTTACTGACTTCGAGAATCGATATCAATGGAACGAATTAATCGCCTCATTCAGAGTCTGACTAGGACGCATCGCTAGGCTTGCCTTATCACAATCAGCAAAATAATAGCCGTCAATATCAACGGATTGACCTTGAGCAGCACTCAATTCTTGAACAATTTGGCTTTCCTTATCCCCCAAAACCTGCGCCAACTTAGAAAATTTTGCCTTAAGTTCCAAATTCTGATCCTGTTCTGCTAGAGCCTGCGCCCAGTAAAGCGCAATATAAAAATGACTGCCACGATTATCAATGCCACCAATCTTGCGGGAAGGAGATTTATCGTTATTGAGATAGAGACTATTAGCTTGATCGAGAGCCTTCGCCAAGATCATCGCATTCTCATTATTCGTTTTACGTCCGAGGTCTTCGAGCGTAACCGCGATCGCTAGAAATTCTCCAAGCGAGTCCCAACGCAAATGTCCTTCTTCGAGAAACTGCTGAACGTGCTTCGGAGCCGAGCCACCTGCACCAGTTTCAAATAGTCCGCCACCAGCGAGCAATGGCACAATCGAGAGCATTTTCGCACTTGTTCCCAATTCCAAAATTGGAAACAAGTCTGTGAGATAGTCCCGCAAGACATTACCAGTAACAGAAATCACATTTTTGCCCGCTTTAATTTGTTCACATGTAAACTTCATCGCCGCTACAGGTGACATAATCTGAATATCTAGCCCTGCGGTGTCATGGTCTTGCAAATAGGTCTTCACCTTCGTGATCAAATTTGCATCATGGGCACGATGTTCATCGAGCCAAAAGATCGCCGAGTTGCCTGTCGCTCTGGCACGACTGACTGCCAGCTTTACCCAATCTTGAATCGGCAAGTCCTTTGTTTGGCACATCCGCCAGATATCACCCTTAGCAACAGAATGCTCGATTAGAACTGTTCCCGATGCATCCAAAACCCGTACAGTTCCATCCGCAGGAATCTCAAAGGTCTTATCATGGGAGCCGTATTCTTCCGCTTTCTGCGCCATCAAGCCCACATTCGCCACGTTGCCCATCGTGGTGACATCAAAGGCTCCATTTTCCTGACAGAATTCAATACAGGCTTGATAAATGGTGGCATAACAGCGATCGGGAATTATTGCCTTAGTGTCGTAAGCCTTGCCGTCCGCCCCCCACATTTTGCCAGAGGTGCGAATAGTCGCCGCCATTGATGCATCAATAATCACATCACTGGGAACATGGAGATTGGTAATTCCCTTATCAGAGTTAACCATCGCTAGACGTGGTTGCTTTTCATAAACTGCTCCCAAATCTGCGGCGATCGCTTCTTTTTGCTCATCAGGCAAAGATTGAATCTTGGCGTAAACATCACCCAATCCATTATTAGGATTGATGCCCAACTGCTTGAAAGTATCAGCATACTTCGCAAATACATCTTGATAATAGACCGTCACCGCATGACCAAAAAGAATTGGGTCAGACACCTTCATCATGGTTGCCTTAACATGGAGCGAAAGCAAAATATCTTCTGCTTTTGCTTTCGCAATTTCCTGAGCGTAAAACTCCCGCAAAGCTTTGACACTCATTACTGAAGCATCAATCACTTCGCCTTCTAATACAGCCGTTTTCTCCTTGAGAACTTGAATGGAACCATCAGCTTTAGTTAATTCAATCTTGACTACTCCCGCTTTGGACATTACCACCGATCGCTCACTTCCGTAGAAATCTCCCTCAGTCATATGCGCCACATGAGATTGAGAATCCTTTGTCCATGCGCCAACGGAGTGGGGATGCTTTTGAGCAAATTCCTTAACGGCGGCGGCAACACGGCGATCGCTATTACCTTCCCGCAACACAGGATTAACTGCACTGCCCAACACCTTAGAATATTTCGCCTTAATCGCTTTCTCTTCTTCAGTTTGCGGTTCGGCAGGATAGTTAGGAATGTTATAACCCTTAGCTTGCAACTCAGCGATCGCTGCCGTTAGCTGTGGCAAAGAGGCACTAATATTCGGGAGTTTGATGATATAAGCTTCAGGCGTTTGAGCCAAAGCCCCCAGTTCCGCAAGAGCATCGGGTTGACGCTGCGCTTCGGTTAAGTATTCAGGGAAATTCGCAATAATCCGCCCCGCCAGAGATATATCTTTAAGCTCAACCTCAATGTCGGCAGCTTTGGTAAATGCCTGCACAATCGGCAGTAATGAGTAAGTAGCTAGAGCTGGAGCTTCATCGGTAAAGGTATAGGTGATTTTTGAGGTTTGATTGCTCATGTCAATTGGGCGGATTTTTTGCGGATCTATTACAGATTAAATGATACATGGCTTAGTTAACCCGATTCGTATCGTTGCTTTCAGAAATTTACATTATATAATTATCAATATTTCTATCTGCGATCGCTGACTCTAGTTAGTGCAGACAACAAACTTGCGCTCATGTAGGGAATCAGGTGAAACTTGATTTTACTTAAAAATTTCATCTGGCAATTGTAAGGATCTCATTTGCCCTCTTTGACTAACTTCACCTATTTACCCATATGAGCGCAAACTTGATACTTAAGCAATTAATAGACTATAGGATCAATACCGAATTACTGTTCAAATTATTTAAAAAACACTTATGTCAACAAGAATCTTTTTAGCAAATCCAGATATTGATCCTGGCATTCCTTCTTATGTTGATGAAGCACTCCAAGTAATCCAAGAAGGAAAGTCATCTTGGATTACTTGGAGTGCTGGGAATGTAAAATCAGTTGAAGTTGGAGATCGAGCTTATTTAAAGAAGACAGGTCAAGGGAAACGCGGGTTTATTGCGGCAGGGTTTGTAGTTAAAGCAGATCCAGCTAATCGTTTGAATCGTTTAAATCGAAGTCCTGAATATAGTCAGTACTCAGATGCGTATTATCAACATTTCTTTAAAGATAGTCCTACTGTTGCAATCGAACTTACATCTGTTGTAGCTCTTGACAGCCCCTTAGAAGATTCATTCTTAATAAGTTTGCCCGCGATGAAAGGGGTAAATCTCGTAAGGTATGGAGGCGGTCAAAAGTTAGGTGCTCAGTATGAAAAAGCGCTAGATATTGAGTGGGAAAACCACTGTTACAAGCTTCTAAAACTTGGTAAGAGTGCTTTTCTTAAATAACTGCTATTCACAAACTTACTTATGTGAGATTATTAATTCTCATTGACAAAAACTTCCAGATATTAAAAATGTAATTTCTGTTTGATTTTTGGAGAGGCGATCGTGATGTTGGGGTGTTGATGGGGCGATCGCTGTTTGATTTTTGTAGAGAGGCGATCGTGATTTGGGGTATTGAAGGGGCGATCGCTGTTTGATTTTTGGGGGAGAGGCGATCATGATTTTGGGTATTGACAGGGGGAGATCGCTGTTTATTTTTGGAGAAGAGGCGATCGTGCTTTTGAGGGTTGAGGGGGCGATCACTGGTTGATTTTTTGGGGAGAGGCGATCTTTTACATCATGTTAAGATCTAACAAAGTAAATATGCTTGTACTCATAAATTAATTCTCTTATGAACACCTTAGTAGAGATTAAAACAGCGATCGCTAAATTGTCTGATGATGAAACATCAGCATTATTATCGTGGCTACAAGAACGCTCAGAAGATAGCTGGGATAAGCAAATAAGGAGAGACTCAGAGCAAGGTAAATTAAACAAAGTTATTCAACGAGCCAAAGCCCATATCACCGCCAATCGCTTAAAGAAACTGGATGAAGTCATTAACAACTCCTGATAGTATACGCAGCTTTGCCACCAGCCATCAAAGCCCAAGCCCAAAAAACTTATCAAATCTGGATAAGCGATCGCTTCTATCCATCCCTACACTTTAAAAAAGTCAATCAAAATCTATGGTCTATTCGCATCAATAAAGAATATCGAGCTTTAGCTTTAAAAGAAGGAGATGATTATTACTGGTTTTGGATCGGTTTACATGACGAATACGAAAGATTAATTGATGAAAGTTAATTTTGAAAGAGAGATCGCTGTTTGATTTTTTGGGAGGGGCGATCATGATTTTGGGTATTGACAGGGGGCGATCGCTTGTAAAACGACTTTGGGCGAAAGTTTATCCTTAAACCAAACCGTTAGCGCAGGTGTATCACTTACTTTTACACCAGCCTTCTCCAGATTTAGCCGTTCTGAAATCGCCAAAATCAAATTCTCACAGTTAGCTTGCCGCACTTGCGAAAATTTCTTGCGTAAATACTCAGGTCGCCAATAACCGACAATCTCTAATAAATAACTCCGCCCATCAGGATGTACCAATCGAAAATCAGGGATCATCACACTTCCAGGGATGGGAATTAGATCAACTTCTCTTTCTAGTTTCCATTCTGTTTTTAATTCCGCCCATCGCTCGGCAAAGGATGACTCGATCGCACTATCATACATTTTACCAGCAGGATAATGGCTGACTAAACCACAATCAGAATCGAGAGTAAATAAACCAGTACGCTTTTGCTTGGAATAAGTATCCTTTTCAACGAGGGTAGCGTTGAGACTCCATTTGGTGACATGGAGTAAAGCAGGAAGTAGCTTAGCAATCGCTAGTCCGTAACGGGTACTCGTACCAAACAAACTGGTTGCGCCATCGACGGTAATCGTAAAGCCATAATCGACATCACCTTCAATATAGGACATCAGTTGAAATAGCTTGAGATAACGGAACAGCAACTTATATTCTCCTGGATCATTACGATGGACTTTGAGCGTCATATGACTTGCCCGATAGAAAATCCCCTGCACTTGCGAGAGATTGTAACGGTGGATCAGATCTTCAGGTGTTGGGCTGTCAAATTCAGTCAGAATCCGATTTTCGATTAGATCAGCATATAGTCCTTTTGTAATTTGCGAAGGTAAGACTTCGCGCTTAAGTTCTTTAGTTAGGCTATCGGCAAGTTTGGTAAGGGTTTGCTGCGTAGCCTGCTGACTAGGTATAACTTGAGATGACAACTCGAAAATACGACGGCGTAATTCTTGCGGATCGAGAGGACTAACAATTTCAAAAGTACTGAAACTGGACTTGAGAATATGTGCTAATCCGCGCTTTACTCGATAATCTGGAGTATCACCTTCAAGTTCTTGCAATAGGCGATCGAGTTCCCCCTGTGTCCTACCCTTGGCATTCTCAAAAATTGCAATTAGTTCTGTGGCGATCGCCTGATGCTTATGATCCAATTTCAAACGTTTAGGAACGACCGTTTCGCCATTCAGTCGATGCATCAGGAGTTCGCTAGGCAGCATAGATGTTTCACAGAAATGCTAATTTAGAGGTGTTCCTTTCCTTTTTACAGCAATTACCGATCAAACGAACCATAAGAAAAATTTTGAAAGTGTTGCAAAGCAACACTTTCAAAATTTTTCTTGGTTTGGGTTTGAGCGAGAAGCGCTGTAGGACTACCATAAAAGCAGTCTATTTATCGCCATTTGAGTATAAGAGTAAACATGATTCGATATCTGCCCCTTGTAGTAGGGACATTGGGAGGCTTTGCCCTACTAGCAAATCGGATGGTAACATTCAATCTCACGGCTAGCCAATCTCGTGCTGATGCTCTAGGGGTTTTATTGAGTGCCGTGTTGATTTTAGTGGGGTTACTATGGCAGCAAGCTCAGCCGAAGCCACCTGAGGCTGTAACTTTAATTGGCGAAGAAGGCTTAGAAATTGATGACTCGCTAAGCGATGCAATTAAAACTGAACTGGCTTGGGCTTCACATATTTTGCTAACTAATACGGTAACTAAAGTAGTAGCAGTTTATTATGATCGCCAAACTATTCTCCGCAGAGGCATTTTAGGTAAGAGCCAGCAGGTAAATATTGGTGCAATCTCTGAGCGTGTGATGAAGACTCAAAAGCCAGTTTATTTGGTCAAATTAGAGCTTTATCCAGGTCGGGTGGAGTTTGACTATCTACCCGAAAATACTCAGGGTGTAATCGTGCAACCTCTGGGCGAAAAAGGAGTCATGGTATTAGGGGCAAATATTCCCCGTAGCTACACTAAGCAAGATGAAAATTGGGTAACGGCGATCGCTGAAAAACTCACCTATAATCTCGAAAAAATGTCCTCATAAGTACCTCATCAGATCTAATACCTGTAGCGCACGCTGCATGTACGCCACAGGTTTCCCTCATTACACTAAAAAAAATTATGCTAAACCGCATTTTTCTAACTGCTTCTTTGTCTTCATTACTCGCTACTGCTTTGGTCTTACCTTCGTCCCATCAAGCGATCGCCCAAACGCCTCAAGATAGTAGCAATACAACTGAGCCTGTCAAGCCTACTGTTAAGCCTGTTAAACCTACTGCGCCGATTATTTCGCAAGAAAAACGAGCCTTGATCAAAGAGTTGCTAGAGATTACAGAAGCTACTAAAAATGCTGAACAGATTATGGATTCGATGGTGCGTTCTGAGTTGCCGAATCTGGTATCAGCAGTCCTCAAAAATGCTCCTAACCTCGACAGCGATCGCCCAGAAATTCAAAAACAATTTAGTGAGATCGTCTCACGCATGGTAGGAAAATATCGCGATCGGGTGATCAAAAAAATTGATGTCAATCAGTTAATTGAACAGGTTTCCTATCCGATCTATGACAAGTATTTTACAGAATCAGAATTGCGCGACATTATCGGATTTTACAAGTCGTCAACTGGCAAAAAGGCTATTAGTCTGATGCCACAGATTTTTAATGACTCTTTTCAGCGTACTAACGAAATTTTGTTGCCCCAAATGTCGCGGATTATGACCGAAATTATTACCGAAGAGCTTTTAAACGCATTACCCCGTAAGTAATAGTAAATTTTGTGTGGTGCGGCGAAGCCGCGCCACACAAAATTTACTGTAACAGTCTTAGCCATTGCTATACTGTAATGCTGTAAGCGCTTTGTCGCATTAGCAAACCTTTAACACTCTACTCCACCGTTACATCCTGAAAATACGCATGGCACTTCTAGATCGGCAAGGTCGTTTATTTGGTAAATTCAGCATTCTAGACATCGGCGCGATCGCGACGATCCTGATTGTCCTGATTGGCTTACTCGTCGTCCCTGGCAATAGCGGCAGTTCGATCGCTCAAGTGCTATCTGCTGAAAATAAGACAGTCCAAGTAGATATGAATGTACGGGGTTTAAGTGCTAATGATCCTCAAAACCTTGTCAAAGTCGGCGATAAAGTGAAAATTATTATCCGCAATCAACCACGCGGCGAAGTCACAGTTAAAAAAGTAGACATTTCAGTTCCCAAAATTGTCGCCGCTAAAGCTGATGGCACAGCCGTTTATTTTGATGATCCTCGCGCCGTTGCCACTTCTCAATCCGACCTAGCAATCACCCTCGAAGCAACTGCCCAAATTACCAATGATGGGGCTGTATTTGCCAGTGAAAAGGTGAAAGTCGGTACATCAATCGATATTGAAGGCCCGAGATATATTATTCGGGGTAGTGCGATGGCGGTGAGGTATTAATTATGCAATCCCCATTTCCTCAAGGTTTTTTACTTAAAGGTCGCTATGCAATCCGATCAACGATTGGACAGGGTGGCATGGGGCGTACATACTTAGCACAAGATTTAGAGCGCTTTAATGAAACCTGCGTACTCAAAGAGTTTATTCCACCACAAGATTCTCTAGAAGTATCCGAAAAAGCCAAAGAACTCTTTCGCCGAGAAGCTTCAGTACTTTATCAAATCCGCCATCCCCAAGTGCCAGAATTCCGCGCCACCTTTGAGTCCGATGGGCGACTACTCTTGGTTCAAGACTATGTTGATGGCAAAAACTATCGTAATTTGCTACTAGATCGCCTCAAGGTTGGACAGACATTCTCGGAAAATGAAATTCTTGCGTTAATGCAACAGCTTTTACCTGTGCTGAGCTATCTGCATAGTCACAACATCATTCACCGTGATATTTCTCCTGAAAACCTAATGTTGCGATCGCAGGATAAATTACCTGTGCTGATTGATTTTGGGGTTGTCCAAGAAACTAATGCCAAACTCAACTCGCAAATGGGAGTTCCCGCCTCAACGGTCGCGGGTAAAGCGGGCTATGCGCCACCAGAACAATTGCAGTCAGGAAGCGCCTATGCCAATAGTGATCTCTATGCCCTTGCCGTAACTTCGATTGTCTTGCTGACTGGCAAAGAACCATCGGAACTGTTTGATAGCATCAATTTAGCGTGGAATTGGCAGCAGTTTGCGAATGTCAATCCCGCCTTTGCAAGGGTGATCAACCAAATGTTGAGCTACAAACCCACCAATCGCTATCGATCAGCAGATGAGGTAATACAGGCTCTGCAAGTTGCTCAAGCCTCTTTTTCGGGCGCAAAGACCTATGTAGTAGGTCGGCAAGTGCCTTCCAATGTGGCTGCCAATATACCTCAGAAAACGGTTGTTGCAGGTGCTAGCAATCGCAACCCTGCATATAGCAATCAAAATGCGCCAACTCGTTCAAACAGTAGTGGTTCCGTCAATTGGTTTTTAGGAATTTTAATTGTTTTAGTGGCTGGCGTTGGCTCATGGGCGGTCACATCTTTCTTTTTTAGCCGTAATCGAGCTACCACAACTCCCACTGAGTCAGCGATCGCTTCTCCCACCGCCACACCAAGCGCCGCAAATGTGACAAACATCAATACTAGTCTTGAACTCAAGTCCTTAGGAGAGGGCTTAAATCGTGGACTTGGTAGCGGTAAGATTGTGGCGGGACAAGCTGTTAATTTCCGTTTTAATGGTGAAAAAGATGAGCTTCTTACCGTTTCTTTAAATGGTGCAGACTTACAAATGACCATCCAAAGTGATGATCAAGTTAGCCTCGACCGTAAAGCGATTGACAATGCTACGGGATATTGGCAAGGTCGCCTGAAAAAAGATGGGGTGTACTATATCAAGATCAAAACCACTAGTACTAGTGAAACCACCTATAATCTTGAAGTTAAGCTAGAGGCACCCATTCGTCCACAACCCACTCCCACGCGAACTCCGACACCAACGCCGACACCCACAGTCACGGCCACGCCCACACCATCGCCAACTCCAACGGAACCATTGCCATCCCCCGATCCTTCACCTACGGCTATCCCTACGGAGCCGCCGCGATCGCCTGTTCCATCTCCAGTGCCTAATCCAAATGAGCCTGCTCCTGAACCCACCAAGCCTACTTCAACTCCAAACAATCTAACTTTTTAGAACTCAATGATGGGCAGTGCAAAGCACTGCCCATCGTTATCCTCGTGCCTTAATTATTATCACCTTCTAATCAATGCAAACTGTCGAAATCAAGTTCCAAAAGTTACATCCTGAAGCCATAATTCCCAGCTATGCCCATATTGGCGATGCTGGTGCGGATGTTTATTCAGTCGCTGAAGTCACATTGCAACCACAGCAACGTGTTGCCATCCCCACAGGATTAGCTGTTGATATTCCCATTGGTTACGAAATTCAGGTACGTCCTAAAAGTGGACTTGCTCTTAAACATGGGATTACAGTTCTCAATTCCCCAGGTACAGTTGATGCTGGTTATCGTGGAGAGATTCAAGTGATTGTGATTAATTTGGGAACGGAAGCCTATACATTCGCCAAAGGTCAAAAGATTGCTCAGTTAGTATTAAAGCCAGTAATCCAAGCTCTTTATATTGAAGGAGAATTAGGAACCAGCGATCGCGGTGTTGGTGGTTTTGGAAGTACTGGGCTGAAGTAGCGATCGTCCAATAAACTCTATCCTGTTCGCCTTACTTTCCCACCTTTAACCAGCTAAACACCTGCTCTAAAGTTAAACTTAGTTCTGCTTCCAAGAAATTTGGCACAAGTAATTTCTTGGAAGCATGTATTTCACTATTGATTTCAATTGGTTGGCGATCGCGCTGAAATATTAACAGCGATCGTTCCTTGGGAAATAGTAACCATCCCATTTCTGTACCGTGCTTGAGGCAATGCAAAATATTACTGATCACTCGCATCGGTGCTTGTTCTGGCAATAAAATCTCAATCACCCAATCTGGGTAAATGGGAAATACATTCTCAATTTCTCCTTCTGCATTAACAGGTAATCTCTCCCATCGAAATACTGCCACATCTGGGACAATTGACCGATCACCAAAGCTACAACGCAATTCTGGCAAAGCTAAGGCTATTTGTTTATCTTCAGTTACTGCATTAACGGTATTACAAAATTTAAGCTGAAGTCGAGAATGTTGACCTTGTTGCCTTGGCTTCTGATAAATCGAACCGTTAATATATTCACTAGCAGGCTTCGTTTCTGGCTGAGTCAGAAAGCGATCGAGTGTTATTGAGGGAATATTCTTTGTGGCAAGAGTCATGGTTAATTTACTCTAATCATTAAATTTTTCCTTAGCCTGACACGACTTACTCAAAAATCTGGGAGAGCAGACAGGAAAAATCTGGCAAGAGTGGTGAAGTAAGGCTATCACTCTCAAATAAAGTCATCACTAGTTTGAGAACTCCATTTTCACGCCGATAAACTTGAATTTGCTTGGCTCTCCAATCTGCAATCCAATACTCTAAGACTCCTCTTGAAGAGTAAAGTTTTAACTTCACTTCGCGATCGCGTTTTTCATTTTCTGTTCCCGCAGAAAGTACCTCGATCGCCAAATCAGGCGCTCCCAGCAAATGTCCAGCCTGATCAATCAAAACCTCATACTTCTCTTTGCTGACCCAAACTACATCAGGAATTACATCATCCTTATCGCCAAAGATCACGCCAGCCCCAACTGAGGTATATCCTAATTGAGTTTGATCTGACCATACTTTTAATTTGGTGTAAAAATTACCGCAGGTGGTTTGATGCTTCCAGTGAGGCGCTCTAGTCAGAAAAAGTTCTCCATTGATAATTTCATAACGGCTGCCGTTGTCGGGCATCAGTTCTAGGTCAGCACTAGTCCAAAGAAGCTGCTCTACTGGTTGGGCTTCTGTCACAATGGAATTATTAGCAGTTTCAGGGGTAGTAGCGATCGCTTGAGCCATAACCAAGTCCTACGATGAGCGATATCGCTAAAGTATAGCAATCTGCGCGATAACGTTTGCATGGGATTGGTAGGAATATTAAAGAGATCGCCCAACAAAGATGCCCAGAATTCCGCAAATTTTTCACAAGCCTATCCCCTGTCACAAGTCTTTCAACAAGCTAACTGCTAAGCGCTAATCGCTAACTGACTCACCCCAATGACCCAAACAAGATTACAATATGTTAAGCAAAACTTAACAACAAGGTAACGACAGTCAGGGTCGAGCATAAACATGAAAGCAGTGATTATTGGTGCAGGCTTAGCGGGTATGAGTACTGCCGTAGAGCTTAGCGAACAAGGCTATGAGGTAGAACTTTTTGAATCCCGTCCCTTTGTGGGCGGCAAAGTCAGCAGTTGGCTAGATAAAGATGGCAACCATATCGAGATGGGCTTGCACGTATTTTTTGGCTGCTACTACAACCTCTTTGCACTGATGAAAAAAACAGGCGTATTCGAGCATCTCCGCCTCAAGGAACATACCCATATTTTCGTGAATCCAGGTGGTGCACAAGCAGCCCTTGATTTTCGCAACTTCGGCGGCGCACCCTTTCATGGTCTGAAAGCATTCGTAACCACAGGACAATTACCACTTAAGGACAAAATCCAAAATGCGATCGCGATCGGGCGGAGTCCACTAATTCGCGGCTTAGTCGATCATGTTGGCGCAATGAAGGAAATCCGCGCCCTCGACAATATTAGTTTTAAAGATTGGTTTTTGGGGATGGGCGGCTCACAAGCAAGTCTCGATTTGATGTGGGATGCGATCGCCTATGGACTAGGTTTCATCGACTGCGAAAATATTTCCGCACGCTGTATGCTCACCATCTTCCAATTCTTTGCATCGAGAACTGAAGCTTCGATTTTGAGAATGCTCGAAGGTGCGCCCGACGAGTTTCTTCATAAGCCGATTGTGAAGCTGATTGAATCTAAAGGCGGCAAAATCCATTTGCGTCGTGGTGTGCGTGAAGTTCTCTTTGAAGGTGAAGGCGAAGACACTCGCGTTACGGGCTTGATCATTGGCAAGGAAGACGGTGAAGAAATTGTCAATGCTGATGTGTATATTTGCGCCACCGATGTTCCAGGGGTAAAGAGAATCATCCCTGAGAAATGGCGGGCATGGTCGCAATTTGACAATATCTATAAGCTGGATGCTGTACCTGTAATTACCGTGCAACTGCGCTTTGATGGTTGGGTAACGGATATTGATAATTTGCTGTATGCCATTAAAGTAGACTTCTCCACCTTTGCTGACTTGGCGATTACTAGCCCTACTGACTATTACAAAGAAGGCGAGGGTTCACTCTTGCAATTAGTAATTACCCCTGCGGATGATTACATCAAGCTCAGCAATGAAGTGATCGTTGAGAAGATGATTGCTCAAGTACATCAGATTTTCCCCTCTTCTCATAAATTGAACGTCACTTGGTCAAGTGTAGTCAAACTAGCGCAGTCGCTCTATCGAGAAGCCCCTGGGAAAGATCCCTTCCGTCCAACTCAAGCCACACCTGTACAGAATTTCTTTTTAGCAGGCAGCTATACGATGCAGGACTACATCGACAGCATGGAAGGCGCGACACTTTCGGGCAAGATGTGTGCCGCAGAAGTAATTAAGAGCAAGCAATTAGCGAAAGTATAAAAACAATAACCGTGCAATGCACGGTTATTGTTTTTGATTAGGAATCATGGATTTACCTATTATCTTTCATCCCAATTACGTCGCGCCGCTCACTAATACCAATCGCTTCCCGATGGAAAAGTTTCGCTTGCTGTACGAGATGTTACTGGCGGATGGAGTGGCGCGACCTGAGCAATTTTTCCAGCCAGAGTTGCCAGACTTAGAGGCGATCGCCTTAGTTCACGATCGCGAATATGTGAATGCTTACTGGCAAGGTAATCTCGACCCTAAAGCCCAACGTCGCATCGGATTACCTTGGAGTCCCGAACTGGCTTATCGCACCAGAATCGCTGTTGGTGGCACATTATTAACTGCAAGGCTAGCCTTAGCGCATGGATTAGCTTGCAACACCGCAGGGGGAACCCATCATGCCTTTCCTAGTTATGGTTCAGGCTTTTGTATATTTAACGATCTGGCGATCGCTTCCCAAGTTTTACGCAAAGAAGGTTTGGTCAAGAAGATCTTAATCGTTGATTTGGATGTGCATCAAGGCGATGGCACGGCTCTCATTTTTCAGGATGAGCCAGATGTGTTTACCTTCTCGATGCATTGTCAGATTAACTTTCCATCGATTAAACAAATCAGCGATCGCGATGTTCCCTTACATGAGGGCATGGAAGACGATGCATATTTACGCACTCTCGCTAATCATTTACCAGATTTATTAACCGAATTTCAGCCCGACTTAGTTCTTTATGATGCAGGTGCTGATCCGCATATAGGCGATCGCTTGGGCAAACTAGCTCTGACCGATGCGGGACTCTATCGACGCGATATGCAGGTTTTGGGTACTTGTGTCTCTCAAGGGTTCCCTGTCGCCTGTGTGATTGGTGGTGGTTATTGCGAAGACATGCGATCGCTAGTTTATCGACATTCCCTATTACATCGCGCCGCCAGTGAGATCTATCGACAATATCGGCTATAGATTAGATTTTTGAAGAAAAGCTATGGGCTTTGAGAATTGCTGCTACTAGAAATGCATAGGAAATACCGCCAACGATCGCTAATAGCCAAAAACTGACTAAGGCACTCGTATTCCAAAGGGCATGAAGCAACGCCGAACTGAGATATCCGATTGTGAGAATCTGCCAACGGAGGGAAGGCTTCATGATGCTGAGACCGATGAAATAGCCGAAATAACCGCTATATGCCATATGTCCAGCCACAGAACCCAGCACACGGGGAATCAATAATTGCAACCCTGTCAGCTCTGCTATTTCAGGACTAGCAGCTTGATTGGCTACACTCTGAATAATGCTCGGTACATACAAACCTAAAGTTTCCGTTAGCGTAAAACCCACGGCGGAAGCCGCACCGATCAAAATTCCATCTAGGGGTTCGCTAATACCCACACGCGATCGCCATCTCTTCCCCAGTCGTAAACCCATAAACCAGAGTATAAAAACTGGCAGAGCCTTAAGCAACTCCTCCATTAATCCCGCCCCAAAAAACATTGCAATCAAAACACTGATAAAGCTAACTTGCCCCGTTGGTGCGGTCCCTGGTAGAACCTTATAAAAGAACCACAGAAAAATATTTAAAATCGGGCTTTTAATGATCAACGCTGTAAATATTGCTGCGCCTAAAATTACCCACCAAGGTTTATTTTTGCCACAAAGTTGATAGACAAAATAATAGGCGGCAAGACTGATATATACGGAAATGGTGAGGTTAAATAATTGGGGCTGTCCTAAAAAAGCAAACATCATCACCACAAAGCCCACCGTTGCAATCCCTGGCAAGAGGTAGGCTTTTTTCCAGAGATCATTACCCGTCGAAAAAATTGGTAATAATTTTGTTAGCGTGATACTTGTAATTTGCGATCGCGGACGTTTCCGAATATCTTTTTCTAAAGCTGTGTTAGGGCTAGTCTCTAATTCAAATACAAACTGGGGACCATCTTTAGTTAGCTGGATGTGATCGCCGTGCTTGAGTAAATAACAGCTATCCAAACGACGGTCATTAATAAACGTGCCATTGGCGCTATCAAGATCGCAAATTTCCCACCCCTCAATTTTTTGTCTCGCATCTTGGCGACTGTTCTGCTCCGCAAAAATGGGACGAATCTCCGCATGACGGCGCGATACTGAGCCATAGATATTAATATCGATCGCTACTTCACAACTAGGATCGCGCCCCAAGGTAATCGAGCGATCGCCCAAAGTCGCCACAATTTCACCACGATCAACATCTTGGCGATCGGCAGAAATTTTCTTGAGAAAAGCTATAGCAGTAAGGCGATCATACATAGCTTCATTTATATCATTAGTTCTCGATACATAATACCAATTCAGAGAAGTGTTGCGACACTTCTCTGAATTAAAAACTAAACCCTGTAAGGGTTTTGAAAGCACAAAATGGCTACACCATTTTGTGCTTTCAAAACCCAAAAAAGAGAGATGCTGCGAAGCAGCACCTCTCTTTTTTGGGTTTTACTTTTCTAAATCAGAATTCTCTCTATATCTAACTCTGAAGCTGCACTTGCCAATTGTGAAATATCGCTCAAATCTTTTATATAGGGTAAGATCCCTAAAACAGGAAAAGAAGTAAGCCGCGAAATCATCTGAGGTGGAGCAAGTTCTTCTATTTCTTCGGATGTGTAAACCTGCGAACAACTCAGTACAATTCCTCTTAGTTTTACCTTTTGCATATTTGCCAAAGCCACATTGGCGATCGCCTGAGAGATTGCACCTAAACGCACAGGCACAACCAAAATAGTTTCTAAAGCCCAATCTCTCGCCAAATCTGCCATAATATATTCATCAGTAATCGGTGAGCCTAAACCACCCATAGCCTCAACTAACAGACATTCCTTTTGCTGTTGCAATTTCTGGAACTGTTGCCAAATCAGCCCCAAATCAATTACTTTTCCTTCTTTATAAGCAGCGATCGCAGGAGCGATCGGCGTTTCAAAATATAGAGGTGTTATTTCGGCAAGGGTTTGCGAAAGCAAGAAAGTCTGGTTATAGAACTCGCGATCGCCTGATCCCGACTGCAAAGGCTTATAAATGCCAAGGGATTTACTCGGTTCAGTTGGGGATGCATTGCGATCGCGATAGGTCAACCAATAAGCCGCCAAAGCCGCCGTTAAAATAGTCTTCCCTACACCCGTATCACTGCCAACAATCAATAGAGGTTTTATCATTTAGTTAATATTCAGTAAAGTCTGGCTAAGTTCTATTTGTAATATTTATCAAGCTTAAATCTTAGTTTAGGTGATCGCCTTCACATGAGTAATTTCCCACTTAATTATTCTGAGATTTTGCCATAGTAATATGGTTTATACTTCGGTAATGGTTCATTCTTTTCGATCGCCAGCTCTATTAGAATTTCGATCAGTTCCTTAGCATTTTGCAGTGCTTCTGAATAGGTTTTGCCATGAGTGCAAGGTTGGTTGATTTTGGTAAAGTCTGGCAAGAAAACAACAAAACATTTATCTTCATCAGACCATTGCAGTGTAATTGTATATTTCATTTAGTGCTAATTTATATTATATGTATGATATTTTAGGTTTCCTCAAGCTTTTCATGCAATTGATTTAAAGATAAAAACTTAGGGGTAGAGATTTATGCAGGCATCAGAAACAAAGTTACAACAAATTATTGAGGGAACTAAACAGTATGTTGTACCTTTGTTTCAACGTCCCTATAGCTGGAAGAAATCAGAATGGCAAATGCTTTGGGATGATCTTATAGACTTATGTGAGTTGGAAACCCCACGAACTCATTTTATGGGTTCGATCGTGACGATGCCTACTAATTCCATACCTGAAGGAGTGAGTAAATACTTACTCATTGATGGACAACAAAGATTAACAACTATTTTCATTTTGCTTTGTGCTTTGCGAGATCATGCAATGCGCTCAGAGGAGAGTAAATTATCGGCAAAAATTGATGCTATTTTAACTAATCTTCATGAAGATGGCGTAGATTACTTTAAACTGCAACCAACACAAGTTGACCGAGAAATATTCCATAAATTGATTCAAGGTGATGAGCTAATTATAAATAGCTCAATCCTTGAATGTTATTCGTTTTTCTTTAAGAAAATCAAGCAATTCAATATTGATTTGCAACAACTTCAGAAAATCATCTGTAGTAGTCTCTCCATTGTTAGTGTTGTTCTTAGTGCTAATGATGATCCCTATCTTGTGTTTGAAAGCTTAAACGCCAAGGGAAGAGCTTTGACTCAAGCCGATTTGATTCGCAACTATTTCTTTATGCGAATTCATATTGAGCAGCAGGATTCAATCTATACAAAATATTGGCAACCAATGCAAGATTTGCTTGGAGAAAATTTAACGGAATATATTCGACATTATCTAACTAAAAATGGAATTGATGTTAAACAAAGTGACATCTACTTTCAACTTAAGGAAAAAATTAGCCAGAGTGATGCATTATCACATCTACAAGATTTATATAAGTTTGCCGACTATTATTCTCGACTGCTATCTCCAGAAAGAGAAAGTAATTTAAAAATCAGAAAGCATTTAATACGAATCAATCGATTAGAAGTTGCAACTGTCTATCCATTTCTATTGAATTGCTATGATGAATGGAAGCAATTGCGAATATCCGAAAATGAATTTGTTGAAGTTTTTCGAGTTGTAGAAAATTTCCTGCTTCGCAGATTTGTTTGCAATGTTCAAACGAGGGGGCTAAACCGAATCTTTGCATTATTATATTCACAAGTTGTCAAAGAGGTTGATATTGCATCTGACTCATTTGTTGAGAGAGTTAAAATAGTTTTGCAGACTAAAGACTATCCAAAGGACGCGGAATTTAGAGAAAGACTGCTAGATGTAAAAATGTATGGCAGCAATCGTACTGAAAAGGCAAAGCTTATCCTAGAATCACTTGAAGAATCTTTCAGGCATAGAGAGCAAGTTAGTTTCGACAACCTGACGATTGAACATATTATGCCTCAAACCTTAAATGATGTTTGGAAAGATAGCCTAGGGCGGGACTGGCAAATTACCTATGATTTATTCATTCATACAATTGGCAATTTGACTCTTACAGCTTACAATGGTGAACTTTCTAATTCTGATTTTCTAACCAAGAAAAAAGAATATCAAAATAGTCATTTAGAATTAAATTCGTACTTCCAAAATCTAAACACATGGCGTAGAGAAGATATTGAATTTAGAGCTGAGAAATTAGCAGATTCAATCATAAATATATGGCAGTACTTTGGAGATGATTCTCTCCAGCAAGATAAAAAAAGCTATATAACGGGAAGTACTCCTAAGTTGCTTCGTATGTTTGGAGAAGAATATTCTGTAAAAAGCTGGCGTGAAGTTCTAGAAACCACACTTAATTTACTAGCAGATCTTGAGCCAGAGTATTTCAAAGAAATTATGGAACAATTTCCTCGTTTGTTAGCATGGGAGCAAACGACTTTTAGAAGTCCAAGACAATTGAAAAATGGTGTTTACTTTGAATCCAACTTTTCAGCTAAAAATATCTATAGCCTTTGTCTTAGAGCAATTGAAACGGCAGGTTTATCTATTCAAGACTGGTATGTTGAGACTGTCAAACCATAGTTTTAGTAAATTGTACATATCTACTCTTTATACTGATTAAGCCATGTCACAAACAGCGATCGCTAATCATCAAAGAGATAAATTTAGCGATCGCTATTTATCCCTTTCTGCTCTTTTGCGTTCTAGTTCCGTTAGTCTCTGCTCTAAATCCATCTTGTCAGACTCAAACGAAATACTATAGCCAACTAAGCGATCGACCATTCTTTCCTGCTGCCGAGACTTCTCAAGCAATAGTTCTATATCTTCACGATCACGTATTTGACTCTCTTGTAAATTGCGCTGAACGCTTGAAACTTGTTTAGTTTGCTCAATCAATAGCAAGATATCCTCGCGCAATAGCAAAATATCCTCGCGATCACGAAGTTGGCTTTCTTGTAAATTTCGCTGTAATTGCAACATACTTGCAATAACAGCTTGCATTTCTTCAAAGGTCATTATGCTATGTTTATGCTGATTTCAAACTTAGATGATTCGATTTTACCTCAACAAAACAGGATAGTTTGCCATTAATTCCATAGAATAAATGCGATCGCCATTAATCTCAACTAATAGATTTGAGCGATCGCATTCTCATTTATTCACTATCCCAAGCAGCGCAACGACTCCAACATCCCTTTTGCTTTATTCAAGGTTTCTTGATATTCCTTCTCAGGATCGGAATCAGCAACCACACCAGCACCAGCTTGAACGCTAGCCTTGCCATCCTTCGTTACCATTGTCCGAATTGTGATGGCGGTGTTTAACTGACCTTCAAAGTCATAATAGCCATAGGCTCCCGCATAAGTGCCTCGGCGATCGCCTTCTAAGTTATGGATAATATCCATCGCTCGAATCTTTGGCGCACCGCTCACTGTCCCCGCAGGGAAGCAAGCCTGAAGCAGATCCCAAGCTGTTTTCTCGGTACGAATTTCGCCAACGACATTGCTGACGATATGCATCACATGGGAATAAAGCTCAATCGACATCAACTCATCGACTTTCACCGTGCCACTTTTGCAAACACGACCAAGATCATTGCGCCCCAAGTCTACCAGCATCACATGTTCGGCAACTTCCTTCGGATCAGCGAGTAAATCCTTGGCTAGTTCGGCATCTTCCATAGGTGTTGCACCTCTAGGACGAGTCCCTGCGATCGGACGTAAGACTGTACGCGATATGCCATCAATTACTTCCGCTTTGACCATAATTTCAGGACTAGAGCCAATTAGCTGCCAATCCTTAAAGTTAAAAAACGCCATGTAAGGCGAAGGATTAACTACCCGCAAAGAGCGATACAAACTAAATGGCTCACCCTTAAATTCTGTGGTTAAGCGTTGTGAAAGGACGACTTGGAAGATATCACCAGCCTTAATATGCTCCTTGCCTTTTTCCACAGCTTGACAGAATTTTTCACGGGTAACATTACTGGTATAACTCACAGGAGGTTGCAGGCGGGGATTTGTCCAAGTAATCGCTGTTTTTTGGCGATCCAGCGGCGATCGCAGTTTATCCACCAGCACCGTTAAGCGATCGCAGGCTGATTTATAAGCATTTTCTAAACCACTGCCATCACTCAAATCTGCATAGGCGATCGCCCAAATTTTGCGTTTAACCTGATCGAACACCAGCAAACTATCGACCTGCATCCACACTCCATCAGGCGTGTCTCCTTCTTGGCAAGGAAATACAGGAACTTTCGGCTCAATCCAATTAATTAATTCATAGCCCCAATAGCCAAATAGTCCCCCTAAACTCGGGGGTAACTGGGGCAAATGCACAGGATGAATTGGTGCAAGGCAATTATTCAAATGCTGAAAGGGATTGCCTGTAAATTCCTTTACAGTGCCATCACGAAATGTCTGCGTAGTGCGATCGCCTCTGGCTTCTAATACCCATAGAGGATCGCAACCCAATAGGCTATAACGTCCCAGCCGCTCGCCTCCTTCAACTGACTCTAATAAGAAGCTATAGGGTTGACCTTGACAAACACGATACCAGGCCGAAACAGGAGTATCGAGATCAGCAACCAGTTCCATATACACGGGTACAAAATTGCCCTGCTGCGATAGCTCAATAAAGTCAGAATACTCAGGGAAAATCATGCGATCGGGGTTTCTAAGAAATTTGCTGCAACTGAACTAAGATTTTATCGCGATTTTCAGAAATATAGCTACAATCAGTCATGCTATCAGCAAAAGAAGT
>Ga0172376_10002670_pt1 | contig 21590 bp, 22 predicted proteins | sample Lak35m_FD_121114 | JGI IMG/M metagenome (GOLD analysis project Ga0172376, IMG submission 121114) | Freshwater microbial communities from Kabuno Bay, South-Kivu, Congo - kab_092012_35m | ecosystem: Environmental > Aquatic > Freshwater > Lake | place: Democratic Republic of the Congo: South-Kivu... | reverse complement strand
GTGTGCGGTCGGTTCAACGACCACATCACCGATCGTCTGCTCGTCGGTGCAGCCGCCGCCCTCACCGAACACGGTGTGGATCCGGGCGATGTCGTGCAGGTGTGGGTCCCGGGGGCCTACGAGGCACCGATGGCGGCCAAGGCCATGATCGACGCCGGACTCGTCGACGTCGTGGTGTGTCTCGGCGCAGTGATCCGGGGCGAGACGTCGCACTACGACTTCGTGGCCGGTGAGTGCGCGCGCGGGATCATGGACGTGCAACTGACCACGGGTGTGCCCGTGATCTTCGGCGTGCTGACCACCGAGAACCTCGACCAGGCCCTGGCCCGATCCTCCGACGAGGACAACAAGGGCGCCGAGTGCGTACGCACCGGGCTGGGAATGGTGGGGCTGGTGCGCTCTCTGCGCGCCCTCTGACACTGCGTCGGGCGCGAACGATCGCGGCGACGCGTCAACCGATGGCGGTGCCGAACAACGCGCCGATGATCATGGTGATGGTCATCGCCGCGATGCCGCCACCCACCACCCGCAGCATCGGACGCAGCGGCCGGGCGCCGCCCAGTCGGGCGCCGGACCACCCGAGCAGGAGCAGGGCCAGCACGGCCACCACCAGCGTCGTCACGATGCGGACTGCGCTCGACGCCGAGTCAGGCACGGCGGCCACGGCCACCAATGGCAACAGGGCGCCGGCCGTGAAGGCGCCCATCGACGCGAAGGCGGCCTGCCACGGGCGGGCCATCGTGGCCTCGGTGATACCGAGCTCCTCGATCAGATGGATGCGCAGCGCGTTGCGCTCGGTGAGGGCGGCCGCCACCTTCGACGCCAGATCGTGGTCGAGGCCCTTCTCCATGTAGATGGCGGTGAGTTCGGCGAGTTCGCGATCGGGCACGTTCTCCAGTTCCCAGCGCTCCTTGGCGATGTCGGCTTCCTCGGTGTCGCGCTGCGAGGACACCGACACGTACTCACCGAGCCCCATGGAGAGCGCACCGGCGCTCAGGCCCGCGATTCCGGCGGTGAGGACGGCGGCTCGTCCGGCATCGGCCGCGGCCACGCCCAGCACCAGAGCGGCCACCGAGATGATCCCGTCGTTGGCCCCCAGCACCGCGGCGCGCAGCCAGCCGGTCCGATGACTGAGGTGTCGTTCCCTGTGCCGCGCCATGCACCCAGCCTACGGCTCCGCCGTCGTCGCCCGGTCGTGCGCAGTGAATTGGTTCCGGCGGCGGCAGGGTCGGGCAGTAGTTTGGCCCGATGCTCAGACTCGTGCTGCCGAAGGGATCGCTGGAGAAGGCGACGTTCGAACTGTTCGAGGCCGCCGACCTGCGGATCCAGCGCGATTCTTCCGTGCAGTACCGGGCCTCCATCGATGATCCCCGCGTCGTGGACGTGCGGATCCTGCGCCCTCAGGAGATCCCGGTGTACGTGGCCGAGGGGTTGTTCGATGTCGGGATCACCGGACGCGACTGGATCGCCGAGACGGGCGCGCCGGTGGAGTCGCTGGGTGAACTGCGGTACTCCAAGGTCACCAGCAATCCGGTGCGGATCATCGTGGCCGTGCCCGCCGACTCGCCCTACGACAGCGTGCGCGGCCTGCCCCAGGGCGTGCGCGTCTCCAGCGAGTATCCCGAACTGACGCGCCGCTTCTTCGCCGAGAGGGGCATCGAGGCCGACATCAAGTTGTCCTATGGGGCGACCGAGGCCAAGGTGCCCGACATCGTCGACTGCATCGTGGACATCACCGAGACCGGGAGCGCGCTGCGGGCCGCCGGTCTGAAGATCATCGACACCATCCTCGTGTCGTACACGGAGATGATCGCCAATCCGGTGTCCGTCGCCGACCCGACGAAGGCCCACGCCATGCGCCAGTTGCGCACGTTGCTCGAGGGTGTGCTCGATGCCCGCGGCAAGGTACTGGTGAAGCTGAACGTGCCCGCCGATCGTCTCGATGCCGTGATCGGGGTGTTGCCGTCGATGAAGTCGCCCACGGTGAACGAACTGCATGGCGGTGCGGGCTACGCCGTGGAATCGGTGGTCGAGAAGCGCACCATCAACGTGTTGATCCCGGCTCTGTCCGACGCCGGCGCCACCGACATCCTCGAATTGCCCATCACCAAGATCGTGCCGTGAGCGCCACGCCCGACTTCGATCCATGGGTGCCGCTCGGTGACGGTGTGGGGACGGTCGTGGACTTCGATGAACACCGCGGACTGGGTATGGTCCGACGTGACGACGGCATCGAGTACCCGTTCCACTGCGTCGCCATCGCCGACGGATCTCGCTCCATCGCGGTGGGCGCCCGAGTGTCGTGGCGGGTGACCCCCGGCAGACTGGGCCGATGGGAAGCGATGGGGATCACGCCGGTCGGGTGAGCGCCTCCCGTCGACGGCGCCCATGACCGTGGTCCCGGCGGTCCGGTGCGAAGGACTGACCATGTCCTACGACGGTTCACGCGGGATCGTCGACGTCGATCTCGACATCCCCACCGGCGAGGTGTTCGGCTTCCTCGGCCCCAACGGCGCAGGAAAGACCACCACCATCCGCATCCTGCTCGATCTGTTGCGACCGACGTCGGGGCGGGCCTCGGTGCTCGGCCTCGAGTCGGTGCGTGACTCCCTCGCCATCCGGGCCCGCACCGGTTACCTGCCCGGTGACCTCTCGTTGCCCGCCGGACTCACGGGTACCGAGGTGCTCGACTGGCTGTCGTCGTTGCGGCCCGGTACGCCGCCCGTGCGTCGCGACGAACTGGTCGAACGCTTCGCCGTGCAGGTCGACCGGACGATGAAGCACCTGTCGAAGGGCAACCGGCAGAAGATCGGTCTGGTGCAGGCCTTCCAGCACGCGCCCGAGATGGTCATCCTCGACGAACCCACCGGCGGGTTGGACCCGCTGGTGCAGGACGAGTTCCACCGCTTCGTGCGCGAGTACGTGGCCGGCGGCGGAACGGTGTTCCTGTCCAGTCATTCGCTCGACGAGGTGCAGCACACGGCCGATCGTGTCGGCATCATCCGCGACGGACGGGTGGTGACGGTGGAGACCGTCGATGCGCGGCGCGGCCGGGGGCTGCGCCGCGTCTCGCTGACCGTGCGTGCCGGTGCGGGGGAGTCGGCCGAAGCCCGGTTGCGGGTCACCGACGGCGTCGCCGATCTGCAGGTGTCGTTCGTGAACTCGGTCGGCGCGGTGACCGGCATCGTGCTGCTCGGCATCGTGTTCGGCTGGTTGGTGCTGGCCATCGGCGCAGTGGTGTTCGACCGTCGTGACCTGGCCGCCTGACGCGACCGGTGGGGTCGGGGATCAGCCCGACTGGGTCCGCCGCACGTAGACGGTCTGCAGCACGGTCAGGGCATCGCGCAGTTCGGCCCCCGTCTCGGTGAGACGATCCTGCGTGGCATCGAGCATCGCCGTCATGGCATCGATGGCCAGCCGGGCCTCGTCGAGACGAGGCGCGGGTTGATCGAGGTGGACGGCCGCCAGTTCGTAGAGCCCCATCAGATGATTGGCCACGAACACCTCGGCCGGCTGCGACAGGATCTGGCGCTGCACCTCGGCCATCCGGGCCACCATCTCCTCGGCCCGGGCCCGATCCTCGGGGGAGAGATCGGCGAACTCGGGTCCACCCAGCATCTCCGAGGCACTGCCCGCGCCGGCCGGCTCGGCCCCCACGGGGCGTTCCCCATCCGGTGTCCACAGGCTCATCTCGGCTCCTCCTCGTCGGCTCGACCGCCCCCGTGGGGGGTGAATTTCGGCGCCGCAGCGCGATCCGGTAGCGTACGCAGTCCACAACCGAGGAAGCGGGGCCGCGGCCCCCACCCGACCACACGGTTCGCCGGATGCGTTCGGGTACGAGCTCTCATCGCCCCGCAGGGCGTCGATCCGGTGCGACCGGACCGACCTCGCACGGGATCAGCGGCGGGTGTCGGCTTCCACCGGCGCTCGCCGTTCGTCGTTCAGGACGACGGTGGCCCCGGATCCACTGATCCACCGTCCCGGGAGGAACGAACTGAATGACTGACGCCACCGAGGCCCTCGCGAGGAGTGTGCGGCCATAGTCACGGCCGCCAACTCCGAGCCCCGGATCAACGACCGCATTCGCGCCCGCGAGGTGCGACTCGTCGGTCCGGACGGCGCCCAGATCGGGATCACCCCGTTGCCCGAGGCCCTGCGCATGGCCGCAGAACTCGAGCTCGACCTCGTGGAGGTGGCCGACAAGGCCGATCCTCCCGTCTGCCGGATCATGGATTACGGCAAGTACAAGTACGAGGCCGCGCAGAAGGCGAAGGAATCCCGTCGCAAGAGCACGAACGTCGTGGTCAAGGAGATGAAGTACCGGCCCAAGATCGGCGCCGGCGACTTCGACACCAAGACCAAGAAGGTCGAGCACTTCCTGGCCGAGGGTCACAAGGTCAAGATCACGATCATGTTCCGAGGCCGCGAGATGCAGCACCCGGAACTCGGTCGTCGCATCCTCGACCAGGTGGCCGAGACGGTTGCCGACATCGCCAAGGTGGAGGTGTACCCGAAGCTCGACGGTCGCAACATGACCATGGTCCTGGGCCCCGACAAGAAGGCCCAGGCCGCCGCCGAGAAGCGGCGTCAGTCCGATGACGAGGCCCCGGCCCCCGAGGCCGACATCGTCATCGAGGAGATCGTCACCCCGGCCGCCGAGGCCTGAGACCGACCACATCATCGACCCGCGCCGAGCGGGCTGGAGGAGACAGACATGCCGAAGATGAAGACCCACAGCGGCGCCAAGAAGCGCTTCAAGATCACCGGCACCGGCAAGATCACGCGCCGCAGCGCCAACCTCAATCACATCCTCGAGAAGAAGTCGCCCAAGCGGAAGCGTCGTCTCGAAGGTGATTTCGTCCTGGCCAAGGGCGATGCCGCCCGCGTCCGTCGTCAGCTCGGCATCTGAGCCGGGTCCCCGAACGAGAAGGAGACTCCCATGGCCCGCGTGAAGCGCGCAGTCGCCAGCAAGAAGCACCGCAAGACGACCCTCGAACGGGCGAAGGGGTACTACGGCAACAAGAGCCGTTCGTACCGCGCCGCCAACGAGCAGGTCATGCACTCGCTCCAGTACGCGTTCCGCGATCGTCGGGCGCGTAAGGGCGACTTCCGTCAGTTGTGGATCCAGCGCATCAACGCCGCCTGCCGCCTCAACGGCACGACCTACAGCCGGTTCATCGCCGGACTGAAGGAGGCGGGCATCGAGGTGGATCGCAAGGTGCTGGCCGATCTGGCCGTGTCGGATCCGGCAGCCTTCACTGCGCTCGTCGAACAGGCCCGAGCCTCGGCCTGATTCGTTGTCGTCGGACATGACCGTCGAACCGACGCCCCTGTCCGCCCACAATCCACGACTCGCCGACCTGCGACGCCTCACGGGGCGTCGCCGGTCGCGTGTGGAGGCCGGTCGGTACGTCATCGAGGGACCGGTGCCCATCGTCGAGATGCTCACGGCCGGGATCCCACTCGTCGAACTGTTCGTCGACGCCGGGGAGTGGGCCGACGCCGACGAACGCTCGCCCCTGCGCACCGCCACCCGACTGGCCCTTGATGCCGATGTCCCGGTGTGGGGACTGGCCGACGGAGTGGTGGCCTCGGTGGCCGACACCGACGCACCCCAGGGCGTCATCGCCGTCGCGCCGCGGGTCACCACCGACCTCGACCGACTCATGGCCGAGTCCGGACCGGTGCTCGTCCTCATCGACATCGCCGATCCGGGCAATGTGGGCACGCTGGTGCGCACCGCCGAGGCCGCCGGAGCGGCCGGTGTGGTGGTGGCGGGCTCGACCGCCGATCCCTTCGGGCCCAAGGCGGTGCGGGCGTCCGCCGGCTCGGCGGCTCGGTTGCCCATCGCCGAGGTGGCCACCGCGGCCGAGGTGCTGGCGGCGGCGTCGACTGCGGCGCGCCCCACCGTGGCCACCGTCGTCGAGGGTGGCGTGGCGCCCGAGGCCCTCGATCTCACCGGTCCGCTCTGTCTCCTCGTGGGATCCGAGGCTCACGGACTCGATGGTGCGACTGTGGAGGCGTGCACCCTCGGAGTTACCCTGCCCATGGCTGGAACGGTCGAGTCGGTGAACGTGGCCGTCGCCGGCGCAGTGGTGCTGTTCGAGATCGCCCGGCAGCGCCGCGCCCGATGACCGCGACCTCGGCAATCGATTTGTCCACCATCATCATCACGGCAAGGCTTCCGCACCGATGATCGACGAGATCGCCGCCATCGCCGACGCCGCACCGGCCCGGATCGCCGCCGCCGCCACGCCTGACGAGTTGCGCGCCGTCGAGGGCGAGCTGCTCGGGCGCAAGGGCTCATTGACCCTGCTCAAGCGCGGGTTGGGTGCGCTCGATGCCGACCAGCGTCGCCGGACCGGTGCCGCGCTCAACGCAGCCATCGAGTCAGTGGAGACGGCGATCGCCGGCCGACGTGACGACCTCGAGCGTGCGTCGGCCGCCGATGCCGTCGCTCGTGAGCGACTGGACCTCGGCGAGGCGCCGACCACGGCGTCCCGGGGCACGGTCCATCTCGTGACCCAGACCTGGGACCGACTCGTCGACGTGTTCGTCGGGATGGGTTTCGTGGTGGCCGAGGGGCCCGAGGTGGAGACCGACTGGTACAACTTCGAGGCGCTCAACATCCCGTCGGGGCATCCGGCCCGCGGCATGTGGGACACGCTGTACGTCGACCTCGGTGAACCCGAGACGGTGCTGTTGCGCACCCACACCTCACCGGTGCAGATCCGGGTGATGACCGATCAGACCCCGCCCATCTACGCGGTGATGCCCGGTCGTGTGTACCGACGCGACACCGCCGACGCCTCGCACATGCCGGTGTTCCATCAGATCGAGGGTCTCGTGGTCGACCGCGGGATCTCCTTCGCCGATCTGGCCGGCACCCTCGAGGCGTTCACCAGCGCCTACTTCGGCGGATCGATCCACTCCCGGTTGCGTCCGTCGTACTTCCCGTTCACCGAACCCTCGGCCGAGTACGACATCAACTGCGTGTTCTGCGAGGGGGCGGGGTGTCGCACGTGTCAGCACACCGGATGGTTGGAACTGGGCGGCTGCGGAATGGTGCACCCCACCGTCCTGCGCAACGTGGGTCTCGACCCCGAGGAGTGGTCGGGCTTCGCCTTCGGCTTCGGTCTCGATCGACTGGCGCTCATGCGCCACGGCGTCGACGACATCCGTGAGCTCTACACCGGTGACGTCCGTTTCCTGGAGCAGTTCCCGTCATGAAGGTGACGCTGGCCTGGTTGCGCGAATTCGCGCCGTTCCCCACCGACGATCCGGTGGCCCTCGGCGAGGTCATGAGCGACCTCGGCATGGCCGTCGAATCGATCGAACGGATCGGTGAGGGACTCGACGGCATCGTCGTGGCCCGCGTCCTCGCCCTGCGTCCACACCCCGATGCCGATCGCATCCAACTGGTGGACGTCGATCGGGGGGACGGCGAGGCACTGCAGATCTGTTGCGGCGCGTTCAACATGTCGGTGGGGGATCTCGTTCCTCTCGCCACCCTCGGCACGGTGATGCCCGGCGGCATGGAGATCGCCCGCCGCAAGATGCGCGGCGAATGGTCGAACGGGATGTTGTGCTCGGGCCGGGAACTTGGCCTCGGCGACGACCACGAGGGGATCCTCCTGCTCGACGGTGCCGCCGCGCCCGGTGTGCCCATCACCGATGCGCTGGGGATCGCCTCCGATGTGGTGTTCGACCTCGACGTCACCCCCAACCGTCCCGACGCCATGTCGGTGGCCGGTGTGGCCCGGGATCTCGCTGCGCGCCTCGGGCTTCCCTTCGCCATCCCCGAACCGGTGGTCACCGAGATCGACGCCGACGTGCCCACGCCCTCCGTGGAGATCGTCGATCAGGATCTGTGCGGACGGTTCCATGTGCGCGTGCTCACCGGCGTGCAGGTCGGACCGTCACCGGCGTGGATCGCCGACCGTCTCCGGGCTGTGGGTCTGCGTTCGATCAACAACGTCGTCGACGCCTCCAACTACGTGATGCTCGAGTTGGGTCAGCCCAACCACACCTACGACCTCGCCACCGTTCCCGATGTCGCCCTGCGCGTGCGATGGGCCCGGGCCGGCGAGTCGATCACCACGCTCGACGGAGTGGACCGCACGCTCACCCCAGGGCGAGACGGCGTCATCGCCGACCGGACCGACACCCCGATCGGCATCGCCGGGGTCATGGGTGGGGCGTCGACCGAGATCTCGGAGCGCACCACCACCGTGCTGCTCGAATGCGCGTGGTGGCAGCCATTGGCCGTGGCCCGTTCGTCGAAGTTCATGGGTCTCCGTTCCGAGGCCTCGGCCCGGTTCGAACGCGGTGTGGATCCCGAGGGTCTGGATCGGGCTGCTCGGCGGTTGGCCGAACTGCTCGCACCGAGTGGTGCCCGTCTGGTGCGTCGCGGCGTCACCGTCGATGGTGACCTCCCGCAGACGGCGCCGGTGCGGGTGCGCACGGCGCGTGTCAACGCCCTACTCGGCACCGATCTCGGCGCCGATCGCATCGCCGCACTGCTGGGCCCGATCGCGTTCGTGTGTGTGCCCGACGGCGACGACGCGTGGTCGGTCACGGTGCCGACGTTCCGGCCCGACACCACCACCGAGACCGACGTGATCGAGGAGATCGCCCGACACCACGGGTACTCCAACATCATCGGGCGGCTGCCGGCTTCGTCGCAGACCGGCGCGCTCACCCAGCGTCAGCGCGATCGTCGGGCGCTGCGCGCCGCGTTGGTGGGCATGGGTCTCCACGAGGCCATGCCGCTGCCCTTCCTCGCTCCCGGTGATCTCGACCGTTGCGGTCTCCCCGGCGAGGCCGTCACCATCGCCAATCCGTTGGCCGCCGAGGAGAGTGTGCTGCGCACGTCGTTGCGGCCGGGACTGTTGCGCACGGTCATCTACAACGAGTCCCATCGCTCCGACGCGGTGGCGTTGTTCGAGATCGGCCGGGTGTTCGGTCCTCCGGTCGACGGCTCGGTGCTGCCCGACGAGCGCGAGCACCTGGCCGTCGTGCTGGCCGGACGCGACGCCACGGCCACCGCTCCGGTGTGGTGGACGCTGGCCTCGACGTTGGCGCTGCCCGAACCGGCGATCGATCAGTCGATCGTGCCCGCCGGCCTGCACCCGGGTCGCAGCGGTGTGCTGCGCGTCGCCGGCACGGTGGTGGGGGAGATCGGCGAGATCGATCCCGCCGTGCGCGCCGCCATGGGGTTGCGCGAGCGGGTGGCGTGGCTGCAACTCGATCTCGATGCGGCGCTGGCGGTGCCCCACGGTGACCACGCCTACCGCCGCATCAGTCGGTTCCCGTCCAGCGACCTCGATCTCGCCTTTGAGATCGACGACACCGTGGCTGCCGCCGAGGTGACCCGGGCCATCGAGGCGGCTGCTGGTGAACTGCTCGTCCGACTGGACCTCTTCGACGTGTTCCGTGGGGAACCGGTGGCGGCCGGTCGACGCAGCCTGGCCTTCCGCCTGCGGCTGCAGGCCACCGACCGGACGCTCGACGACGGCGACATCACGGCGGTGCAGCGGGCCGTGGTCGACGCCGTCGGGGCACGGGGCGGGGTGCTGCGGGGCTGAACCCGAGGGGCGGACGCCCCACTGGGTACTGGTGAATAGTCTTGCATCTACCTGCATGACTGCTCTAGGGTCGGCGGGTGACCACCGTCGGCATCATCGGCGCCTCGGGCTACACCGGGGCGGAACTCCTGCGTCTCGTGGCCGGCCATCCCGACCTCGAGTTGGCCTTCGCCACCGGCGATTCCCAGGCCGGGACGGTCGTGGCCGACCTGTACCCGAGCCTCGCCGCCGCCTGGCCCGACCTCGACTTCGTGGCCTTCGACCCGTCACTGCTCGACGGCGTGGACCTCGTGTTCTGCGGGTTGCCCCACGGAGCCTCGGCCGCCCTCATGCCCACCCTCGTCGAGCGGGTGCAGTGGGTGGTGGATCTGGCCGCTGACTTCCGGCTGACCGATCCGTCGCTCTATCCGGTCTGGTACGGCGACGACCATCCCTGCCCCGAACTGCTCGGACGATTCGCCTACGGACTGCCCGAACTGTTCCGGTCCGACATCGCCGAGTCGTCGGCCGTGGCCGTACCGGGTTGCTATCCGACGTGCACGGCATTGGCCATCGCCCCGCTGGTGGCCAATGGACTCGTCGACACCGACTCGATCGTGGTCGACGCGGCCAGCGGGGTGTCCGGTGCCGGCCGTCCGCCCAAACCCAACACCACGTTCTGCACCGTCGACGAGGACTACACCGCCTACGGACTGCTCGATCATCGGCACACGCCCGAGATCGAACAGTCGGTGGCCCGACTGGCGGGCGGAGGTGCGGCGAGGGTGCTGTTCACACCGCATCTGGCGCCCATGAGCCGGGGGATGCTCACCACCTGCTACCTGCGGCCGACCGCGTCGGGCGCCGCGCATTCCACTGCGGAGCTGTTGGCGCTCTACCGGGAGCACTACGCGTCCGAACCGTTCGTGGTCGTCACCGACGGCTCGCCTTCGACCAAGGCCTGTCTCGGTTCGAACACTGCGCACGTCACCGTGCGGGCCGACGCGCGCACGGGGCACATCCTCGCCATCGGCGCCATCGACAACCTGACCAAGGGCGCATCGGGCCAAGCCGTGCAGTGCGCCAACATCCTCACCGGTCGGCCCGAGACCACCGGACTCTCCACCATCGGGGTGTACCCATGAGCGTGACCGCCGCCGCCGGCTTCGTCGCCGCCGGAGTGTCCGCCGGCATCAAGGTCTCGGGACGTCCCGACCTGTCACTGGTGGCCACCGACGACGGCGCACCCGTGGCTGCGGCCGGGGTGTTCACCCGCAACCTCATGACCGCTGCCCCGGTCATCACCACCCGCGCCCATCTGGAGGCCACCGACGGACAGGCGGTGGCCGTGGTGCTCAACAGCGGCAACGCCAATGCCGCCACCGGTGACCAGGGACTGGCCGACGCCGAAGCCATGTGCTCGGCCGTGGCCGCCGAACTCGGAGTCGACGCTGCGCAGGTGTTGGTGTGCTCCACGGGACTCATCGGGATCCCCATGCCGATCGACGTCATCACCGCCGGAATTCCTGCGCTGGTGGCGGCGCGTTCGGCCGACGCCGGCCTCGACGCCGCCACCGCCATCATGACCACCGACACCGTGCCCAAGCAGGTCGTCGTCGACGGCGGTGGCTTCACCGTCGGCGGGATGGCCAAGGGTGCGGCGATGCTCTCGCCGAACATGGCCACGATGCTGGCCGTGCTCACCACCGATGCGGCAGCGACCAGTGCGCAACTGAAGGCGGCGCTGGTCGCCGGTGTGGCCGACTCGTTCAACGCCCTCGACGTCGACGGTTGCACCTCGACCAATGACACGGTGCTGTTGCTGGCCAGTGGTCGGGCGGGGCCCGTCGATGATGACGCGTTGGTGTCGGCCGTGAGCGAGGCCTGCGCCAGTCTCGCCGCTCAGATGTGTGCCGATGCCGAGGGTGCCACCAAGGTCGTGCGCATGACGGTCACCGGCGCAGCCACCACCGACGATGCGCGGCACGGTGCACGGTACGTGTCGAGGTCCAACCTCGTGAAGTGCTCTTGGTATGGCTGCGATCCTTACTGGGGGCGGATCGCCTCCGACCTCGGATCCTGTGGCATCGCCTTCGATCCGTCGCTGCTCACGGTCTCCTACGGCGGCATCGTCGTGTGCCGGGGAGCGGTCGACGCCGACCACGACGAATCGGCCGTGGCTGCGCACATGCAGGGTCGTCATCTCGACGTCGTGGCCGACCTCGGCCTCGGTGACGGCACGGCCACCATCCTGACCAACGACCTCACCCACGCCTACATCGACGAGAACATGGGGACGTCATGACCTCCTCCGCCAAGCCCGGCGCAGCGGCGCCACTGGCCCACGATCCGAAGGCGGTGGCCACCGCCGAGGTCCTCATCGACGCGCTGCCCTACATCCGGGCCTTCGCCGGGCGCACCATCGTGGTGAAGTACGGCGGCAACGCCATGACCGATGCCGCCCTGGCCCAGTCGTTCGCCGCCGACATCGTGTTGCTGCACTCGGTCGGTATCCGTGTCGTCGTCGTGCACGGCGGCGGACCGCAGATCGGTGACCTGCTCGGTCGGTTGGGCAAGGAGTCGGAGTTCCGTGACGGTCTGCGCGTCACCGATGCCGAGACGCTCGATGTCGCGCGCATGGTGCTGGTCGGCAAGGTCAACCGCGACATCGTGGCCTCCATCAACGTGCACGGTCCCATCGCCGTCGGCCTTTCGGGCGAGGACGGCGGACTGATCACCGCCAACCTGCGCGATCCCGAACTCGGATTCGTCGGTGACGTGGCCGATGTCAATCCCGCACTGGTCGAATCGCTGCTGGCCGAGCACCTCGTGCCCGTGGTGTCCACGATCGGCGCCGACGTGCACGGTCAGTCCTACAACATCAATGCCGACACCGTGGCCGGCGCGCTGGCCGGTGCCCTCGGGGCCGAGAAGGTGATCTACCTCACCGACGTGCCCGGGATCCTGCGCGACGTCGACGATCCGTCGAGCCTCATCGGTTCGACCACCCCGTCGCACATCGCCGAACTCGAGGCCAGCGGTGTGTTGTCGGGCGGGATGATCCCCAAGGTCCGGGCCTGTCTCGAGGCCATCGACGCCGGCGTGCCCGCCGTGCACATGCTCGACGGACGGGTGCCCCATGTGGTGCTGCTCGAACTGCTGACCACCGCCGGTGTGGGCACGATGATCACCCAGGACGGTGGTCGATGAGCACGCATTCCGAAGCCATGGGTGCGCCCGCCGGGCTCGATCACTGCCCGTTCATGCCCACCTATGGCGCGCCGGCCGTGCGGATGGTGCGCGGTGAGGGTGTGCGACTGTGGGACGAGGACGGTCGCGAGTACCTCGACTTCCTCGCCGGCATCGCCGTGGTGTCCCTCGGTCATGCCAACCCGGAGATCGCCGACGCCATCGCGGCCCAGGCGCGCACGCTTGTGCACGTGTCGAATCTCTACGGCACGGTGCCCGGCACCGAGGTGGCACTCACGCTCGATCGGTTGCTCGGTGGTGGAGGACAGATCTTCTTCACCAACTCGGGCGCCGAGGCCAACGAGGCCGCCATCAAGTTGGCCCGCAAGTGGGGCCGCACCCTCGGCGGCGGCGATCGCTACGGGGTGGTGAGCGCCCAGGGTTCGTTCCACGGACGCACGCTCGGCGCGCTGCACGCCACCGGACAACCGGCCAAGTGGGAGGGTTTCGGCCCGCTGCCCGAAGGGTTCCGGCACGTCGCCTGGAACGACCTCGACGCGCTCACCGCCGCCATCGACGACACGGTGGCCGCCGTGCTGCTCGAGCCGTTGCAGGGGGAGGGCGGTGTCAATCCGGCCACCGCCGCCTACATGGAGGGCGTGCGGCGGGTGTGCGACGAGCATGGCGTGCTGTTCATGATCGACGAGGTCCAGACCGGACTCGGTCGCACCGGTGAATGGTTCGGGTTCCAGCACTTCGGCATCGAGCCCGACGTGGTCACACTGGCCAAGGCCCTCGGCAACGGCATGCCCATCGGTGCCTGCTGGGCCCGGCGTGAGGTGGCGGCTGCGTTCTCGCCCGGTGACCACGGCACGACCTACGGCGGACAGCCCCTGGCGGCCTCGGCGGCCCGGGCGGTGCTGGCCATCATGGAACGCGACAACGCGCCGCAGATGGCCGAGCGGGCGGGCTCGCGCCTGCGGCACCTCCTCGAGCAGGTGCCCGGAGTGGCCAGCGTGCGCGGTCTCGGACTGCTGCTCGGCGCGCAACTCGAACCCGGGATCGATTCGAAGGTCATCGCCGCCGACGCGCTCGTCGCCGGACTCATCGTCAATGCCGTCACACCCGACACGCTCCGGTTCGCGCCGCCCCTGATCGTCTCCGACGACGAGATCGAACAAGCGGTCGCGATCCTCACCGCAGTGCTGGCGGCCCGCTCGTCGGAGGCTGGCGCATGAGACACCTGCTCGAGGTCGACGACCTCTCGCCATCGGAACTGCGCGCCATCCTCGAGTTGTCGCGCGCGCCGGCGCCGGCCGTGCTGGCCGGTCAGGGCATGGCCCTGCTGTTCGAGAAGCCCTCGGCCCGGACGCGCAATTCCATGGAGATGGCGGTGGTGCAGCTCGGTGGTCATCCTCTGACGATCCGGCCCGACGAGGTCGGACTCGATGAGCGCGAGTCGGTCGAGGACGTGACGCGCACTCTCGCCGCCTACCACGCCATGATCGGTGCCCGGGTGTTCGAACACACGAAGATCGAACGGATGGCCGCATGCAGCACGGTGCCGGTGGTCAACATGCTCTCCGACGACGCCCATCCGCTGCAGGCCCTGGCCGATGTGCTCACCGTGGCCGACGAGTTCGGCGGCGTCGACGAGTTGTCCGGGCGCACCATCGCTTTCGTCGGCGACGGGAACAACGTGGCCCGTTCGCTCGGTATCGCCTCCGGCATGTGCGGGATGCGGTTCCGGCTGGCCACACCGCCGGGTTACGGACTGTCGGACGCCGATCTGGCCCGCATCGTCGCCGCCGGGACCGAGGTGGTCGTCACCCATGATCCGGCCGAGGCGGTGGCCGACGCCGATGTCGTCTACACCGATGTGTGGGCCTCGATGGGCCACGAGGACGAGGCCGAGACGCGGCGCCGGGCCTTCGACGGGTTCACCGTCGACGACGCGCTCGTGGCCCGGCTGGCCCCGGAGGGGATCTTCCTGCACTGCCTGCCCGCCCACCGCGGGGAGGAAGTGGCCGGTGCCGTCATCGACGGTCCGCGCAGTCGGGTGTGGCCACAGGCCGAGAACCGGATGCACGCGGCGCGCGGCGCGCTGGTGTGGTTGATGGAGCAGCGATGAGTGACAACGGACGACTGGGCAAGACGCAGCGCCAGCACCTCGTGGCCCGGATCATCGAGTCGACGTCGGTGCCCAATCAGCAGGCACTGGTGGAACTGCTGGCCGCCGAGGGCGTGGCGGCCACGCAGGCCACCGTGTCGCGCGATCTCGAGGACCTCGGCGCCATCAAGGTGCGACTGCCGGGAGGGGAGTCGGCGTATGCCATCCCGGCCCTGCCCACCGAACGTCGCGCCCCCGAGGATCACCTGCGCCGAGTGTTCGGCGACTGGGTGGTCGAGGTCGCCCACTCCGACAACATGGTGGTGGTGCGCACCCCGCCGGGTTCGGCGCACGTGGTGGCGTCGGCGCTCGATCGGGCCGGTGTCGACGGGATCCTCGGCACCGTCGCCGGTGATGACACCATCCTCATCGTCGTCGATGCGGCCACCGGCGGTCGCGACGTGGCCGACCGACTGGCCGAACTGGCCGGACTGCACGGCTGAGAACTGACAGAGATCGCACGGAGAACAAGGAGAACGACATGGCGAAGAGAGTGGTGCTGGCCTACAGCGGAGGACTCGACACCTCCGTGGCCGTGCGCTGGATGATCGAGAACTGGGGCGTCGAGGTCATCACCGTCGCCTGCAACGTGGGCCAGGAGGGCGACTGGGAGGGTCTGCAGGCCAAGGCCTTCGCCGCCGGCGCCATCGAGGCGATCGTGGTCGATTGTCGCGACGAGTTCGCGGACGACTTCCTGGCACCGTCGATGAAGGCCAACGCGCTCTACGAGGGCAAGTACCCGCTGGTGTCGGCGCTGTCGCGGCCCATCATCGTGCGACACCTCGTCGCCGCGGCGCGCGCCCACGGCGCCGATGCCGTGGCCCACGGCTGCACGGGCAAGGGCAACGACCAGGTGCGCTTCGAGGTGGCCACCCGGGCGCTGGCCCCTGACCTCGAGGTGCTGGCGCCGGTGCGCAACTGGGGCATGACGCGCGAGATGTCGATCGACTACGCCGAGGAGCACGGCATTCCCGTGCTGGCCACCAAGGAGAAGCTGTACTCGATCGACGACAACCTCTACGGCCGGGCCATCGAGTGCGGAGAGATGGAGGACCCGTGGGCGCGTCCGCCCGAGGGTGTGTGGTCGATGACGACGGTGCGCGCCTCGGAGGCCCGCGAGGTCGTCATCGGGTTCGAGCGGGGTGTGCCCGTGTCGGTCGACGGCGTCACCATGCCGCTCGCCGCGCTCATCGTCGCCATGAACGACATCGTCGGCGCCTATGGCTGGGGACGGCTCGACATGGTCGAGAACCGGCGTGTCGGCATCAAGTCGCGCGAGACCTACGAGGCGCCGGGTGCGCTGGCGCTGATCATGGCCCATCAGGATCTCGAGGCCCTGTGCCTCGAGCGCGACGTCATGCACGAGAAGCAACGTCTCGAGGGTCGGTACGCCGATCTCGTCTACGACGGCATGTGGTATTCGCCGCTCAAGAACGCCCTCGACGCCTTCGTCGAGTCGACCCAGCAGTTCGTGACCGGTGAGGTTCGGTTGCGACTGGAGCCGGGTCGGTGCTTCGTCGTCGGTCGGCGAAGTCCATGGAGCCTCTACGACTACGGACTGGCCACCTACGACGCGGCCGACACGTTCCAACACGCCGATTCCGAGGGCTTCGTGAAGCTGTGGGGTCTCGGCATCCAGACATGGGCGGCGCGGCAGTCCACCGCGCCCGGCGCCGGGAGCTGACATGAGCACGCTGTGGCACGGTCGGTTCGCCGGAGGTCCGGCCGAGGAACTGCTGGCCTTCACCGTCAGCCTGCCCTTCGACGTGCGGCTGGCCGCTGATGACGTCGCCGGTTCGCGCGCGCACGTGCGCGGGCTCGGCCGGGCCGGGATCCTCGATGCCGGAGAAGTCAGCGCCGTGCTCGACGCTCTCGACGCGGTCGCCGCCGAACTGGACGAAGGGCGGTTCGTCTTCGTCGCCTCCGACGAGGACATCCACACCGCCGTCGAGCGGCGGGTCACCGAACTGGCCGGCCCGGCCGGCGCCAAGTTGCACACCGGTCGGTCCCGCAACGATCAGGTGGCCACCGATCTCCGACTGTTCACCAAGCGCGAACTCGCTGTCGTCATCGAGCGGATCCTCGACCTCCAGCAGGTCCTGCTCGATCGGGCCATCGAGGCAGGGGAGGCCGCCGCCCCCGGGTACACGCACCTGCAACGGGCCCAGCCCGTGTTGTTGGCCCACCATCTGCTGGCCCACGGCTGGGCGTTCGCCCGTGATGTCGATCGGCTCCTGGCCACCCGGGCGCGGCTCGACGTCTCCCCGTTGGGCGCCGGTGCGTTGGCAGGTTCCTCGCTCCCGCTCGATCCGGCAGCCACAGCCGCCGATCTCGGGTTCGCCGCCGCGTTCGACAACTCCCTCGACGTGGTCTCCGACCGCGACTTCGTGGCCGAGGCCCTCTTCGACCTCGCGCTGGTCGGCGTGCACCTGTCGCGACTGGCCGAGGAGGTGATCCTGTGGTCCACCGACGAGTTCGGCTTCCTGCGTCTCGACGATGCGTGGGCCACCGGTTCGTCGATGCTCCCGCAGAAGAAGAACCCTGATGTGGCCGAGTTGGCGCGGGGCAAGACCGGTCGCCTGATCGGCAACCTCACCGGTCTGCTGGCCACCCTCAAGGCCCTGCCGTTGGCCTACAACCGCGACCTGCAGGAGGACAAGGAACCACTGTTCGACTCGCTCGACACCGTGGTGCTGGCCCTCGGGGCCATGTCCGGTCTGTTGGCGGCGTCGACCTTCCGCCTCGAGGCGCTGGCCGCCGCCGCCGATGCGCCCACCAACGCCGCCACCGATCTGGCCGAATGGTTGGTGGCGCGGGGCGTGCCGTTCCGTGACGCGCACGCCATCGTCGGCGCATTGGTCCGGCGCAGTCTCGACGAGCAGCTCTCGCTGGCCGAACTGGTCGAGGCCTCGCCCGACCTCGGACCCGAGGCGGTGTTCCTCGTGGCCTCCGGTGTCGCCGTGTCGCGCCGCACCACCGCGGGCGGTGGCGGCCCCGATCCGGTCCAGGCGCAACTCGTCGCCTTCACCGACCGGTTGGCCACCGACCGCGCCCGCTCGTGACGATCGGCGAGCACACGTCGCCCGGCGCACCGGTGGTGATGGCCGATCCGGGCGCCGAGGCTTCAGATCCGCGCCAGGTGATCGAACTGCTGGAGGCCTACGTACCGGCCGATGCGCAGCAGGCGGAGGTGCGTCGGATGATGCTGGCGTTCCTGCACGAGCATCCCGATGCGCTCGATCGCACCTGCGCACCTGGACACTTCACTGCCTCGGCGTTGGTGGTGGCCGACGACGCCGAACGGTTCGTGGTGCTCCATCACACCAAATTGCGTCGATGGTTGCAGCCCGGTGGACACGTGGACGGCTCGTCGAACATGGCGGCGGCTGCGTGGCGTGAGGCCACCGAGGAGACCGGTCTCGAAGGTCTGGCCGTGGTCGTTCCCGTCGTCGATCTCGACATCCACCGCGTCGAGCCTCCTGCCGAGGCGCCCCATGACCATCTCGATCTGCGCTTCGTCGTGCTCGCGCCCGCCGGAGCCGAACTGGCAGGCAACCACGAATCGACCGACATCCGCTGGGCGACACCCGATGACATCGATGCACTCGACGTCGACGACGGATTGCGTCGGCTCGTGCGCAACGGTCTGGCCATGGCGAGACGCGTCACGCGCTGACGCCGCTGGTCGCTGCGCGGCCCCGTTCGCCGATTCGTTGGCGGACTCCTCCGCCGGCTCTCTTGCGTCGGCTCAGCCTGGCTCAGACCTGCTCAGCCCAGGTCGGCCGGGGTGGAACAGTCGTCCATCCGGTTGGCCACGGCGAAGAAGTCGATGGGGCGACTCACCTGGGCGTCGGCCTTGATCGACTCGTAGAAGCGCGCCCCCGGGTCGGTGCCCAGTCGGTCGGCGTAGGACTGCCGATCGGCGATGTAGGTGCGCCAGTCGGTGAGCCACTCGTCGACCATCATCCCGTCGTTGGTGCCGGCCGGCGGGGCGAGGCGCGACAACTCGTCGATCATGGCCGTGAGCAGCACCACCGAGCGACCGACCACCGCCGCTCGTTCGCCGGCCGCCGAGGTCGACCACGCCGGGGGCAAGGTGTCCAGTTGACCCACGGCAGCGGCGCACACCTCGGCCGCCGCCGTCGAGAACGTGGGGTCGTCGAGTCGTCCCGGAGGCGTGGTGGGGTGGGGCCAGAACAGGGCGTAGGCCCACAGGCCGGCGATGAGCACCACCGAGGCGACGGCCAACAGTTGCGCCGTGCGACGGCGGAACGACATCGGTTCGGCGTCCTCGTCGGGTTCGAGCTCGGCCCCGGTCACGCCCCAACCCTTGTCGGTCCGACCTCCGATGGCAAAGCGGCCCCGCCCCGAGACCATCCGCCGCCGGTGGCGCGCCACGGGTTGGACTGGTGCGACATGAACGACGAGAGTTTCCCCTCGTGAACGGCGCCGACATCCTCACCGACCTCGCCGCACGCGGTCTGGTGCACGACAGCACCGACCCCGAGGCACTGCGCCGTCGTCTGGCCGAGGGGCCCGTCACCGTCTACGCCGGGTTCGATCCCACCGCCGACAGCCTGCACGTCGGCAACCTGGTGCCGCTGCTGCTGCTGCGCCGGTTCCAGGAGGCCGGTCATCGACCGGTGGCCCTGGCCGGGGGCGCCACCGGGATGATCGGCGACCCGGGCGGGCGCTCGACCGAGCGGAACCTGCTCGATGCGGCCACCCTCGACGCCAACCTCGCCGCCATCGTGCCGCAACTCGAGATGCTGCTGGATTTCGCCCCGGGCCCGACCTGCGCCCTGTTGGTCGACAACCGCCAGTGGACCGAACCCATCGGCGTGCTGGAGTTCCTCCGGGACGTGGGCAAGCACGTGACGGTGAATGCGATGTTGGCCAAGGAGTCGGTGCGCAGTCGGGTGGAGTCCGAGTCGGGGATCTCCTACACCGAGTTCTCCTACATGCTCCTGCAGGCCAACGACTATCGCCATCTGCACGCCGCCCATGGGGTCGAACTGCAGGTCGGGGGATCGGACCAGTGGGGCAACATCACCGCCGGTATCGACCTCATCCGTCGCACCGATGGGGCCCATGTGCACGGGCTCACCGTTCCGCTGGTGACCCGGGCCGACGGACAGAAGTTCGGCAAGTCGGTCGACGGTGCCGTGTGGCTGTCGGCCGAACGTACGACCCCGTACGCCTTCTACCAGTACTTCGTGAATGTCGACGACCGTGACGTGGAGCGGTTCCTGCTCCAGTTGACGCTGCTGGGCCTCGACGAGATCGCGGCGGTCATGGCCGCCCACGGCGCCGATCCCGGGGCGCGGTCGGCGCAGCGGCGCCTGGCCCTCGAGGTGACGACCCTCGTCCACGGGGGAGAGGTGGCGGCGCAGGCGGCATCGGCGTCGACCGGCTTCACCCGCACGGTCGACGATCTCGAGCAGTCCGACTGGCTGGAGCTGGCCGCCAGCCTGCCGGTACTCGAGATCGACGACGCCGATCTCGGGACCGAGCTGGTGGTGGTGCTGTCGGCCGCCGGCGCCATCGGCTCCCGCAGCGAGGGCCGTCGACTGGTGGCCCAGGGCGGGCTGACCCTCAACGACGTGCCCGTCACCGAGGGGCAGACGATGGCGGCCTCGGATTTCCGGGGCGAGGGATGGGCCATGGTCCGCCGGGGCAAGAAGCACCGCTTCGTGCTCCGCCGCCGGCGCTGATCCCCGGAGTCGATCCCCGGAGCTGATCCTCGCCGAGGAGAATTCCCGAGATTTCCGTCCCCCCGAGTTGCACCGGGGTAGGGGGACCTGTATGTTGCTGCTCCGCCTCCGCCGCAGCCCCTCGGGTCTGGCAGTGGATCCGGTGCGAGAAGCGCTCCGGGGCCGACATGATCGGTTCCGGGTCCCACATCGACCGGGGCGGACGCTCTACGACGAGTTCTGGCCGACGGCCCTGTGCCGCCGGTTCCCCTCGGCCCGTGCGGTTCGCACGTGCTCCTTGAAAACGGAACAGAGGACGAAAAAGCCAGTGCGGGCGATCACCGCCACGGCTCCCTTCGGCTACTGCCCCTCGGGCATCTTCGGCTTCGGCCGGGGACGTGCGGGATGGCAGGGAGGGAGTACGGGTCGTGGTCGTTCACCATGCAATTCCGGCACCTTCGGGTGCCACGTCGGGACATCAGTGGAGCGAGCCGCTCCCGTCCCGGCTCTCCGATCGCAACCGACCCTCCCGGGCGGCAAATCCGGGTTGGTCGGCCATGATCTCGATGGAGAGTTTGATCCTGGCTCAGGACGAACGCTGGCGGCGTGCCTAACACATGCAAGTCGAGCGGGGTCCATCCGGTGGCAACACCGGTGAAGACCTAGCGGCGAACGGGTGAGTAACACGTGAGAAACCTGCCCCGAACTTCGGGATAACACGGGGAAACCCGTGCTAATACCGAATACCCTCTTCCGGTCGCATGGCCGGATGCGGAAAGATTCATCGGTTCGGGAGGGTCTCGCGGCCTATCAGCTAGTTGGCGGGGTAACGGCCCACCAAGGCATCGACGGGTAGCTGGTCTGAGAGGACGATCAGCCACACTGGGACTGAGACACGGCCCAGACTCCTACGGGAGGCAGCAGTGGGGAATCTTGCGCAATGGGCGAAAGCCTGACGCAGCAACGCCGCGT
>Ga0172376_10002668_pt1 | contig 21618 bp, 21 predicted proteins | sample Lak35m_FD_121114 | JGI IMG/M metagenome (GOLD analysis project Ga0172376, IMG submission 121114) | Freshwater microbial communities from Kabuno Bay, South-Kivu, Congo - kab_092012_35m | ecosystem: Environmental > Aquatic > Freshwater > Lake | place: Democratic Republic of the Congo: South-Kivu... | reverse complement strand
CTGGATGGGTTGCTACGGCATCGGGGTCTCGCGGCTCGCCCAGGCGGCGATCGAACAGAACCACGACGCGGCGGGCCTGCGCTGGCCCGTGGCGATCGCGCCGTTCGAGGCGATCGTGGTGAGCGCCAGCGCCAACGATCCGCACCAGGTGAGCCTGGCCGAGACCGCCTATGACCGTCTGAGGGAGGCCGGCGTCGATGCCCTGCTCGACGATCGTGATGAGCGTGCCGGCGTGAAATTCAAGGATGCGGATCTGATCGGCATCCCCTGGCGGCTGGTGGTGGGCCGTGGCGCGATCCGCGGCGAGGTGGAACTGGTCTGCCGTGCCAGCGGTGAGCGCAGGGATCTGCCCCTGGAGCAGGCACTCGGCGAGCTGATCGCCAGCATCGGCGGCGCCCGCAGCGGCCTCACCCCTGCCGGCTGACAGGCACCCCCCTCAGCCCCGGCAGGCCGGCTCTGTGGCCCCACCCCGGAACCGGGAGAGCCCTGCGCCGTGCAGCGCCGGGGGTCTGGAGTGCCCTCCCCGTAGGATCAACCCCTCTGCCTTCGCCCCATGGCCGCTCTCCTCACCCGTGTGTCCGGCTGGGTCCGGAGACTGGTCTCAGGGCTGCGCGTCCCTGCCCGGCAGGCGGTGCTGGCGGCTGGTCTGTGCCTCTGCCTGGTGCTCACGGCCTGCGCCGGCGCGAGCGGTGGCCTCAGCGGCAACTATGTGGACGACACGGTGAGCGTGGCCAACACGCTGCTCTCCACGATCGCCATCCCGCAGGACGACCCCGGCCATGCCGAGGCCGAGGCCACGGCCCGCAGGCTGATCAACGACTACATGGCCCGCTACCGGCCCCGGCGGGATGTGAACGGCCTGGCCTCCTTCACGACCATGCAGACCGCGCTCAACTCGCTGGCGGGCCACTACGCCAACTACGCCAACCGCCCGATCCCCGACAGCCTGCGCGAGCGGCTGGAGAAGGAGCTGCACCGCGCCGAGAGCGGTGTGGTGAGGGGAGCCTGATCCCGCCTCGCTTTGACGGAAGGGCCTCCCATCTGAGAGGCTTTCCGCTTGTGCTTCGAAGCGGCTGCGGGCCGCTGTGCCCTTGGCCAATGTTGTCGTCATCGGTGCGCAGTGGGGCGACGAGGGCAAGGGCAAGATCACGGATCTGCTGAGCCGCTCCGCCGATGTGGTGGTGCGTTACCAGGGCGGTGTGAACGCCGGCCACACGATTGTGGTCGACGACCGCGTGCTCAAGCTGCATCTGATCCCATCGGGGATTCTCTATGCCAACACCACCTGCCTGATCGGATCAGGCACCGTGATCGATCCGAAGGTGATGCTTGGCGAACTCGACATGCTCATCGACTTCGGCATCGATATCTCCGGCCTCCGCCTCGCCAGCACCGCCCATGTGACCATGCCCTACCACCGCCTGCTCGATCAGGCGATGGAGCAGCGCCGCGGCGACCGCCGCATCGGCACCACCGGGCGCGGCATCGGGCCCACCTATGCCGACAAGTCGGAGCGCAACGGCATCCGGGTGATCGATCTGCTCGATGCGGCCCGCCTGCGCGACCGGCTGAGCGGTCCGCTGGCGGAGAAGAACGATCTGCTCAGCAAGATCTACGGTCTCGATCCACTCGATCCTGAAGCGGTGATCGAGGAATATGCGGGCTACGGCCGTCGCCTCGCTCCCCACGTGGTGGATTGCACGCGCACCATCCATGAGGCGGCACGCGCCCGCAAGAACATCCTGTTCGAAGGCGCCCAGGGCACCCTCCTCGACCTCGATCACGGCACCTATCCCTATGTCACCTCCTCGAATCCGGTGAGCGGCGGGGCCTGCATCGGCGCCGGCGTGGGTCCCACCCTGATCGACCGGGTGATCGGTGTGGCCAAGGCCTACACCACCCGCGTGGGTGAGGGGCCCTTCCCCACCGAGCTCGAGGGAAGCCTCAACGACCACCTCTGCGACCGCGGCGGGGAGTACGGCACCACCACCGGCCGCCGGCGCCGCTGCGGCTGGTTCGACGGCGTGATCGGCCGCTATGCGGTGCAGGTGAACGGCCTCGACTGCCTGGCGATCACCAAGCTCGACGTGCTGGATGAACTCGATGCGATCCAGGTGTGCGTGGCCTATGAACTCGATGGCGAGCGGATCGAACACTTCCCGAGCAGCGCCGAGGACTTCGCCCGTTGCCGACCGATCTTCGAGAGCCACCCCGGCTGGATGTGCTCCACGGCCGACTGCCGCAGTCTCGAGGATCTGCCCGCCACGGCACGCTCCTATCTCCGCTTCCTGGCCGAACTGATGGAAGTGCCGATCGCGATCGTCTCCCTCGGTGCCCAGCGCGATCAGACGATCGTGGTGGAGGATCCCATCCACGGCCCGAAGCGGGCGCTGCTCAGCCCCTGAGGGGTCTGGAACAGGCCGGCACCGCGCCGTAGCCGGGCAGCGGGGCCCTCACGGCCCGGTTTCGCCCCATGGCCCGGTTTTCCCCCACAGCCCCTCACCTGCCCCGTTCCCTGCTGCTCCCCCGCATGACGCTCCCCACCAAGACGCTCGATGTGGTCGGCATCGGCAACGCCATCGTGGATGTGCTGGTGCAGGCGGATGACGCCTTCCTCGCGGACCATGGCCTCAGCAAGGGCACGATGGCCCTGGTGGATGAGGCGCAGGCCGAGCGGCTCTACGCGAGCGTTGGCCCGGGCCTCGAGACCTCCGGCGGTTCCGCAGCCAACACGCTCGCCGGCATCGCCCAGCTCGGAGGACGCGCCGCCTTCATCGGCCGCGTGCGCAACGACCAGCTCGGTGGCATCTTCAGCCACGACATCCGCGCCGTCGGCGCCCAGTTCGACACGCCCGCCGCGAACGACGGCCCCTCCACGGCCCGCTGCCTGATCCTGGTGACCCCGGATGCCCAGCGCACGATGTGCACCTACCTGGGCGCCTCGGTGAACCTCGAGCCCGAAGACCTCGATCTCGATCTGGTGCGCCAGGCCCATCTGCTCTACCTGGAGGGCTACCTCTGGGACAGCGAGGCCGCCAAGCGCGCCTTCATCGCCGCCGCCGAGGTGATGCGCTCCAGCGGCGGCCAGGTGGCCCTCTCCCTCTCCGATGCCTTCTGCGTCGACCGCCATCGCGACAGCTTTCAGGAGCTGGTGGATGGCCACGTGGATGTGCTCTTCGCCAACGAGAGTGAAATCTGCTCCCTGTACCAGACCGACAGCTTCGACGCGGCTGCCGAACAGGTGCGGGGCCGCTGTCGCGTTGCGGCTCTGACCCGCAGCGAACAGGGCTCGCTGGTGCTCCACGGCGACGAGGCCTTCCCGATCGCCCCCTTCCGGCTCGGAGAGCTGGTGGATACCACCGGCGCCGGTGATCTCTACGCGGCGGGCTTCCTCTACGGCTACACCCGCGGCGAGGATCTCGCGCGCTGCGGCCGGCTGGGCTCTCTCTGCGCCGGCCAGGTGGTGACTCAGCTCGGGCCTCGCCCGCACAGCTCGCTGAAGGAGCTGGTGGCGGCTCACCTGGGCTGATCGGCTCCCTCGGTGCCGTCGTCGCTGCCAAACGCGCCTGGCTCGCTGGCCAGTTCATCCCCGAGCCAGGCCGCATAGCCGAGAGCGGTGCCGCCCCGCAGCACGATCCATTCCGGTGTCTGGTAACTGTGCAGGCTGTGCAGGGCCTCACGCAGGGCTGCCAGACGGCCGGGAAGGCTCTTGAGCAGCAGCTTCACCTCGGCCGCGCTCTCGATGCCCCCCTGCCAGTGGTACAGCGACTGCACCGGCAGGAGGCTGACGCAGGCCACCAGCCGCCGCTCCAGCAGCTGCCGGGCCAGGGCCTCGGCCCGTTCACGGTCGGCCTCGCTGCTGAGCACCAGCACCAGCTCCGCCTCATCGATCGTCTCTGCTGCGTTCACTCCCGTGCCGCTGCCGCCTCAGCCACTCTCGCCTGCCTCAGCTCGGGTGCTCCGCCGGCTGCGGGCTGCCGATGCGCTCGAGCAGCGCCTCGAAGCCCAGAGCGCAGGCTCCGGAGGGATCTGCCGGGCGTTCCAGCAGCAGCAGCTGCAACCCTTCGCCAGCCGCCAGCGCATGCCAGTGGGCCTCACCGGCGCTGCCCGATCGCCGGCAGAGCAGCGTGTCGATGCCCCAACGCCTGCAGAGGGCCCGCTCGATGGCGCCATCCGGCCCCGGCCGCAGCGGTGCCACGCGGGCGGGGGCCAACCCGGCTGCCATCGCCGCCGCCAGGGCTGCCGGATTGGGCAGGATCCGCGCGTGGTGCAGGGCACCTGGGCTGCAGCGGATCGCCTGGGGCAGCTGGCGGGCGCCGATCGCCAGCAGCAGCCGCTTCCCCTGCAGGGGTACCTGGCCCAGTTCGCTCACATCACCGAGCACCTTGGCGCTGTCGACCGGGTGGGAAGGGCGCTGCAGGCGCAGCAGCGGCTGACCGTGCTGCAGACAGACTTCCTGGAGGGTGGCACGGATCCGCGTGGCGAAGGGGTGGGTGGCATCCACCAGCCAGCGGGGCTTCTCTCCCTCCAGGGCAGCCTGCTCCAGCGCACGCTCCAGGGCGGCCGTCTCCCCCAGCGCTCCCACACGGATCGTGAGCCTGTCGCTGCAGGGGTAGGAGCGGGCGGCGGCGCTGCTCACCACCCAGACCCGCAGCCGCCAGCCGCAGGCGAGCAGGTGGCGGGCCAGCGCCGGCCCCTCGCCGGTGCCGGCGAACAGCCAGATCCGGTCGAGCGGCTGGTGTTCAGAGCGTGGGTGCATCAGGATGGGCGCTCCCCATCAGGATCCGGGTGTGAATCACTGTCTGCTTGAGGTGGAGGTGCTGGAGGCCCCCCAGATTCGCTACACCCAGGACAACCAGACACCGGTCGCCGAGATGACGGTGCGGTTCGACGGGCTCCGGGTCGATGATCCGCCGGGGCAGATCAGGGCGGTGGGCTGGGGCAGCGTCGCCCAGGATCTGCAGAACCGCGTCGCGGTGGGCCAGCGGCTGCTGCTCGAGGGTCGGTTTCGGATGAACACCGTGACCCGCACCGACGGGAGCAAGGAGAAGCGTGCCGAACTCACGCTTTCGCGCTTCCATCCGCTCGCGGGCGAGGGTGTCCCGACGGGAGGCACGGTCTCCCAGCCGCCCGCTCCTGCCGCGGTCCCGAGGGCCAGCAGCGCCGCGGCAGCACCGGTGCGCCGCGGCGCCGGCGCCCCCTCGCCGCGACCATCGGCGCCACCCCCTGCCGCCGAGGAAGCGGCGGCGCCGGTGTGGAACGCCTCGCCCCTGGTGCCGGATCCGGATGGTCTGGGCGATCAGCTCGACGACGATGACATCCCCTTCTGAGGCCGGCAGCGGCCCGGTGCCAGCGTCACACGCCACCGGCGATGCCCTGTCAGCGTCCGGAGGCGAGCTGTTCCTCCGCCTGCTCGAGCAGCTGGCCGAGCTCCCGCTCCAGGGCCGCCAGATCCAGCCGCCAGTCGGGCCAGCGGCCTGTATCGATCTGTCGCAGCAGCCAGAGCCTGTCGTCGCGCAGCTGGCGGAGCAGCGCCGCCGTGTCGGTGCTGTCGCCGGGGGCCTGCCCCTCGCCGGCGAATGGCGCTGTGGCGGGCTGGTCTGAGGAGACGCTCTCGCTCGGCATGGACCGTGGCCACCAGGTTCACGCATCGATCCTGGCATCTCCCTTCCCTGCGGGACCCCGCTGCTGGATCATGGGGTGATGCAAGCGTTTCTCTCTCCCGGCAGCCTCGTCACCGTGGCCGGTGCCGTCCTCACGGTGATCGGCTCGATCGCCTACCTGGGCGACAACGCCAATCTCAGCCTGCCCACGATCTTCTATGGCATCCCGATCCTTCTCGGCGGGCTGGCGCTGAAGTCGTCCGAGCTGCCGCCGCCGCAGCGCCTCACTCCACCAGGGCTCCTCAGAGACCTGCGCAGCCGCCCCGCCAACGAGCCGCTGAACAAGCTCCTCAGCGACCTCTGCCGCTGGCGTTACGGCCAGAAGGCCCACCTGGAGAGTTCTCTGGAGGCACTGGGCCTCTGGGATGAGACCAGCCCGCCCCAGCTGCTCAGCGTGGAGGAGATGGAGCGCGGCGGATCCTATGGGCTGCGCCTCCGCTTCGCCTGCGGAGCGGTCGATCCCAGCCGCTGGCAGGATCGCCTCGGGCGTCTCGGACGGTTCTTCGGAGCCGGGCTCACAGCGGAGCTCAGCCAGCCGGCGCCCGCCGAGGTGCTGCTCGATCTGATCGCCCAGCCGGCCCCATCGTCCGGCCTGTCCGCCGAGCCCTCCTCCGTCAGCCCCTCCTCCTGATGTCCGATCCCCTGGTCAGTGCTGAGGATTCCCTGCGCGCCTCGGTGCTGAGTGAGGCCCTGCCCTACATCCAGCGCTTCGCCGGCAGGCGCGTGGTGGTGAAGTACGGCGGCGCCGCCATGGTGCGGCAGGAGCTGCGTGAGGCGGTCTTCCGCGATCTCACCCTGCTCGCCTGTGTGGGGGTGCAGCCGGTGGTGGTTCACGGCGGCGGCCCCGAGATCAACCAGTGGCTCGCTCGGCTCTCGATCGAGCCCCAGTTCAGCAACGGCCTGCGCGTCACCGATGCCGCCACCATGGACGTGGTGGAGATGGTGCTGGTGGGGCGGGTCAACAAGCAGATCGTCAACGGCATCGCCCGCGTCGGCGGCCGGGCGGTGGGCCTCTCCGGCAGTGATGGTGGCCTGGTGCGCGCCCGCACCTGGGGCGATGGGGCCAACGGTCTGGTGGGCGAGGTGGCAGCCCTCGATCCGAGCGTGCTGGGCCCGCTGCTGGACCAGGGCTACATCCCGGTGATCTCCAGCGTCGCCCCGGATGCGGGAGGGCAGGCGCACAACATCAACGCCGACACCGTCGCCGGGGAGCTGGCCGCCGCCCTGCAGGCCGAGAAGCTGATCCTGCTCACAGATACCGCAGGCATCCTGCGCGATCTCCAGGATCCGGATTCGCTGATCCGCCAGCTCAGCCTCTCCGAGGCCCGCCGGCTGATCGCCGATGGCGTGGTGGCGGGGGGCATGACCCCCAAGACCGAGTGCTGCATCCGTGCCCTGGCCCAGGGAGTGAGGGCGGCGCATATCGTCGATGGGCGCCATCCCCACGCCCTGCTGCTTGAGGTCTTCACCGATGCCGGCATCGGCACGATGGTGGTGGGCAGCTCCCACGCTGCGCCCTCCTGATCGGGCTTTGCGATGGCCTGCCCCCTGAGCCACCGGTGCCGCCATGCCGGATGAGAGCGACGACCCCGGAGCCCTCGGCCGGGCTGCCGCAGAAGGGCCGGGCAGCGGAGCAGATCAGAACCCTGCCGCGGTGCTGGCAACGGCGCAGGCGCTGCTCGAACGGGGCGAGTACGGCCAGGTTCTGCGCCTTCTGGAGCCCCTGGCAGCGTTGCATCGACCGGCCACGGCCGTGGGCGCGGAGCTGCGTCTGCTGCAGGCCACGGCTCTGATCGGCCAGGGACGTCCCGAGGAGGCTGCCGCCTGCTGCCGTGCCCTGCGGGGCTGTGCCGATCCCGACCTGCGGGCCCGCGCCCGGGAGCTGCAGCAGGTGCTGGAGGCCCCAGCCCTCGAGCGCCCGCGCGACTGGTCGCTGCAGCTTCCGGACCTCGGGGCCGGCGCGACCCTGGAGGGCTTCGGTGCCGCAGCGCGGAGCCGTCGGGCGCGGCGCCCGCCGCAGCCACCGCCACCCCCTGTGGGGCCCACCCGCTCGCCTTACGGCTTTGCGGCACTGGCAGGTCTGCTGCTCCTGCTGCTGCTGCTCGCTTCGCTGCTGGGCGGCTGCGTGGAGCTGCGCAGCGAGCTGCGTATCGCCGGCCCGGGCCGGCTGCAGGTGAGCCATGCCCTGCACAGCCTCTCCGGCACTCCGGGGCCCTGGCAGCGGCGGCTGACGGCGCTGCTGGAGCGGCAGGGGTTCCGCAGCCGCAGCCTCGGGGCCGACACCCGGCTCGAGACGGAGGTGCTTCCCGCCGGGGAAGCCCTGCGCCGCCTCCGCGCCAGCTTCGAGACGGCCGCCCGGCTTGCCGATCTGCCGCTGCCTCCTCCGAACCTCGCCTTCGAGGAGCGCAACTGGCTGCTGGGGGTGCGGCAGCGGCTGCAGCTCTGCCTGGATCTCAGCGATCTGCCCAGCCTGCCGGGCCTGGCTCTGGCGATCGACCTCGAACCCTTCGCTGCGGGCTCGGTGAGGCAGGCCGCGCCGCTCGCCGTGGAGCACTCGGGGCATGGGCGGCTCCACTGGCCGCTGCAACCCGGACGCCGCAACAGCCTGGAGCTGCACAGCTGGCGCTGGAACCCCCTCGGGCTCGGTGCCCTGGCGATCGCGCTGCTGCTGCCGCTGGTGCTCGTTCTGCAGCGCCTGCGCCGTCAGCTGGGGTTCGGGTTGCCTGAGCTGCCCGCCTGACCTCAGAGCTCGAGCGGATCGGGATCGATCGTGAGGCTCACCCCACGGGGCAGCGCCGCGCGCAGGGCGCTGCCGGGAAGCAGGGGCAGGGCACTGCCAGCGGGGCCATGCAGCAGCAGCTGCCAGCGACTCCGCCCCGCCACCCGCGCCACCGGAGCGGGAGCCGGCCCGATCAGCAGCCAGCCAGCCGCCGTGGCCGGTTCCTGGAGCAGCGAGGCCAGGGTGGCTGCAGCGGTGGCTGTGGCGGCGGCGGAGGCTCCAGCCAGCCGCAGCAGGCAGGCCCGACTGAACGGAACCTGGCCGCCCCGGCGGCGCTGCTCCGCCTCCTCTTCCAAGAAGGCGCCATAGCGGCCGTCGATCAGATGGCGGATCACCGGATGGGCGGGGCTGTAGGTCTGCATCAGCACCTCGCCCGCACGCTCCCCGCGGCCGGCGCGGCCGGCCAGCTGAAGCAGCAGCTGCAGGCAGGTTTCCGCGGCCCGCAGATCGGGCCGATGCAGGAGGCCATCGGCCGCCAGCACCGCTGCCAGGGTGACGCGCGGCAGATCCATGCCCTTGGCCAGCATCTGGGTGCCCACCAGCACATCGGCCTCCCCCGCCGCGAACCGTTCCAGCAGGCGGCGGTGCCCGTCACGGCCCCGGGTGGTGTCGGCATCGAAGCGAAGCAGCCGCAGACCCTCGAGCTCCCTGCCGAGCTGCTCCATCACCCGCTGCGTGCCGGCTCCGAAAGCCTTGAACGCTCCGGATCCGCAGTGGCTGCAGGTGCGACCCGCCTCCTGGCGGTGGTCGCACCAGTGGCAGCGCAGCCATTCCTGCCCACTGCGCCGGCGGTGCACCGTGAGCGCCACATCGCAGTGGGGGCAGAGCACCACCTCCCCGCAGCTGCGGCAGCTCAGAAACGAGCGATAGCCCCGCCGCGGCACCAGCACCACCCCCTGGCCGCCCTGCTCCGGCAGCCGCCGCAGCCGCTCCAGCAGCGGCCGGCTGATCAGCTGCCGGTTGCCTTCGCTGAGCTCCTGGCGCATGTCCACCACCCGCACCGGCGGTGGTGGCTGATCCGTGATCCGGTCCGGCAGCAGGAGCAGGTCGGTGTCGGCCTCGGCGCCTCGCGTGCGCAGCCAGCTCTCGAGGCTCGGCGTGGCGCTGCCCAGCAGCAGGCGTGCCCCCTCCCGCCGTGCCCGCAGGCGGGCCACCTCGCGGGCGTGATAGCAGGGCATGGGGCTCTCCTGCTTGTAGGAGCCGTCGTGCTCCTCGTCGAGCACGATCAGCCCGAGCCCCGTGAGGGGCAGGAAGACCGCCGAGCGCGTGCCCACCGCCAGGAGAGGAATCCCTTCACGACCGGCCCGCAGGATGCGCCGCCAGGTGCCCACCCGCTCGGCCTCGCCGATGCCGCTGTGATACTCGATCACGCCGCTCCCGAAGCGTGCCCGGCAGCGGTCGAGCAGCTGGGGGATCAGGCCGATCTCCGGTGCCAGAAGCAGCACGCTCCGGCCTGCGCTCAGCTCGGCGGCGGCACTCTGCAGATACACCTCGGTCTTGCCGGCCCCGGTCACACCCCAGAGCAGCAGACTGCGGCCGGCCGGGGCGCGGGCGATGGCATCGATCGCCTGCTGCTGGGCCGGCCTCGCCCGTCGTGGGGCCTCGCCGCCCGCATCACCCGGCTCCAGCCGCCAGCCTTGCTCCGCTTCGGCTGGCAGCCCGGCAACCCGCCGCAGCCAACCGCGCCGCTCACAGCCCTCCACCACGGCCCGGCTGAAGCCATCGGCCCCGCAGAGCTGCCGCAACAGCCGGCGGCCGTTGTGCTGGCGGAGATGGGCGAGCAGGGCCCGCTGGCGAGGGCCGGACGGATCCGCCCGGTCGGCATCCGGCGTTGTCTCGATGACCAGGCACGGGCGCGGCACCCCGCCGGCCGCCGGCCCACGCTGGCCCAGCCAGCCCGGCGGCAGGGCGCTGCGCAGGCAGCGGAAAACGCTGGTGTGGCAGGCGAGGGCGACGCACGCGATCAGCTCCTGCCAGGCTTCGTCCACGGCGGCACGCTGCACGACGGCCTCCACCGCCTGGGCTGTCTTCCCCTCCAGAGCCTTCGGACGATCCGCCTGCCCCCCGATCACCAGACCGGTCTGGGCCCTGCCCTGCAGTCGCACCCGCACCAGATCGCCGCGAGCCAGCCCCAGAGCTGCGGGATTGGCGTAGGTGAAGGTGCGTCCTTCCGGGCCGGCCTCCAGCCAGACATGCACCCAGGCGGGGGCTGCCGCGGACATCGCCGTCGCGGACAGGCCGTCGGATTCGCCCGTGTCCTTGCTGGCCAATCTTGCCGACGTCTCAACGCATTCCTAAGATGGACGAAGCGGTCAGTCCATCGGGCTGCCGCCGGCACCGGGGAGAGTTCCATCCAAGACTTCCACCCGAGCGCTCGGACCAGAGGCAGACCCGTCGAGTAAGCCCGGAAGCATCCCTTCCGATCCGCCCTCCGGTCAGCGAACCCCTCTGCGAGCACCCGGTCGGTTCCAGTTCAGGTCCCACGTCAGCGGGGGCCCGCCACTCACCCTTCTCTCCACCCTCCTCCCGCACCCTGCCCGCGCCGACGTCGCCTGCAGCAGTCCCATCCCGTTCGGAGCCACGGCAGCCAGCCCTGGCCTCCCCATCCCTGATCCGCCTCTCGAATCCGCGGCCCAGGCCTTCCCAGCGTGTGCAGCCCGCCTTCCACGGCAGCCTGCAGGTCGCGCCTTTCCAGTCTTTCCAGGCCCCGCCCACGCGGTCGCCGGTCTCCCCCCGTCTCCTCCCGTCCGCCACCATGAGCCCTGCTGCCGCCAAGAGCGCTGCGCCGAAGGTTTCCCTGAAGGCTGCCAATCCCTCCACCGCTGAGGCCGAGCCGGAGGCGCCCGTTGGGACATCCCGGCGCGGACGCACCGCAGCTGCTGCGCTGGCGGATGGTGAGGACCTCGACGCGGCCGATCTGTCGCTGGAGGAATCAGCCGATGCGCTGCTCGCCGCCGCCGCGCTGCCCGCCGCTGAATCCCTCGCCACCACACGGACCGTGGTGGACGACAAACCGGATCTCCGGGCAGACGCGAAGGCACGGGCACTGGCCAGCATCAAGGTGGGCCCCAAGGGCGTCTACACCGAGGATTCGATCCGGGTGTATCTGCAGGAGATCGGCCGGATCCGGCTGCTGCGACCCGACGAGGAGATCGAGCTGGCCCGCAAGATCGCCGATCTGCTGCAGCTTGAGGAACTCGCCGCTCAGTTTGAGGCCGACAAAGGCCATTTCCCCGACACCAAGGAATGGGCGGCCCTGGTGGAGATGCCGCTGATGAAGTTCCGGCGGCGGCTGATGCTGGGCAGGCGCGCCAAGGAAAAGATGGTGCAGTCGAATCTGCGCCTGGTGGTCTCGATCGCCAAGAAATACATGAACCGCGGCCTCTCCTTCCAGGATCTGATTCAGGAGGGAAGCCTCGGCCTGATCCGCGCCGCTGAAAAATTCGACCACGAGAAAGGCTACAAGTTCTCCACCTACGCCACCTGGTGGATCCGCCAGGCGATCACCCGCGCCATCGCTGATCAGAGCCGCACGATCCGGCTGCCGGTTCATCTCTATGAGACCATCTCGCGGATCAAGAAGACCACCAAGACTCTCTCCCAGGAATTCGGCCGCAAGCCCACGGAAGAAGAGATTGCCGAAAGCATGGAGATGACGATCGAAAAGCTCCGCTTCATCGCCAAGTCTGCGCAAGTGCCCATCTCGCTGGAGACCCCGATCGGCAAGGAAGAGGATTCCAGGCTGGGCGACTTCATCGAAGCCGATATCGAGAATCCCGAGCAGGATGTCGCCAAGAACCTGCTGCGCGAGGATCTCGAGGGCGTTCTCGCCACCCTCAGCCCCCGCGAGCGCGATGTGCTGCGCCTGCGCTATGGCCTCGATGACGGGCGCATGAAGACGCTTGAGGAGATCGGGCAGATCTTCGATGTGACCCGGGAGCGCATTCGCCAGATTGAAGCCAAGGCGCTGCGCAAGCTCCGCCACCCCAACCGCAACGGCGTGCTGAAGGAGTACATCAAGTGAGCGGTGTCTGCTGACAGCGCGTCTACTCTGGCGGTCGTGGAGTTGTTGGCTTGGATCCAGAACACCAGGTGCGGCTGACGATCGTTCTGCCCACCTTCAATGAACGGGCGAACATTGAGCCGATCGTCGATCAGCTTCTGCCGCTCTCCAGTTCCTATGAGCTGGAGATTCTGTTTGTCGATGACGATTCCGCCGATGGCACCGCCGATGCCATTCTTCGCCAGGCCCATCGCCATCCCTGTGTTCGTCTGATCCGCAGGGTGGGGCGTTCCGGGCTCTCCAGCGCCATCAAGGAGGGCATTCTCGATGCCACTGGCGATGTGGTGATGGTGATGGACAGTGATGGTCAGCATCAGCCCGATGCCGTTGCCCATGCCGTGGCAAGCCTGCTTCACGGCGATCTGGATCTGGTGATCGGCAGCCGCTTCCACGACGATGCCACGATCGACGGCCTCAGTGCCAAGCGGCAACGCAATTCCAGCCTTGCCAATGCCGTGGCTCGGTTCAGCCTGCCGCGCTACCGCCAGCTCAGCGACTACATGAGTGGTTTCTTCGCTCTGCGGCCGGAGCGAACCCTCGCCTACGTGCGGCAGGTGGATGTGAGCGGATTCAAGTTTCTCTACGAACTGCTCGCTCTCAGTCGCGGTCGCTTGCGGGTGGGTGAAGTGCCGCTCGCATTTCAGCCGCGAATCAGTGGTGAATCAAAGCTCAATCTAGCTGTGGTGTGGGATCTGGGAATCTCGATCCTGCACACGCTTCTGCTGCGCAGCGTGCCGCGTCGTGCCCTGAGTTTCGGCCTGGTGGGAGCCACGGGAATCCTCACCCATCTGCTGCTCTTCGGCCTGGGCGAGAGGCTGTTGGCCTTAACGTTTGAGCAGGCCCAGATTCTTGCCGTTGTGGGTGCTGCAACCACGAATTTCCTGATCAACAACATCCTCACCTTCCGTGCCCAGCAGCTGGCCGGCATCTCCCTGATCGTTGGCCTGATCCGCTTCCTGCTGGTCACCTCGCTTGGCATGGTGGCGAATGTGGGCGTGTCTTCCGCCTTCTACCATCAGGTGAGCAATCAGACTCTGCTGGCGATGTTTGCAGGGATTGCGGTGGATTTTGTCTGGAAATACGCCGCTTCCTCACGCTTCGTCTGGAACACGCCCTGAGCGCCGCTGTTGTCGCACGACCCTGCCACCTCTGATGGGATGGTCCGCTTCAGCGTCGCCGCCTTGAATCAGCACTGAGCCCTCGCTGCCTGGCTTCCATGTGCCGAAGCTGCGCAGCAGGGCACGCTCTAGATTCGCCGATCCCTTGCTGGCACGCCTTGTCTGATCACGCTGAGGCATCGCCGCCGGCAGCGTTGCCCGGTCCGCTGGCGCGATCGCACTCCCTGCGGCTGGGCCTGATCTCCGGCGTCTGGTTGCTGCTGCTCTGCTGGCTGGCCTTCTTCCTCCAGCTGGGTCGTCTCGGTCTGATGGACAAGACCGAGGCCCTCTTCGTGGAAGTGGGCCACCAGATGCTGCTGCGGGGAGACTGGATCACCCCTTGGTGGAACGGCCAGCCCTTCTTTGACTACCCGGTCTGGGGCTACTGGATGGTGGCGCTCAGCTTCCGTCTGTTCGGGGTGTCGGAATGGGCGGCCCGGCTCCCGGTGGCCCTGGCCGCCAGTGCTGTGGTGGTAGCCAGCTTTCTGCTCATCTGGTGGCTCGCCTCACCGCAGGAGTCGCGCCGGCGGCGCTGGCTGCGGGCGGCCCTGGCGGCCGGGGTGATGGCCACCACCCCGGGCTGGATCGGCTGGGGCCGCAGCTCCACCACCGACATGTTTCTCGCCAGTGCGATCACGCTGGCGCTGTATGCCTTTCTCCTGGCGCACAACGCCACGGCCGGCAGTGTTGCCGCACGGCTCGGCGAAGGCGGCCTGGCTCTGTTCGCCGGCATCGCCGTGCTGGCCAAGGGGCCGGTGGGCCTGCTGCTGCCCCTGCTGGTGGTGGGGGCCTTCCTGATCCTGAGCGACGGCTGGCGGCGCTGGCTGCGCCTGCGGACGCTGCTGCCGATGGGAGCCCTCTTTCTTGCGGTGGTGCTGCCCTGGTACAGCGCGGCAGCCCAGCGTCACGGTGAGGCCTTTCTGGGCGGCTTTCTGGGTTTCAGCAATCTGCAGCGCTTCACCCAGGTGCTCTACGACCATCCCGGGCCGCCCTGGTTCTACCTTCCCTGGATCCTGCTGCTGCTGCTGCCCTGGTCGCTGTTTCTGCCGGCAGCGGCCGCGAATCTGCGCTTCTGGGACCGCAGCCGCTGGCAGCAACGCTCCGGCGCCGCCGTACCCCTGTTTCTGCTGCTCTGGCTCAGCGTGGTGGTGGCCTTCTTTTCCGCAGCGGCCACCAAGCTTCACGGGTACATCCTTCCTGCCGTTCCCGCCGCCTCGCTGCTGATTGCTCTGCACTGGCGGCCGATCACGGGCCCCGAGCCCACGGGGAGATTGCAGAGCGTGAGTGGCTGGCTGGAGGCCCTGCTTCTCGCTCTGCTGGCTGCGGCGGCTGCGCTGGCACCGCGCTGGGCGGCCAACGACCCCGCCCATCCTGGCCTGGCAAGCGCCCTCTCCGAATCGGGATTGCCTCGCACCCTGGCCCTGCTGCTGGCGGCCATGGCGCTGGCCCTGCTGCTCTTGCTCCTGGCGCCTCGCAGCCAGGGGAGGCGCTGGCTGTGGCTGCCAGGGCTCGCCGGCTTTCTGGCGATCCTGGCACTGGTGGTGGCGCCCCTGGCCCCGCTGCTCGACCGTGAGCGGCAGCTGCCGTTGAGGCTGCTCGCCCGGGAGGCCCGCCAAGGGGCCCTGGGCGGCGAACCCCTCTGGGTGATCGGCACGAAGCGCTACAGCCTGGTGTTCTATACCGGCGAGCCCGCAGCCTTCCTGGGGAACCGCGCTGCGCTGGATGCGCTCCGCGCCGCAGGTGGCGAAGGGCCGATGGCGGCCGCCTCCCCGGCCAGTGTGCGTCTGATCGGGGATCGCCGCGACCTCGAGGCGCTGCGTCTTCCCGGTGCGGCGATCACACCGCTGGCACGCCAGGGCGAGCAGGAGCTCTGGCGAGTCTCCCTGGCTGGTGTTCCGGCGCCATGAGGATTCCGCTCCGCCCTCCCCTCACGCTGCGCGACTGGCTGGTGCTGGCCGGATCGGTGGGGATGCTTCTCGGGCTCGCGCGCCTGCTCGATGGGCAGGATCATCTTCCCTTCGATGAACAGGTCCTGAACGGGCTAGGCAGGAGCCTGGGAGGTGTGTCTCGCGGCGTCCTGGTGCTGGTCTACCGGATGAGCGGCGTGGGCTTCACCGGAAGCCTGGTGTGCCTCTCCCTGCTGTTTCTGATCCGCAAGCGCTGGTGGCACGATCTGAAGCTGCTGGCCTGCGCCACCGGTGGCATCCTCGCGATCGTGGATCTCTGGCTGAAGCCGCTGTTTGATCGGGCACGCCCTCTGGACCGCCTGCTGCATGTGGATGGCCGCAGCTTTCCCAGCGGCCATGCCGCCGGCGCGATCGCCTTCTATCTGGCGATGGTGGCGATCCTCTCCTGGCATCACCCCAGACTGCGCTGGCCGCTCACCCTCGCCGCCGTGGCCTGGATCGCCCTTGTCTGGCTGAGCACCCTGGCTGCCCGGGCCCACTGGCCCACCGATCTGCTCGCCGGCGGTGCCGTGGGCAGCGCCTGGCTCACGATCTGCCTGGCTTACTGGCGCGCCACCCGCCCCCGGCCGCCGGCCTGAACACAAGGCTCCAGTCCATTCCCCCTCACGTCTCCCGCCCCCTCCTGCTCCATGGCTGATGCCCCGATCTCCCTGGCCTCCCTGCGTGGCCTGCGCAGCGCCCCGCCGCTCCCGGCCGCGGAGCGCCAGCAGCTGAAAGCCGAGCTGGAGCGGGCCATGACTCCCTGCGACTGGTTCACGATCGGGATCATGGCTCCGTCTGCCGCGATCGCCGTGCAGACGCTGCGCCGCTGGGAATCCGCCTTCGCGTGGAAGCCGCTGCAGCCGGCGGCCACAGGCGCTGCGGAGGACACCACGGCCGGCGCTGCCCCTGGAGCCGTGTTTCTCAAGGGCCATCAGGGCAACGGAACCTTCTGGCTGCGTTCCGAGGTCGGCCTCGGCGAGGGAGTGCTGATCACGGCTCAGGGGGCCGAGCAGGCTGCACCTGGCGACACCTGGGGGCCGTTGCCCCTCGATCTGGTCTGAGCGAGGGCGAAGCGGGGCAGCCACGGGCGGTCGCGGCCGATTCCCATCAGGTCGTCACGGCGGCTCCCCCCGGCGACCGGCGCGCCACAGCGGGTCCGTAGGCTGGGCGGCTGTGATCCGGCGGCGCTGTGCGCCCCTGCAGCGCCCCGATGACCAGCCCCTCCGGCGTTTCCGCTCCCACCGCGCAGAGCGGCCTGCGCATCGCCTCGCGGCGCAGCCAGCTGGCCATGGTGCAGACCCACTGGGTGCGTGATGCCCTGGAGCAGGCCCATCCGGGCCTGCAGATCAGCATCGAGGCGATGGCCACCCAGGGCGACAAGATCCTCGATGTGGCGCTGGCCAAGATCGGCGACAAGGGCCTGTTCACCAAGGAACTCGAGGCCCAGATGCTGGTGGACCGCGCCGACATCGCGGTGCACAGCCTCAAGGACCTGCCCACCAACCTGCCGGATGGCCTGATGCTCGGCTGCATCACCGAACGGGAAGACCCCGCCGACGCCCTGGTGGTGCACGAACGCCATCGCGCCTGCAGCCTGGCCACCCTGCCGGAGGGCTCCGTGGTGGGCACCAGCTCGCTGCGACGGTTGGCCCAGCTCCGCCATCATTACCCCCATCTCTGCTTCAAGGATGTGCGCGGCAATGTGATCACCCGCCTCGAGAAGCTGGATGCGGGCGACTACGACTGCCTGATCCTCGCCGCCGCCGGTCTCGGGCGGCTCGGCCTGGGATCGCGCATCCATGAGCTGATCGATCCGCAGATCTCCCTGCATGCCGTGGGCCAGGGAGCCCTCGGCATCGAGTGCCGCCAGGGCGACTCCGCTGTGCTGGAGACCATCGCCGTGCTTGAGCATCGGCCCACAGCTCTGCGCTGCCGGGCCGAACGCGCCTTCCTGCGGCAGCTGGAGGGGGGCTGCCAGGTGCCGATCGGCGTGAACACGCGCTTCACGGCCCCCGAGGCGGGTGGCGAGCTGGTGCTCACCGGCATGGTGGCCAGCCTGGATGGCCAGCGCCTGATCCGCGACAGCGTGAGCGGAGCGCCGGAGGATCCCGAAGCGATCGGTGAGGCCCTGGCCCACCGCCTGCGTAAGCAGGGCGCCGGAGAGATCCTGGAGGAGATCTTTGCCACAGTTCGTCCCGAAGCCTGACGCTGCCGCGGTCGCAGGCCCGAGCCTCAAGGGAGGGGAGGCTGCCTCTGCGGAACCGGCTGCCGCTGCGGAACCGGCTGCCGCTGCGGAACTGGATCCCTCCATGGGCCCTGCTGGCTCCGAGGCACCCGTCCGGCCCCGCCCATTCCAGTGGAATCTGCTCGCCTGGGCCGCGCTGGTGGGGTCGCTCACAGGGCTGTCGATTGTGGGCTTTCACGAGCTGCTGGGGTTCATCAACAACTTCCTCTTCGGGCCCTTCGTGGAGGGCCTGCTGGCGGTCGCCCGCAGCCAGCCGATCTCGCCCGCCGCGCTGCCGCCGATCGATCTGCCTCCTCTGGCACCAGACAGCGGCACACCGCTGCGGTCCCTGCTCCAGCTGGGCCTGAGCGGCATCGGCTTCCTGCCCCCCGACGCACTGCCCGATCCCCAGCCCCTGCCGGATCCCGTCGCCGGAGCCCCGGACTGGCTCGCCCTCTGGCCTGTGGTGGTGGTGCCCACGCTGGGCGGCCTGGCGGTAGGCCTGCTGCGCTGGCTTGGCGGCAGCCTCGGCCCCGGTCTGCCGAGCCTGATGGCGATGGCCGATGGCGCCGTGACCGCCGAGGCGCGCCTGCCGCTGCTGCGGATCCTGGCGGCCTCGCTCAGCCTCGGCAGCGGAGCCTCGCTCGGGCCGGAAGGGCCGAGCGTGGAGAGCGGGGGCAACATCGGCCTCTGGCTCGCCCGGCGCGGCGGCCTGCCGCCGGAGGCCCAGAAGGCTCTGGTGGCGGCCGGAGTGGCCGCAGGGCTGGCGGCTGGGTTCAAGGCACCGATCGCCGGGGTGTTCTTCGCCTTCGAGGGCAGCTTCAGCACCATGCCGGGCCGGCCGAGCCTGCGGGCGGTGCTGGTGGCCGCGGTGGCCTCCGCCCTGGTCACCGAGCTCTGCCTGGGGGATGAGCCGATCCTGCGCCTGCCCGCCTACGAGGTGCGCTCGCCACTGGAGCTGCCGCTCTATCTCGGCCTGGGACTGCTCGCCAGCCTGATGTCGTGGGCGCTGGTGAATCTGATGGCCGCCGGTCGTGCTGCGCGGGTGCAGGCGATCGTGCGCCGGCTGCCGCCCGGTCTCGCCACGGCCCTCGGCGGCGCGGCGGTGGGGGGGATGGCCCTGCTGTTTCCCCAGGTGCTGGGTGTCGGGTACGACACGATCGAGGCCCTGCTCGGCAGCGATGGCGGCATCCCGCTGCTCACCCTGCTGCTGCTGATCGGAGTGAAGCTGCTGGCCACCACGATCAGCAATGCCACCGGCTTCGTGGGTGGCGGCTTCGCGCCGGCCCTGGTTCTCGGCGCGGTGCTCGGCAATGCCTACGGCCAGGCGCTCGGGGAGGGCGGGCTGCAGCTGCCGGTGGCCGAGCCTCCCGCCTACGCGATGGTGGGGATGGCGGCGGTGCTGGCGGGCAGCGCCCGGGCGCCGCTCACCGCTCTGCTGCTGCTGTTTGAGCTCACCCGCGACATCCGGATCGTGCTGCCGCTGATGGCAGCGGCCGGATTGAGCGCGGCGCTGGTGGAGCGCTGGCAGGGTTTCGGCAACGCCGGGTTGCTGGGCGCCGATCCGATCGAGGAGGAGCGTCGCTCGCGCCTCGCCCGGATCGGCGTGCAGGAGGCCTTCGAACCGGAGGCTCCGCTGGTGCTGCCGGGCAGCTGTGCGGCGCTGGAGGCGCTCGATCACCTGGTGGAGGCCCACGGCCACTGCCTGCTGGTGGTGGAGGGGGGCTGCGTGGTGGCGCTGGTGACGCTTCCAGACCTGCAGCGCGCCCTTTCCGGCGCTTCGAATCCAGACGCCGTGGTGCTGGGCGACTGCCGCCGCGGAGATCTGGTTTGGCTGCCGTTGTCAGCGCGGCTCGACCGTCTCGAAGATCAGCTCACTCCCAACGGACTCCGGCAGGTGCCCGTGTTCGAGGTGCCGAGCGGTGTGGGCGGCTACCTGCCGATCGAGCCGCCTTCATCCGGTCTTCCCCTGGCCTGCCTGCAGGGACTGGCCAGCCGCGACGGCCTGGCGGTTGCCCTGGCCCGTGAACTTCAGCCGGCCAGGTCGGTGCGCGCTCCGATCAGCGCCTCCGCCACCGGATCGACCTGAGAGAGGAGTTCGAGAATCCGGTTGAGATCCAGCTCAGACAACTCTCCATCCTGCTGCCATTTGAGGCAGCTGTTGAGCGGATCGGCGCTGCGCTGGTGGAGGCTCTGCTGCATGGAATCCGAGCCGGCCCAACGGCCCCGCGATGTTCAGAGGACCTTAGGTGCAAATACTTCCGCCGCGGCAGCCTGTGCGGAGGATCTGCGGATTCTTTTCCGGTTCTGCCTCCTTCACTGAAGGGCCTGCCCGCAGGGACGCGGGCGGACCGAACGGGAATCGCTGCCGCCCGGCTGGCTCAGGGCTTCACCACCACGGGGGTGCCCACATCAACCTGATCGAACAGAGCGCGCACATGCGCCCCGAGCATCCGCACGCAGCCATGGGTCACGGCGGCTCCCTGGTTCACGGCCCAGGCCCAGGCCGGCGGGGTGCCGTGGATGCCGTACTGATCCTTGGTGGTGGTGTGAAAGCCGATCCAGCGGTCGCCCAGCGGACCGTTGGGGCCGATGGTGGGGTTGTTCTTCCCACTCTTGGTGCTCTGGTACTGCGGGTTCACCACCTTGTTGCGCACGCTGTAGCGACCGGTGGGGGTTGGGGTGGAGGGATCACCGATCGCCACCGGCCAGCGGCCGAGCACCTGGCCGCCCTCGATTAGGCTGATGGTGCGCTTGCGCAGCTCGAGCACGATCTCGCGGGTGCTGGTGGCGGCGGCGGTGGTCTGCGGCGTGGCACCAGCAGACGGACCAGCCGGAGTGGCCGTCGCGGCTGAGCGGGATCCGCTGCTCAGGCGCAGATCGGCGGGGGTGGGGCTGGAGCTGGTTCCGGGAACCGGTGGCGGCGGTTCGATGGCCCGCACGGCCGTTCCCGGCAGACACGGCGACACGAGGGCCAGGGCGAGAAGGCCAGCCAGCGAGCGGTGCTTCATGGCGGAGGCGTGGGGAGCGAGAAGGTCCGGAGCAGGGGGGCGACGGCGAGGGCCGAGGCGTTCAGTTCACCAACCCAGGGTCGATGGTGGTGGTATAGCGCGCCTCGCACTCCTTGATGATGCGGACAGCCTCGGAACTGCCCTTGAAGCCGTTCACACGGCAGGTGCCGGGCTTCTTGAGGTCCTTGTAGTGCTCCCAGTAGTACTGGGTCTCCTTGAGCCAGTGGGCGCCGAGCTGCTCGTAGGAGGTGATGTGATCCATGCGCTTGTCGTCCGCCAGAACTGCAATCACCTTGTCGTCCACCTCACCGCCATCGTCGAACAGCATGATGCCGATGATGCGCGCCTCCACCAGCGAACCGGGAATCAGGGGCTCACTCACGCCCACGATCTCGATGTCGAGGGGGTCGCCGTCCTCGTCCCAGGTGCGGGGGATGCAGCCATAGGCGAAGGGATAGGCGAGCGAGCTGTAACCCACCCGGTCGAGCTTGAGATGCCCCGTTTCGGTGATCAGTTCGTATTTGTTGATCGTGTTCGAGTTCAGCTCCACGATGGCGTTCAGGCGCAGCTCGGCCTCATCGGCGAAGGCGGGCAGCACGTGCAGCAGATTCAGCATCGTGCGGCTGGGAGCGTGGTCGATGTTCGCCATGGGGATCGGATGCGCGGCGGCATCCTAAGGACCGGGTTCGCCAGGGCCATGCTGCGGGTCTCAGGCCGCCAGCCGCTCGAGCTTGGCGGCCAGATAGCTCAGAAACGGCCGGGCGCTCAGCGG
>Ga0172376_10002667_pt1 | contig 21632 bp, 18 predicted proteins | sample Lak35m_FD_121114 | JGI IMG/M metagenome (GOLD analysis project Ga0172376, IMG submission 121114) | Freshwater microbial communities from Kabuno Bay, South-Kivu, Congo - kab_092012_35m | ecosystem: Environmental > Aquatic > Freshwater > Lake | place: Democratic Republic of the Congo: South-Kivu... | reverse complement strand
TAAGCATTAGAAGGCCTTATAATATTCACTGGAAATTTGAGAATATTAGAAATTGATAAGAGGTGTAAATCACCTGCTGCTTTGCTAGCTGCATAGGGACTTGATGGCCTTATGGGTGTGTTTTCTTTGCTAGGCTCTTCAACCGAACCATAAAGCTCCGAAGTTCCAATTTGAATCCACCGCTCCAGATAATCCCGCTTCATCATTTCTTCAGTCATCTTAGCAAGAGCTAAAGCGTTCGTTTCATAGAAACGCCATGAATTTTTCCAGGAAACAGCCCCTTCACCTTGTGCAGCATAATTAATAATGACCTGCGGTCTCTCTTTATCAAGGAGATCCATCACAGAATCTAATTCATAAGTCATGTGGAAAGCATGGTAAGAATAACGAGGATCTCCCTTACCTACATTTAAAGTAAAAGGAGCTGGTTTTTCAGAATGACGACCAATAGCAATAACCCGCTCAGGATCTGCATTTTTTAATAGATAATCAGAAGTATGCACACCAAATGATCCGCCGCCCCCTAGTACAACATATTTTTTTCCCATTTTTTTAAACCCCTTTCATTTCAAATATATTAATTAACAATCGTCCAACCATAATCACCCGTATAACCGGCATCTTGGAATATTTTGATCCACCCATCCGGATAATCATGCGTTTTCGCCGTCAAGACCCAGCTTAAAAATATGTCACGCTCTTCAGGCGTATGGTATGAATCAACCTGCACATAAGCTGGACCTTTTGAAACTCTCATAATTTCTTTTAGGGCCTTCTTAAGAGATTCTGATTCTAAATTGTGCAACGTGTTGATAGATATGACAAAGTCAAAGCTTTTATCAGGAAACGGTAGAGAACTCGCGCACCCCAAATGCAGTCGACCAATGACTTCTGGTTCACAGTGCATCATTGCGTACTCCGAAATATCAATTCCAAAAGGCTCTAATCCCGGACAAACTTTTCGCAGATCTTTTACTAAAAACCCTTTAGCACAGCCAATATCTAGAACCTTATCTCCTTCTTTTAAACCATAATGGGCGATAATATCTTCAGCTATAGGGATCCAACGACCATCGTAACGGTAGCCCCCATATCCCTGATCCCGCGTTCCATCAAAATACTCAAAAGCATAACGCCGCGCTATTTCGATATTTTCAGGGCTTTGAACTGATTTGCGTTTCTGAATGTCCCTTTTGGCTTGAGGATATCTCCTGAGAAGATTAATTTCAGGCATTAGGGTCCTCCAGCATTTTTTGATAAGTTCTCGTCAATCCTTCCTTAAGGGGTGTAAACGTAAATCCAGGAAAAGCTTCATAGCAGCGACTGGCTTCAAAATAGCGATGCGTGGGTTCGCTTAACCTTGGCTTCTTCTTAATCTCAATAGGCTTATTGAAAAATTGAGAAATGAGCTTTGCAAGTTCCCCAAAACTAATGGACTCATCCGTAGCACCATTGAGAATTCCCAAGCTCTTGTTTTTGATAACCAAAACAGTTAATTTGACTAAATCGTCAATGAAAATATGGGCTCGTGTATCTTCACCCTCTCCAAATATGGTGATTGACCCCTCCCTAAAAGCCTCTCGGCGAAAACGGTTGGGACCATAAGAATTATGTGTATCTCCTGGTCCATAAACTAACGTTGATCGGATAATAGCGAGTTGATCAGGAACAGCCTCTTTAAATATGAGTTCTCTTGTCCGATGCATGGCACCATAAGTGTCAATAGGAGATGGAGAAATTTCTTCGTGAATCAAAGACTCTTCAAAGTTGTAAACAGCATCCGCGCTAAAGTAAATCACATGAGGGCGGTTCTCCTGTTGAAGGATAGCATCGCATATATGCTTCGCCATTAAAATGTTTTTCATCAAAGTATCTGTCCCCTTTCCCTTATCAGGAGTTAAACAGGAGAGAACCACCAAATGATCACATGTTTTAATTTTATCGACCAAAGGCAAAACAGAATTCGGGTCTGTGAGATCTATATCTTTTGAAGAGACTGTGTCAACCACAAAATCAGAATCTTTCAATTCCTTAGTAAGCACCTTTCCAATAAATCCATTACAGCCAAGAAGAAGTACTCTCTCTCCTGGATGGCATTTTCCTTTATGAACTAACATCTATTTCCTTCCTTTTTAACATAGTGAGTAATAATTCAATTCCTTGGAGTTTGCAATGTCTGAGTTAGTGCTTAAGATCTTGTACGGATCAACAATAAATTGATGGCGCATTAAAGAGGTGATTTTTTGCAGATCTTGATCTTTAAATTCTGCCCAGGGAGTCATGAGGAAAAGGACATCGCTATCTTTTACGGTTTCAGAAACAGATGGCTTGAGGATTATTGAATCGGAATCAAAGGGCAATTTTTTTACCAGGGGATCATAAGCCTGAACATTAAATTCTTTCAATTGAGAAATTAATTTCAAAGCCGCTGAATTTTTTGTTGAATGGGTGTTTTCCTTATAGGCTAAGCCAAGGACCCCAATGGTCATATTTTTATCTGAAAATTGAGGAAGAATGTAATTATAAAATATATTAAAAGGCCAGTTACGCCGATGGTGGCTATTTTTAATGAAAGAATCAACGACCTTACCGTAGGTTCCTCGCTCCTGGGAAATAGAGACAATTGTTCTGAGATCTCTTTCTATGTTACCACCCGATAATCCCAAACCGGGTGAAAGATATGCATACTCTCCAATCCTTTTATCTAAGCGAAGAGCGGGGGTAATATCACTCCATTTTGCACCAATTTTTTGACAAATCTCTTCCAAAGTGTTTGCTGTTGATACAGTGGCGGCCAGAAATGCATTAATAGAGATTTTACAAAACTCTGCACTTTCATAATCCATAATCAATAAGGGGCAATTAAAAGATTTTAAAAAAGATTCATATTTTATATCTAGTGCTTTTTTAGTATTTTGTACTCCAATAACAAAACGTTCCGGATAAAGAGCGCGTTGTAATGCTATGCCAAAAACAAGCGTTTCAACTTGATAATAAATCTTTTCAGGGTCGATCCGGGTAGGTTGAACTATCCCTTGTAATGACCTTGTAAACCCTGGTGGGACCTGACTAAGAATAATTAGACACGCGGTTCGAAGTATATAAGGAGCGATAAGGGTAATAAGTTTTTTAATTCCCTCTAGGTTACCTGCCCCCGTATCGTCTGTTGGAATATCTGGAGCCACATAAATAAGATCAGCCTTTTTTAAATCCTCAAGAGAAGATGTAAAAACTATTCGATCCTTATTTTTATTAATCGCTTCTTCAAAACCTGGTTCATTTATAGGATATTTTAAAGACTTTAAACGAGTTATAAGGTTTTCGTCGGGGTCAAAACAGATAACGTGAGCCCCCTTTTCAAGGGCTGCAGCAGCTGAAATAAGTCCGAGATGAGTGAGCCCAACATAAGCAACCAAATTATGCGACATTTTTTATTTCTTCTTTTGAGAGGGTTTGAGAAAAAAGATTCTGAAGCTTCTCTTGTATCCAAAGATCATTAGAAAGATTATTGGTTTTTTGACGACACATCATTTTAAAGTAAGAATACTCTTCCTGCCATGTCGGATCCTCTTGAACCAAGGTGATGGATTCTTCTGGCGGCTTCCCACTTGGAAGAATACGATCCCTCAAAGTAAATGTTGAGGGTCCCCACTTACACAGCGAAGAAATATGTGCACTGCCATTTTCCCCATAAACATCTGCTCTAAAATGGTTCCTCCAGGAAAGCAGACTTAATTCGCATTGCACGAAGGGTTCAGATGCAAGACTCACAAATGTAAAGTGATCAAATGCCTTATTTTCGAAACGATTGGCCCTTACCATAGAAAAATCATAGTCCCGTCGATCAAACCAAAACAAAAAGGTATCGAGGAGATGTGATCCAAGATCAGAAAGAACTCCATAACCTTGATCTCGCCAAGGAGACTGTTTAACAAGTCGGGCTGTACCATTTCCATAAAAAAGAGACACATTATAGATTTTCCCCAAACGCCCTGAATTGATTACCTCCTTCATTCTTATGAAATGAGGCTCAAAGCGGTGGTTATATGCCGTATAACAGGTCACCTTTTGTTCATTACAAAGGTCGATCAAGCTTTCAATTTCTTGCCTACTTTCGAAAAGAAGTGGTTTCTCAACAAGAATATGCTTATCATTTTGAAGAAGATATCTGAGTATAGGTTGTTTCTCTTCATCAGGTACACAAACAAGAGCTGCATCATAGTGCTCAAGGGGAACTGACTCAACAGATTTATAGGATGCTTCAGAAGAGAAAGGATCAACCAGAGCAACGACAGAGTCTGAAGCAATTCTTCTTCTTTTTGCGCCCTGAACACCTAAACCAACAACAATTATGCGCATCACTTACCCTACTAATTGAAGTTAACTCTCTTCTCAAGATAATCTATTTTCTTTAGAACATGCTCAGGTGTAACAGGGACGTTTCCATCATATTCACATTCAATAGCAGCAGCCAAGGACCCTAAAATAGTAGCAATAGCTTCATTCTTAGACGCATAGAGACTCAGAGAAGCGTAGGCTAATAAAGCATCCCCCGAACCAACCGCATCTAAAACATGCTGGCTAAAGCTATCAACAGAAAAGAAAGAACGAGGGTCTTCCTTAGGAAGATTACGGCAAGTAATGGCCCCTCTCTCCCCCATCTTTAGAATCAGAGTGTTACAGTTTGCCTTATCAATAAGATCTAAAGCCAGATCACGAACCACTGAATCTTGGTCTCCTAAAGAGAATCGAGCTTCACGTTCATTTGGTGTTATAAGGTCGAACCCTTGAAAATCAAGAATATTCCCCCAACGACTTGCAACTTGACTATCTGCAACCCGGAAAGTCCCCCCCGGTATCTCTGCAGTTAACTCTGGAATACTTGTTTTGTTAAATACTCCATGGCGAAAATCACTGAATACAACAATGTCTGCTTTTGTTGATTTAATATTATTTAAGAACAATTGGGTAATACGTTCAGAGATTGGCCTATTATCAACTGTATCTATTTTTAGAATACGATATCCATTCGCAACAATAGCATTTTTATTAGTTGTAGGACGCGTCTTATCGATAATGTCTAAGCAGTTAATCCCAGAATTTCGGAGGTCACTTAAGACAAATTCAGCCAAAGAATCTTTTCCCAGAACTGTTGAAAAATAAACGTTAGCTCCTGCCGCTTTAAGATGCTTCGCAACAACGGCGGCCCCTCCAACAAAATCTATCTTATTCTCATAACGCATACTCATAGTTGGCGTCTTCGTCATCCCCCCAATTGAACTGCATTGGGTGTAGCTGTCAACAATTGTATCTCCAACAACATGAACAGAAATATCCGAAAAAGTAGTGAGCGTGTGCCGAAGATCCTCGAAAGTTATTTTCTCTCTTTCCATAAGGATCATTAACTTTTCAATTTGAATTCCTGGTGGTTCCAGTTTAATCAAGGCAGAGGAAGAATAAACAATATCGCCAGGCGTAAAGATGACCTCTCCACCATAGCTTTCTAAAATGTTAATCTCTTCTTGAGTTTTTGGATGAATACCACCATCCATATACTCATAGCCCTTAGCAAAAAAATCAGGTTTAAGAATGCGTAGATTATTTAAGGGTGTGGCATCAAAGTCTGTGATGACATAATCAACAAATTCGAAAGTCGCGAGATTGAGCTGCCTTAAATCTTGGGGCACGTAGGGACGATAGTTATCTTTTGTAACATGGATATCACCCGTAATGCTCACAACCAGTATGTCACCCTTACTCTTTGCGTAGAGCAAATGGCGAATATGGCCCGGATGAACAACGTCAAAAGTCCCATGACACATGATAACCTTTTCAGTTCTAGGAAAAGGTCCCAAAACTTCAAGAAGTTGGTCAACTGTTTTAATTTTTCTTTTAAAAAGTTCTTTGCTCTTTGAATCCATAGTATATGCTATCCCACAATATTTAAGATAAATATTTAAACCAATTTTCAGTTGCTTTAGCGATCGAAGCTTGGTCCCATAGTGGGGCATCCTTCCAGTAATCAATCTCTTTCTTGAGGTAATTGACTCCTTCTTCAAAACTTACTTGAGGTTTCCAATCAAGCTCCGAGGTAATTTTTGTAATGTCTGCATGGGTACAGTCTGGTTCTCCTGGACGTTTTGGAATATACACTACATCACCTTGCAAAAGAGCGACGAGCTTATTCACACTTTGCGGATTTCCGGCCCCAAGGTTATAAATTTCTCCTGACTTATCGCTTTGTGCTGCAGACAAGAAAGCTTTTACAACGTCCGTCACATAAAGGAAGTCTCTTGTTTGGGTCCCATCCCCCACAACTGTAAAAGGCTTGTTCGCAATTTTTTGTTTCAAAAATACCCCAAAAACGGCTCCATAAGCCCCTGTTGTCCTTGAACGTGTTCCATATGCATTAAAAATACGCAGTGAGTTTACGGGAAGCCCATAAACTCGATTCCAATGAAAGGCTGTCTGTTCTCCCAAATATTTACTTAAAGCGTAGGGATAAAGAGTAGAAATCGCATCGTCTTCACACGTAGGTGTCTTGGCAAGACCATAACAAGAAGAAGACGCAGCATACACAAATTTTTTAACTCCGGCGGCTTGCGCACACTGAAGCATATGAACTGTTCCCTGGACATTCACTGAAAGATACTCTTTCGGTTTTTCAATGGAGGGTACAATATCCCCTATGCCTGCAAAATGAAAAACATAGGCCGCTTCTTTGAAAAGAGTATCTCCTTCTTCGTAAGAACGAATATCTCTTTCTTCAAAAACAAAATCGGGATTATCTTTGTGGTGGTAGATGTTAACGGCATTACCTCCCACAAGGTTATCTATTGCATGTACCTTAAATCCTCGGTCAAGCAAAAGGTCAACCATATGGCTGCCAATAAATCCTGCCCCACCCGTAACAACAGCAACCGGTTTTTGTGTCATCAAGCAGCCTTTTTCGTTTTCATTGTACGCACATTAAAATAACGCTCATCTGTCATACTATTAGGTAATTTTCCTGCACTGAAAGCCTTACAAAGATCACGAATTGCATCTTCTACAGTACGTTTTGGTCTAAAACCAAGAATCTTCTCAATTTTCTGGGAATTTATATGATAAGAACGAGGATCATTTGTTTCTGCAACTTCGATTTCTATTGGGTTACCAGGAATTTCTTGCTCAACCACTTTCTTAACCGTACATGCAATATCCATAATACTCATATTTTCATAGCCTGCATTAAAGGTTTGTCCTTGGATTTTACTATCTGCCACATCAAGAAGAAGCTCATAAAGGTCAGCCATATCATTAACATGAAGATTTGGCCTGAGCTGTTTACCACCTAGAACCGTTATTTTACGATTGTTAATCGCATGATTTGTCAGAATATTAACAGACAGATCAAGGCGCATGCGTGGACTATACCCACAAACAGTTGCAGGGCGAATCGTGACACAAACGAAATCATCACTCATATGCTTAAATAACAAAGGCTCACACATTCCCTTAAACTTATTGTAAAGAGTAAGAGGAACCAAAGGGTGATCTTCCGTCACATCCGGAGAATCACTCACCCCATAAACAGAGCTTGAAGAAGCATAGACAAAACGCTTCACACCAGCATTTTTAGCTGCCAAAACCAGTGGTTCAAAACAATCATAATTTATTGTTTTACTTAAATCCTCATCCAATTCAAAGCTGGGGTCATTAGAAATACAAGCAAGGTGCAACACGGTATCAATTCCCTTGCAGGATTCAGCAAATTTTTTGGTATTTCGTATGTCTTCTTCCATGACCTTTAGTTTTGGGTGTTGGGAAAGAAAATTCCCGAAGTAACAGGTATCATAGACCGTTACTTCATGGCCTGCGTTTAAGAGTTGAGGCACAAGAACTGTTCCAACGTATCCCGCACCACCTGTAATGAGAACTTTGTGGGTCATAATTTTTCCTTTTATAAAGTTAAACAGCGATTTTGTCTACAAGAGCAATTGAATAGCCTGCAGCACAGGCATCCTGATAAAACATTTTTACTGTGTCTAAAGAATATTCTTTTAAATCTTTTCCAATAAGATTAAGTTTTGATAAAATATCTTTTGTGGCTGTAATAATATGACAGCCAATTTGATCTGCCTGAATAACGTTTAACAATTCTCTAGGGCTTGCCCAAAGCAGTTCAACAGCAGATTTTTTTCCTATAACTTCCAAAGCTTCTTGCATTAGAGGAAGGGGATCAACGCCCGTATCTGCAATCCTCCCTGCAAAAATAGAAATATAAGAAGAAACTCCTGATTGGAGAGCATCTGTTACTTCCTTTACTTGAGAAAGTAAAGTCAGGGCCGTAACATTCACTTTAATCCCATCCCGAGAAAGATTTGAGATAACGGGAGCTGTGGAAATTCCTTTTGTATTCGTCACCGGAATTTTTACATAAACGTTATCTCCAAAGGATGCTAATTTGCGAGCTTGCTGTTCCATCGAAAAAAGATCATCGAGAAAAACTTCTAAAGAGATGGGGTAATCCCTAAATTCTGAGACAACAAAATTTGCAAACTCTTCATAATCCTTAACTCCTGCCTTTTTCATAAGGGTCGGATTGGTTGTAAACCCCTTGATCAATGGGTTGGAGGTCATTTGCTTCATGACCTCCAATTCAGCTCCATCAGCAAAAATTTTTACTGAAAGTTGTTCTTTATTTAGAATCACCGTCATTCTCCCCAGTTTAAATTCTTAAAGTCAGACTATAATTTTAAAGGCTTCTCTATAGAGATAAGGATTTATACAATAGAGAAAAACCAATTGCCATTATTATATCTATGATTAATGAAAAAGGTTTCGCAACCAATGACATCGGGATGCTTTTGTATCTCACACCGCCTATTGCCAATCAAAAAACTTTTCTCACGATCAATTATTCTATCATTTTTTGCGCAAGGATCAGCATCACTTGAAACAGCTTTCGACATACGCAAATATCAAGTATACATGGATACAGACAAAAATATTACCAATAGTCAAGTTTTTTTTTGAGATTGATCACATAAAGATAGATAAAAACACTTCCTGAGATATTTCAAGAGTTGTTAAAACCTACCAAAGCCTTATAAAAACATTCAGCAGGTTGACTTTCTTAGAAATAATCCTGCTTCTTCTCCGTATTCTTCTAAAATGAATGGCACCTCAAAGACAGTTTTTGCATTTCTCACAGCTTCCCCCTTATTAAATCTGGCTTTGGCGCCATTGGCATTGGAGCATGCCCACCTCCCCCCCTAAATCTCGGCCATATTTTAAAGAAATTTCACTATTTATTCTATCTTTACATTAACGATCTCTTTTTTATACATCCCTTGTGCCTGAAAAATTGCTATCATACTGGATATGGCCTAGACATACGTCAGTTTTGTATGGTAAGGATACGTTGATGCTAATGATTGAGAGTTTTATGTATATTCGTATTTTTAACTTTGCCATTCTTACCTTTCGGCTCGTCGACTGATGTCGACATCCTTCTTTTTCATCTTCTTTATTGATCAAACCTAATTTAACCTAAAATTAAAGTGATCCTTTCTAAATTTGAGGACACGATGGAGTATGTAATGTCTAAACCCTTAGTTCGTACAGTTATTACCAGCATGATGGGCAACCTCTTTGAATGGTATGATTTTATTTTATTTGCTTATTTTGCCCCCGTTATTGGAAAGCTATTTTTTCCATCATCCGATGAAACAACAGAACTCATTAAAGCTTTCGGTGTCTTTGCTGTTGGCTTTGTTGTCCGCCCCCTCGGTGGCATTATATTTGGTCATATTGGAGATAAAGTGGGGCGTAAACAGGCTCTTGTCTTAACCATCCTCTTAATGGCTATTCCAACAGCCATTATTGGATTGCTGCCTACTTATGAAGAAATTGGGGTTACAGCTTCTTTTCTACTCATCATTATGCGCATGCTTCAGGGATTCTCCATGGGCGGGAATTATGGGGGATCCATTACTTTTACAACAGAGCATTCTGATCCCAAACATCGTGGTCTTATTGGTAGTTTTGCCATTACCAGTTGTTTAATTGGGATCTTGCTTGGTTCCACGACGGCAACCGTGTTTTCTTATACTCTTGGAGAACATGACCTCAATACTTGGGGATGGCGTTTGCCGTTTTTACTGGGTATATTTATCTGTTTTATTGGTTATTATTTGCGTGTCAAAATTCCAGAATCCCCTGAATATGTGAAAGTCCAAGAGTCTGGAAAGGTATCTCGGCATCCCATAGCCCAAGTTTTTGTACGTCACAGAAAAGCCCTTACTGTTGTTGTCCTTGCCGTCATGCTGCATGATTTAAGCTTTTATATGCTTTTCGCCTATATGCCAACATTCATGATCAAGCAGCTGCACTTAGCAGAAAATGCGGCCTTCACAATTAATACCGTTAATTTAATTGCTGTATGTGTCTTTACGATTTTGGGAGCATGGTTGTCAGATAAAGTCGGCCGCAAACCTGTGATGGCAGGAGCAGCTCTTATCTTTATTATTGGGGCCATTCCTTTGTTCAGTACTATCAATGGGGCCTCTAACCTTATGACGATCTTCTGGGCTCAGCTTATTTTTGCTATTGCAGCCGGCGGGTATTTTGGCCCAACACCAGCTATGATGGTAGAAGCGTATCCAACAGAGGTTCGCTTCTCGGCCATTGCAATTACAACCAACATTAGTGGCCCTTTATTTGGAGGAACAGCACCTGTGCTAATTACTTATCTTATTGATAGGACGGGCACAATGATGGTTCCAGCCTTTTATTTGACGGGTGCTGCAGTTATTTCTTTAATAGCGATAAAGTTTATCTGCATCCATCGTAAGAAAGATTCATTCGCCTAAAAGAGTTGATCCAGGAGTTACACACAAGATCCCATCTTTGGCTCCTGGATCTTTACTCCGCTTGCTGTGACGAAACTCTATAAAAATGCTTATCTTGTAACTGCGAACTGGTATAATGGTTCTTCACTTTTTTTGAAAGGAACTTTCACCCGTATAAAGCCGAAGTTGGGAAGGTTTAGGTATATCTTCAACAGGAGGGCAGGGCGCGCGGCCATAAACAGCCAAAAGATTAGAAGCTGTTACCCACACAACTTTATGGGAAAATGGGTTTTGAGGATCATGGTTGATCGGGCGATCGATAATTTCTTCGTCAGAGGTCGCATTCTGTCTCTCATCTATTCCAAGAAACCCTGATTCGAGAGGGTGTGGATAAGCACCCCTTCCTTGAGGGCCATGGCTAATCAGGGCAAGGGCAATATTTTTTTGGCCGTCTTTTATATGAAGTGGACTTAGGTGCAAGTAGGTGGGAGATTGAGGCATTTCGCATAGTTTGTTCCTGAGAGGCTGCATCAAGAATCTGTCTGGAGACATCTTAGGTAGAGATGCATAATCATGGTCAACCACATAGGTAAACCAATGATGATACCCATCTTTTGCAGCAGCTTCCGGCAATCCTAAGTCAGCATAGGGGATAATCCCTCGACGACGTCGCAGTGCTTCATCTTGCTTCCCCTGTGTATTTATGGGATTTGCAGCATATGGCAATGATTTATGTTGAATGGCGTAACTGGCTAAAGCATAAAGAATTTTCTCTTGATTTTGAGCTGTTATTGCAGCTTTTTGCCAATCAAGCATGGCTTTTAAAGCGGGCAGGGCCATGCCACTGATAAGGCCTATAATAATGAGCACGATGGCAACTTCAATTAAAGAAAATCCAGGGATATGACGATTCATAGGTAGCTGCAATCTTGTCATTTTGACCTTGATCATACCACCTTTTTACAACCATAGGAAGTATCCTCTTCCTACGAAAGAGGCCAAAAAGCCTTACCAAGGCGAACCCAACTGGCACCGTAAGCAATAGCTACTGGGTAATCACTACTCATGCCCATGCTTAAATCAGCTAGGCTGTGTGCGTGAACTAAATCTGCCAAGAGCTGAAAATGAATAGCTGGATCTTCAGCTGCGGGCGGAATACACATTAACCCTGTTAAAGGCAAAGTGTGATTACGGCATAAATCAATCAAATCTGTTAGATTTTCGATTAATACACCACTCTTTTGGGTTTCGCGACCGGTGTTAACTTGAATCAGAATTTTGCATGTTCTCCGCTCCTCATTTTTCCATTCTTTCGCAAGGGCACGGACCAGTTGTGGGCGGTCAACGGACTCAATAACATCAAATAGCTTAAGAGCCTGCTTAACCTTATTCGTTTGTAAGGGACCTATAAGATGAAGACGAAGATCAGGATACCGTAAGCGCAAACTTGACCACTTGTTGACAGCCTCTTGAACGCGATTTTCCCCAAACCACCGGTGCCCAGCTCCAAGGAGGGGTAATATTCGTTCGACAGATTGATTTTTACTCACAGCTAGAATAGGAACTGGTTTTCGATCTACCGCTTGGCACGCATGGTCTACGGTTTCATAGACTTCTTGGATAACTGTCTTATTTTTTTCGAAAGGCATCCAACACAACGACATTAGAGCCGCTTTGGGTCTCTTCAGATTGAGGTGCTTGTGAATTTGCTTTTGTTTTGGATTTGGGTTTCGGTTTCACAGGTAATTTTTGGGGAACAGCCTTTTCATGAATGGTCGGCGAGAATTGCAACCCAAACTTAACAGAAGGATCTACAAAACTAACAATGGCTTGAAGAGGAACTGTTAAACGTTCGTGAATGTCGTTAAAACATAAAGTGACAAAGAAGGAATCTTCTTCCACTTCTAGATCCCAGAATTCATATTGAAGGACAATGGTAATTTCTTCCGGATATTGTTCAAGCAAGTAATCTGGTAAGTCTACGCCCGGATAGTCCGTGCGGAAAGAGATGTAAAAGTGGTGGTTGCCTGGCAAACCGCTTTTTGCAACCTGCGTCAAGGCTTCACGAACAACAGAACGTAAGCTCTCCTGCACCAGATGTTCATAATCAAATTTAATTATTTTACTCACGCTGTTTAGTCCCTTACCTGAATTCATAAATTGTCGCCGAATTCTTATTAGTGGGGGGCTTCTGTTGCCCGGTGCCCCCCGAACCGCTAGTCTTTTACTACTTTAAATCAGCTATTGCCAATTTTAAGCAGCAGCAGCGGCTGCATACCGGTTAAGGTTTGCAACTTCTGCAACTTGAGATGTAACATTTGAGTTAGCATCTATTAAAATAGCCCGATAACGGTGGTACAATGCCGGGCAAAAGACATATCTTTACCACGCACGTCGATCCTGTTTCACCCCCATATGTGTCTTGTGCAATCTTTTTTCACACACGCTCCTGCACAAAGAACTCAACGCCGGTGGAGGCGCCGGGTACCGCCCCCGGGTCCGCAACGCTTATTTCATAAATCGTTTATCGCCATAGATGGTTACCCATCACTATATAAAATAGGGTGTTTTCACTGGAAAAAAAAGAGGTTTAACGCTAATCTTGTCATACTTTTAAAAGAAAATTTCACGAGGGACCTATGCGGACAACCTTAAAAACAGATAAAAACCAAGAAATTCAACATATTAAGGAAGAACAATTTGTCACACGACGAGCAACTGTTTTTTCTTTAGAAGAAGTTCTTTATGAACCCTTTCCAGTCTTAGACCATGGTTTCGTCCGCGTGATTGACTATATGGGAGATGATTCCGCCATCGTCCAAGCTGCCCGGGTGTCCTACGGCAAGGGCACTAAAATGGTGAATGAAGACAAAGGGTTGATCAATTACTTGATGCGCCATCGGCATTCAACCCCTTTTGAAATGTGTGAAATAAAATTCCACGTTAAACTACCCATTTTTGTTGCCCGTCAATGGATTCGTCACCGTACAGCCAATGTAAATGAGTATTCTGCCCGCTATTCCATTATGGATAATGAATTTTATATCCCTAGCCCCGACCATTTGGCGGCTCAGTCAACAACTAACCGACAAGGACGTGACCAAGTTTTGCAGGGTGATCAAGCAACCCGGGTTTTGGATTTATTGCGGGAAGATGCTTTAAGGGCCCACCGTCATTATGAAACGATGCTCAATGAAGACAGCAGCGGCAATGTGTTAGATCCAAGCATCCCAGGGTTAGCGCGTGAATTGGCCCGCATGAACCTGCCCGTCAATTTCTATACCCAATGGTATTGGAAAATTGATTTGCATAATCTGATGCACTTTCTAAGCCTTCGGGCAGATCCACACGCCCAATATGAAATTCGAGCCTATGCAGAAGTCATTTTGGAAATTTTAAAGAAATGGGTTCCCATAACCTATGAGGCATTTATGGATTACCGCGTTGACTCGGCCTTCCTCTCTTCAAAAGGCTTGACCGTCGTAAAGGCCCTCTTGAAAGGAAAGCTTGTTGATCAAGCCTCAAGTGGCATGAGCCCCCGCGAATGGCGCGAGCTTCATCAAATGCTTGATCTAGAACCTCAAACGGCTTTAAAAGCAAATAAAGGGTGAGAGCTTCTGTGCCATTGCTTCTATCGATCTATCAACGGCTTACACCTTTTTTAACGGGGGGGGTGTTAGTATATCTACGCCATCGCTTAAAAAGAGGGAAAGAAGATCGCAGCCGATTGAATGAACGGGTTGGAAAAGCTTCGATACCACGTCCCAAAGGCTCTGTCATTTGGTTTCATGGGGCTAGCGTAGGAGAAGCCGTATCTCTTTTGCCTCTTCTTCACCGTATTCGCACCCAGTTTCCCCACATGACGCCTCTGGTTACAACAGGAACAGTTACGGCAGCGACTGTGATCACCAAAGTGTTGCCAGGAGGATGTTTGCATCAGTATAGCCCTTTAGACGTGCCGATGTGGATTGAGCGGTTCTTAACTTATTGGCAACCCGATGTTGCTGTTTTTGTGGAATCTGAATTTTGGCCTAACTTGATTTTAACGTGCCAAGCCCGAAACATCCCCCTTTATTTGATCAATGCACACTTATCAGAGAAAAGCTATCACTCCTGGCGGCGGTTCCCATCCATCATTGGTCGCCTTCTGTCGTGCTTTGAAGTCTGCCTGGCTCAATCGGCAACCGTTGCGAAACGCCTCCTCGATCTTGGGGCACCTCCCTCAAAGGTACGCGTTTGTGGGAACCTTAAGTTTGCAGCAGATCCCCTCCCCTATGACACAACCGAATTTACCAAAATACAATCCGCTGTTCAGGGAAGGCCTTTATGGATAGCGGCAAGTACCCATTCTGGAGAAGAGACATTGATGGGAGAGGTCCATTGTTCGGTGAAAGAAACCTTACCAAATGCTCTAACGATTATTATCCCTCGTCACCCCCACCGGGGGGAGGAAATTGCCAAGGAGCTAGTCGCAAAAGGCCTACAAGTCGCTAGGCGGTCCTGCCAGCAAGCTCTCCAACCCTCAACCGATGTTTACTTGGTTGATACCATGGGAGAATTAGGCTTGTTTTATAGGCTCAGTGATGTTGCTTTTATCGGGGGAACCTTTGTTCCCATCGGAGGACATAACCCCATTGAAGCAGCATTATTAGACTGTGCTTTAATCTGGGGCCCTTATATTCATAACCAAATAGAAATATGTGATATCCTAAAGCCTGCAGCCTCTCCAGTGACCACAAAAGAAGAATTGGCCGAGACTGTTCAATGGCTTCTGATGGAAGAGACCACCCGGCAAGAGAAGGTTAAAACCGCACGCCGCTTGCTAGAAACCCAGGCGCATGTTCTTGAAAGTGTAATTGAAGCTTTGCGGGAAAAATTAGAGGTTCATAAAAAAGGGAATACCTCCCACGCAATGTAGGGGTTAGAAAAATAACCCTTATTATTGCTTATACAAACTAAGTCACATGTTAAATACTTGAGAATCCTGTGAGTGCGAATTGGCCTTAAAATCTGATTCGCGCAAGATGATGTTCATTTCTTTTTAACCAAGAAAGGGTATCTAAAACTTTTCTAGGCTCTTCTGCGCCTTTGCCTTTGGCTACCCGGATTTGTCCATAGGTAATAGCTAATGTTCCATAATCAGGGTGAATATGAATGCCGTCATTTTCAAAGTATGTATGAATAATTTTAGAGAGGATATCTTTGGAAGCATGCTGAAACCCGTGGATCACACCGATACATCCGCCGCAACAATCACGATAACTTGAAACCCCTAAGAAAAGGCCATTGATACGAATGTTATTGGAAGCATTTTCTTCAATAAGGGTCAATAAGAATTGAGGGAGCCTTTTTACCAAGTCCAGCATGAGTAGAGATTCGGAGTCCATAGCATTATATTTATAAGGCCCCCCTATAATTTCTTTTCGGATTTTATTTTCCAGAGAGAGGTTGATATACATCCCTCTTATTTCTGAATCTTTCTGATAAATAGTTGTTTTTTCTTCTTCCTCTAAAAAGTCCTGATTGGCGTTAAGGATTGTATGCTCCTGCTTAAATTGATTTCCTATTTCACCATGAAAAAATTGGTTACCAGACAGATAAAGTGCCCCCAAGTCAAAAGTGTGGGCACACTGAATATCTTTTGAATTTATATAATGGAACGTTATGAATCCTGTTCCAAGATTGGGAAGTTTATCAGATGTTCGGCCTGTATAAACTTTTATATCGTTCAATAGTTTCTCATTGATTGTGTATCGGGCCTTGTCAAAATAGGGAGCGGTCTCAAAAAATGTTTGTCCTTGAAAGCTATAGTTTGGTGACATTCGGCTACTAACACAGTACTTTATTTTATTAATGCTCCAATTTTCCCATAAATTCTGGTTTTGCAGGCCATATCCTCCCGTAAATTTGTCGCGATAAGCGATACAATAAGAAAAATGGGGATCATACACTCCCTTTTCATCACCCAAATTCCAATTATTTCTCGTTTTAAAGGGTTTCCGTACTTTTATAATTTCTTTTGCTGCCTCTGCTGACTTTTCTATGGGATCGATTATAGGTTTTGCTTCAAGAGGCTCTCTGAAGATTTTTTCTTTACTCTCATCTATTAATGACGGTTCTTTGGAAATATTTTTTTCTTCTGGGGCTTCATTTAACTTCGAGGAAATATGTTTAACCTGTTTCCTTGTTTTTGTCTTTTTTTCTTGGGTTGATTTTCCCTTAACCTGTTTACTTTTTTGTGCCTTAGATTTTTGTAATTGGGGTGGGAATGCTTCTTGTAAAAAAATTGAGACAAATTTATTTGCTGGTATTTCTGCCTTTATGCTTTGTGTAAGGCGTTCATTATTATCCATATATTTCGTAATGATCGTTTTATTATGGTCTCGCGAAGATTGATCAAAAATTTGCCCTATCCAATGGTCTGTTTTTTCCTTATGGAGGGCCGAAAGCAAAAATTGCTGGAACTGAGTGCCTATATCCAAATCAAAGTGATAAAAAGCAGGGTCAAACACCAAATCGTCATACTGCATAGTCAAGAAGCGCTCAAGCTTTAGATAGAAAACAAGGGAATTATAATCGAATGGCTATTCTGAGCCAATAAACTGAGCATTTGGGAGATCGATTCTGGGCTTTCATCATCAATTTTTACCATTCTATAAGTAAGGGCAAAATGGTAATAGAACTGTTGCGTAAGTCAAGAAACATCTCCAAACCGTTCATTAGGAGCGTAGTGGCAGCTCGTTTAAAGGCTGGAACGAAATCGAAGCATATGATTAAAACAGATTGACTTTTCAAACACTTACTTGCCCTTCGACTTCATTCGTTTCGCACTCCGTGCTCTCCTCATGACGCTCTGGGCGAACGGCTTTAGTAAGGTCCACTACTCACGCAACAGGCCTATTCTAAAAAAAGACGTGGGAGATTTCCCAAAGTCCTTTTTGCTATTATGTGATATGTGAAGGAAGCTATAATCCTTTAAAGTGGATTTTTATAACTTTTAACGCGTCCTATTTGACATGGAGTTGTAACTGCAATTGCCACGTCACGCTCACGACATTCGCGCTCCTCGCAATTGATTGGTACTACTTCTCACCCAACTCCTCAAACGCGCCAGAATTCAAAACGGTTAGAAGTTAAAATATGTTCAGTAACTAGTACGCACCTGTTTTTTTGTAGTTTCCTAGCTTAGTTTCTATTTTCTTTTTTGTTCCTCTGGCCTCTATTTCCATCAGATTATATGCTTGCAAATACATTAGCTTAAGGTCTTTAGCAAGTTGCGGGTTATTCTGAAGATCTTGCAAAGTTAAATTGAAGCTATGTATTATGTTTAAGGGATTGAACTCTTCCTTGAATCTCGTCGTTAAGTCATATTCCTTAATACCAGGCAAATTGGCTGCGTTTTCAAGTTTCTTCAATAGGTCTTCATTAATGGCATTATCATGCTCTTCTTTATACCAAGCATAATTCCAATAAGCATCTAAAAGCGTGTGGATATTTCCTAAACCCTCTGAGTAATCCTTAATATAATCAAGTCTGAGGAATTTGATTATCTCTAAATCTTTAAACCAAGGTACAATATCATGTAACTTGTTATACCTTTCTTCGGGAGATGGTTTAGAAGTTTGATCCTCATGTTTTGGGTTTGGTGTCTCCTTACCAAAAGCCTCAGCCTTGTGCTTTTCCTGCAATTCCGTCCTCAAATCGTGATTTATTGGGTGTGTTGGGACTGATCGCAGGGGTGCAGTTATTTTAATAGGGGTATAATCCAGCCCTAATATCTTATAGTTTATATGAGTTATAACTTCCTCAACACTCTGTTTGAACGATGTGTTACTCGATATTTCGCTATGACTGAGTAATTTTTTAAGTCCATTACTAGCTGCAGTAAGGTCTTTATTTAAGACCTCCTGCTGTGATGCGTTCTCCATGGTTATGCAAGGTGCAGAAAAACCATAAACAACAAATGTAGGTATCAAACATAACTTTAGCATTGTTAGAACTCTGAACTGTTCGATGTTAGACATTTTTAGCTCATTTTCACTTAATATAATTTCTATTATCTAGTATAGATGGTTATTGTTAAAATTAAGTTAAAGTAAATGGTTCAAAATATCCATGTCACGCTGCTGTCTTGATGTTATAAGGCAATTCAAAGCAATCCATGTTGGCAACTTCCATACCTTGGAATCAACTCTAGATGCTTTTTCATAAGTACATTTTTTTATTTATACCCTCTTAAAACTAAACAATTGAGCAGTTGCGTAAGTTTGCATTTTAGGAAAAATGAGTATAAGTATGGAGACTCAATGACTAAAAAGGGCCTCCATGTCAATAAGTTATAACAAAATAAAAAAGAAACCAACAACATTTTCCAGCCTGTTTGGTGTATCTGTTTCCCAATTTGAGGAAATTCTCCTCAAAACAACCCCGGCTTGGAACAAAAGGGTTTTGTCCAAATACAAACGCCCTGGTCGGCCCTATGATCATCCTTTAGAAGATATGATCTTGATGCTTCTCCTGTACTATCGAAGTTATATAACTCAAGAGTTTGTGGGGTATTTGTTTGACCTTGATAAATCAAGAGTTTGCCGAATCATCCAAAAGCTCGAGCCGATTTTGGCTTCTGTAATGGCGATTTCCAAGCGTAAGCATCTTTCCAAAAAAGAAGTAGAAAGCATTATTATAGACGCTACCAAGCAGCCCATTGAGCGGCCCAAGAAAAGACAAAAACCTTTCTATTCTGGGAAAAAGAAACGACACACAATTAAAACTGAAATACGCATTAACCCCAAAGGTCGTATTGTTCATGTCTCAAAACCAAAACCAGGCTCAATTCATGATTTTGAACTGCACAAAACAGAACCTCCAATCCCTAAAAATACAAGAGCTTTTGTTGATTCAGGGTATCAGGGGTTAGATAAACTTCACCCTGAAATAGAGTTACCTTTTAAGGCTTCAAAGAAGAAACCTCTTGATAGAGAGGAAAAAGAATACAACACAGCTCTTTCTCGAATTCGTGTAAAAGTTGAGAATATTATAGGGAACATTAAAACGTTTAGGATTCTATCAGATCGTTATCGTAACAAGCGTAAGCGGTATAGCATAAAGTTCAATATCATTGCTGGCATCGTGAATCTCAAAAACGGGTTTGCTACTGCATAGGCTGTTCTTGGGGGTGGGGATACCTAATCTACTCAACCACCACATTGTTTTCATACTTACGCAACAGCTCTATTATAGCCGGCTTTCATCATCTATGGGCTGAAATTCATAAGATACACAAAAATCATCACCCTCCCAAAAACATTCTTCTTCACTCTTTTTAGCTAGAGCATTCCGTGTACTGGTTATAAGGGAGTGCGTACCATGCCGTACGATATAAACGGTTTCCTGATATAGTTTTTCAATTGATGCTTTTGAAGGCTCTTTGGTTTTATTTATTTGAAATAAATATTGTACATAAAAATCAAGCAAGCTTCTTTCAATTGTATAGTCCGTTTTAAGGCGATTTAGCAAAATTAAATCTCTAGGAACGCAAGTATTGGCCTCCAAAAGCACTAATTCTTTATCGAAAATAGCGTTGACCTCCTTACTTTTCAAGCCATACTGGCATACGTAGCTAAAGAGGAAGTCAAATTCTTCTTTGCGTATTTTTGCTTCAGCAATTAACTGTTCTAAGGTTAAGGTACTAATATTATCCTGATGATGAGGAGAAATGGTGAATTGAAAAGCGCTTTTCTCAAAAGGTTTTTTTCATCTTCCATCGCATGAGAAGACTCAAAAATTAACCCAATTACGAATATTAAGCTAACAAAAAATGATCTAGAAATCATAGAAGCATCCATAACTGAGCTGACTTTTTTACAAACTTAAGTTGTATATAATAAAATTGAAAATACTAATTTTTATACAACAAATTAACAAGAGATTCAATTTATTTATTGATTTTAAAATAAAGAATTATCGACATTAAAATATAATTATTTTAAGAAAATTAGATGAGTATTTCTATGGGGAAGAGCCAAATTAATGGCGGGAGTGACGGGACTCGAACCCGCGACCTCCGGCGTGACAGGCCGGCGCTCTAACCAACTGAGCTACACCCCCCTTACCTTCGTGACCCTAATTTGTTAGCGTACTTTATAACTTTACGTCAAGGAAGAAATAATTTTGCTGAGAGGGCCCGTTTAATTCACTATAACGAGAGCACCTTTACTACTTACAAAAAACCACACTTCGTGCTTAACTATATATAATATTGTATACGAAGGTTCTTCCAGGAGGACATAGTGTCGTCAACGTCTGTCGTAAAATTCACCCTACATAGCATAAAGCCTTTCCGCTGGTGGGTCGTAGGCCAAATTTTTGTGGCAATTATTTGGGCAATTGACCTCTCTTTAAGTCCTTACATATTAAAAGTGATCATCGATCTCATGCCAGGGCTCACCGTCTCTGATACTTACGAGGTTCTTTTAGTCCCTGCTCTCTTTTATCTCTTTATGTCCTTATTCATCTTTATTATCTTCCGGTTTTACGACTTTATCTGGCTTCATATTAATCCTTTTATAAAACGTCATATTGGGCTTGTCTTAATGGAACGCATGATGATGCACGCCCATCATCTTTTTCAGGATAATTTTTCAGGGAGTTTGGGCAATAAAATTAAAGATGTGATGAGCGGTGTTCCTGACTTATTAAAAATTGTTATTGATCGTTTTTTTAGTCATGGACTGGCGCTCCTTATTGCCATTGGAGCTGTTTGGACTGTTGATATACGGTTTTCAGTTGCGCTATGCG
>Ga0172376_10002665_pt1 | contig 21633 bp, 24 predicted proteins | sample Lak35m_FD_121114 | JGI IMG/M metagenome (GOLD analysis project Ga0172376, IMG submission 121114) | Freshwater microbial communities from Kabuno Bay, South-Kivu, Congo - kab_092012_35m | ecosystem: Environmental > Aquatic > Freshwater > Lake | place: Democratic Republic of the Congo: South-Kivu... | reverse complement strand
TGGCGGCGCTTCTGGACGGTGCAGTTGCCGCTGCTGACGCCCACGGCCTTCTTCCTGCTGGTCATCAACATCGTCTACGCCTTCTTCGACACCTTCGCCATCGTCGACGCCACCACCAGCGGCGGGCCGGGCAAGGACACCGCCATCCTCGTCTACAAGGTCTATCAGGACGGCTTCAAGTCCATGGACCTCGGCGGCTCGGCCGCGCAGTCGGTGGTGCTGATGGGCATCGTCATCGTGCTGACGGTGGTGCAGTTCCGCTACGTCGAGCGCAAGGTCAACTACTGAGCACCGGGCCCGCACAAGCCAAGCCACACGATGATCGAACGCCGTCCCGTTGCCACGCTGCTGTCCCACCTGGTCGTCGTGCTTGGGGTGCTGATCGTCGCCTTCCCGGTGATCGTGGCCCTCGTGGCCGCCTCGCAGACCAGCGAGCAGATCGCCCAGAGCGTGCCGATGTCGCTGGTGCCGGGCGACAACTTCCTCGCCAGCATGTCGCAGGCGCTGTTCGGCGGCAAGACCATCTACGGCAACACGCTGCCACCGGTGGCACCGATGCTGTGGGTCAGCTTGGTCAGCGCGCTGGTGATCGCCGTGGGCAAGATCGCGATCTCGCTGCTGTCGGCCTTTGCCATCGTCTACTTCCGCTTCCCGTTTCGCGGGCTGATCTTCTGGATGATCTTCATCACGCTGATGCTGCCGGTGGAGGTGCGCATCGTGCCCACCTACGCGGTGGTGTCGACGCTGGGCATGCTCGACAGCTATGCCGGCCTGACGATCCCGCTGATCGCCTCGGCCACGGCCACCTTCCTGTTCCGCCAGTTCTTCCTGACGGTGCCGGACGAGCTGGTCGAGGCCGCCCGCATCGACGGCGCCGGGCCGCTGAAGTTCTTCAAGGACGTGCTGCTGCCGCTGTCGGCCACCTCGATCGCGGCGCTTTTCGTGATCCAGTTCATCTACGGCTGGAACCAGTACCTGTGGCCGCTGCTGGTGACCACGCGCGAGGACATGTACCCGATCGTGATGGGCATCCGGCGGCTGATCGCCGGAGGCGACTCGGCCACCGAGTGGAACGTCGTCATGGCCACCGCGCTGCTGGCCATGGTGCCGCCGGCGCTGGTGGTCATCCTGATGCAGCGCTGGTTCGTCAAGGGCCTGGTCGACAGCGAAAAGTAGGACACCAAGGACACCATGGGATCGATCGCACTGCGGCGGGTCGAGAAGACCTACGGCCACGGACCGAAGGCCTTCAAGGCCATCCACGGCGTGGACGCCGAGATCGCCGACGGCGAGTTCGTCGTCATCGTCGGGCCCTCGGGCTGCGGCAAGAGCACCTTGCTGCGGATGGTCGCGGGTCTGGAGCAGATCACCGGCGGGGAGATCGCCATCGGCGGGCGCGTCGTCAACCGGCTCGAGCCGTCCGAGCGGGACATCGCGATGGTGTTCCAGAACTATGCGCTGTACCCGCACATGACGGTGTACGACAACATGGCCTACGGGCTGCGCAACGCGCGCGTGCCCAAAGCCGAGATCGACACCCGGGTGCGCCGCGCGGCCGAGATCCTGGAGCTCGGCGCGCTGCTGGAGCGCAAGCCGCGGCAACTGTCGGGCGGGCAGCGCCAACGCGTGGCCATGGGCCGGGCCATCGTGCGCCAGCCGCAGGTCTTCCTGTTCGACGAGCCGCTGTCCAACCTCGACGCCAAGCTGCGCGCGCAGACGCGCATCGAGATCCAGAAGCTGCACAGCGACCTGGGCATCACCTCGCTGTTCGTCACGCACGACCAGGTCGAGGCGATGACGCTGGCGCAGCGCATGATCGTGATGAACGCCGGGCGCATCGAGCAGATCGGCACGCCCGAGCAGGTCTACGGCGCCCCGGCGACCACCTTCGTGGCGGGCTTCATCGGCTCGCCGCCGATGAACCTGCTGCCCGGGACGGCGCGCGCCAACCGCTTCGAGATCGAGGGCGCCTCCCTGACCTTGCCGGGTGCGGCGCCGCGTGAAGGCGCGCTGACCCTGGGCCTGCGGCCCGAGCATGCGCAGTGGCAGGACGGCGCAGGCGGCGAGGGCAGCTGGCCGCTGCAGGTCGAGCTGGTGGAGATGCTGGGCGCCGAGCGCCTGGTGCACGGCCGGCTGGGCCGCGCGCCCTTCACGCTGCGCATCGACGGCACGCTCACCCCGCCACGGCCCGGACAGACGATGGCGCTGCGCGTCGATGCACAGCGGCTGCACTGGTTCGACAGCGGAACCGGGCAGCGCGTGGCTTGACAGACCGCGAATCCATGCCCCCGGATCGCAACCGTCGGCAGGCGACCGGGATGGGCTTGCGATCCACGCCGGAAGCGCCTGCCAGGTCCGGGCGCGCCCGGCGCCGCCCCTCCGCCAGGGCGCGCGACCCTTCTGGACAGTCCAACGCATCTGGTTGAGCGCCCAGACAAGCGCCGCGATCCCGAAGACAAGAAGACACGAAGACGAGTAGAAGACAACGACATGAGTGCTCCCCACACCCCCTGGCCCTTCCCGCTGTGGATCGCCCACCGCGGCGCGGGCAAGCTCGCGCCCGAGAACACACTGGCGGCCTTCCGCCTGGGCGCCGCACACGGCTACCGCGCCTTCGAATGCGACATCAAGCTCAGCGCCGACGGCGTGCCCTTCCTGCTGCACGACGCCACGCTGGAGCGCACCACCAACGGCCAGGGCGTGGCCGGTGATCGGCCGTGGGCCGAGCTGTCACGCCTGGACGCGGGAGGCTGGCACAGCCGCACCTACGCCGGCGAACCGATGGCCACGCTGGACGCGCTGGCCGCCTGGCTGCACGCCAACGGCCACGCGCTGGACCTCGAGATCAAGCCCACGCCCGGGCAGGAGCGCGTCACCGGCGAGGCCGTGGGCCGGGCTGCGCGCGCCCTGTGGGCCGGGCCGAAGTCGCCGCCACTGATGTTCAGCTCCTTCCGGCCCGAGGCCCTGGCCGGCGCGCGCGATACCGCCCCGGAGGTGCCGCGCGCGCTGCTGCTCGACACGCTGTGGCCGGGCTGGGAGGGCGTGGCGGACGATCTGGCCGTGGTCGCCGTGATCACCAACCACCAGGTCATGACGCAGGATCTGATCGACCGCCTGCACGACCTGGGCCGCCGCGCGCTGGTCTACACGGTCAACGACGCGGACACGGCGCAGCGGCTGATCGACATGGGCATCGACGGCATCGTCACCGACGCAGTCGACCGCTTCGCGCCTTGAGCGCATCCGGGGCCGACCCGAGGGCCAGGGCCAGGTCCGGGTCCGGGTCCGGGTCCCGGCACCAGCACCAGCACCGGTACCAGTAACGGAACCTTGCCCGCGTTCGCTAAGAGCCCGTTCGGGCTGAGCCTGTCGAAGCCCCGCTCGCAAGGCAACGAGGTGGAGGAATACCAGGACTTGCGCTTCGGTTTCCCAGGTCAGCGCCAGTGGAAGCCCGTCAATCGCTCAACTGCGGTAATCGGCGTTGATGCTGACGTAGTCGTGCGACAGGTCGCAGGTCCACACCGATGACGACGCGTCCCCCCGGTGCAGATCCACGCGTACCGTGATCTCGGCCTGCTTCATCACGCGCTGCCCGTCTGCCTCGCGGTAGTCGGGGTGGCGCCCGCCGGCGCGCGCGACGTGCACGTCGTCGAGGAACAGGTCGATCAGCCCCTGGTCGAGATCGTCGATGCCAGCGTAGCCTACCGCCGCCAGGATGCGCCCGAGGTTGGGGTCGCTGGCGAAGAAGGCGGTCTTGACCAACGGCGAGTGCGCGATGGCGTAGGCGGCCTGCTTGCACTCCTGCTCGCTACGCCCACCATCGATGCGCACGGTGATGAACTTGGTCGCACCTTCGCCATCGCGCACGATGGCCTGCGCCAGGCGCTGGCAGACGTCGAACACCGCCTCGCGCAGCGCATGACCGTCCGGCGTGTCGAGGGACGTGATCGGCGCATGGCGGGCGGCCTGTGTGGCCATCAGCACGAAGCTGTCGTTGGTCGAGGTGTCGCCGTCGATCGTGATGCGGTTGAAGCTCTCGTCAGCCGCCTCGCGGACCAGCTGCTGCAGCGCCGGCGCGGCGATCACGGCATCGGTGGCGACGAAGCCGAGCATCGTGGCCATGTTGGGACGGATCATCCCGGCGCCTTTGGAGATGCCGGTCACGGTGACGGTACGACCACCGATCGTCACCTGTGCGGATGCGGCCTTGGGCACCGTGTCGGTGGTCATGATGCCCTGCGCCGCCTCGGCCCAACGCGCGCCGTCGGCCGGTGCAGGCGCAGAGGCATTGGCCAGCGCTGCGGGCAGGCCGGCCTCGATGCGCTCGACCGGTAGCGTCTCCATGATCACGCCGGTCGAGAACGGTAGCACCTGCGCAGGCGCCAGGCCCAGGTGGCCGGCCAGGGCCTGGCAGGTGCGGGTGGCACGCGCCAGCCCGTCTGCCCCCGTGCCGGCGTTGGCGTTGCCGGTGTTGACCACCAGCGCGCGCACTCGCGAAGCGCCCTCGCCCGCCAGATGCGCCTGGCACAACTGCACCGGCGCGGCGCAGAAGCGGTTCTTCGTGAACACGCCCGCGACCGCCGACCCCTCGTCGAGGAGAAACACCACCAGATCACGCCGGTTGGCCTTGCGGATGCCGGCCATGGCCGTGCCGATGCGCAGGCCTGGGACGGGGAACAGCTGCGAAGGATCGGCCACACTGAAGTTGACAGGCATGAAAGTCTCCAGGGATCACCGGGTTCTGACGAGCGGGTGGGTTCGGGCCGGCGTCAAGGCCCGCCGGTCCTGCCGGCAGGCGTCAGTGCCTTCGATGAGGGGTCAAGCCAGCTTGCCGTGGCACTGCTTGTACTTCTTGCCGCTGCCGCAGGGGCACGGGTCGTTGCGGCCGACCTTCGGCACCTCGGCCACGCGCGTGGCCGGGTCGGTCTCCTGCGAGACGCTGCCGTCCTCGTTGGGGTGGGTGTAGCTGACATTGGCCATCTGGGAGGCCGATGCTTCGATCGCCTCGGCCGCCTGCGCCACCTGCTCCTGCGTCTGGATGCGCACCGTCAACAGCAGGCGCGACACCTCCATCTTCACCACGTCCAGGAGCTTGGCGAAGAGCTCGAAGGCCTCGCGCTTGTACTCCTGCTTCGGGTTCTTCTGCGCGTAGCCGCGCAGGTGGATGCCCTGACGCAGGTAGTCCAGCGCAGCCAGGTGCTCGCGCCAGTGCGAATCGATCGATTGCAGCAGCACCATGCGGATGAAGGGGGTGAACTGCTCGCTGCCCACCACCGCCAGCTTGGAGACGAACAGGGCGTCAGCTGCGGCGATGACCTTCTCAAGGATGTCCTCGTCGGTCATCGACTCGGCGCCCTCGACCTCGGACTGCAGTGCCACCTCAAGCTGCCACTCCTCGCGCAGCACCTTCTCCAGGCCGGGCAGATCCCACTGCTCCTCGATGCTCTCGGCGGGCACGTGGGCACGCACCACCTCGGTCAGCGCGCCACGACGCAGCTTGGCGATACGGTCATCCAGCGAAGCCGCCTCGAGGATCTCGTTGCGCTCCTGGTAGATGACCTTGCGCTGGTCATTGGAGACGTCGTCGTACTCGAGCAACTGCTTGCGGATGTCGAAGTTGCGCGCCTCGACCTTGCGCTGCGCGCCCTCGATGCTGCGCGTGACGATGCCGGCCTCGATCGCCTCGCCCTCGGGCATCTTCAGGCGGTCCATGATGGACCGCACGCGGTCGCCCGCGAAGATGCGCATCAGCGGATCGTCCAGACTCAGATAGAAGCGGCTGGAGCCCGGATCGCCCTGACGACCGGCACGGCCGCGCAGCTGGTTGTCGATGCGTCGGCTCTCGTGGCGCTCGGTGGCGATGATGCGCAGGCCGCCCTGAGCCTTGACCTGCTCGTGCAGTCCCTGCCACTCGCTGGTGAGCTGACGCGCTCGCGCAGCCCGGTCTTCCTCGGACAGGGCAGCATCGGCCTCGAGCAGCTGGATCTGCTTCTCGACATTGCCGCCCAGCACGATGTCGGTGCCGCGGCCGGCCATGTTGGTGGCAATGGTGATCATCCCCGGCCGGCCGGCCTGGGCGACGATCTCGGCTTCACGGGCATGCTGCTTGGCGTTGAGGACCTGGTGCGGCAGCTTCGCCGCCGTCAGCATGCCCGAGACGAGTTCTGAGTTCTCGATCGAGGTCGTGCCCACCAGCACCGGCTGGCCGCGCTCGTGACACTCGCGGATGTCCGCGATGACGGCCTCGTGCTTCTCCTTCGAGGTCTTGTAGACGAGGTCGAGCTCGTCCTTGCGGATCATGGGCTTGTTCGGCGGGATCACCACCGTCTCCAGGCCGTAGATCTCCTGGAACTCGTAGGCCTCGGTGTCGGCGGTGCCGGTCATGCCGGACAGCTTGGTGTACAGGCGAAAGTAGTTCTGGAACGTGACCGAGGCCAGCGTCTGGTTCTCGTTCTGGATGCGCACCCGATCCTTGGCTTCCACCGCCTGGTGCAGCCCGTCGCTCCAACGCCGGCCGGTCATCAGGCGCCCGGTGAACTCGTCGACGATGATGACCTCGCCGTTCTGCACCACGTAATGCTGGTCACGGTGGTAGAGGTGACGCGCCCGCAAGGCCGCGTACACGTGGTGCATCAGCGTGATGTTGGCCGGGTCGTACAGGCTTGCGCCCTCGGCCAGCAGGCCGGCGGCCGAGAGCATCTGCTCGGCGTTCTCGTGCCCGGCCTCGGTGAGGAAGATCTGGTGCTGCTTCTCGTCGACCGTGAAGTCGCCGGGTTCGATGACACCCTCGCCGGTGCGTGGGTCGGCCTCGCCGATCTGGCGCTTCAACTGCGGCACCACCGCGTCGATCTTCAGGTAAAGCTCGGTGTGGTCCTCGGCCTGGCCGCTGATGATCAGCGGGGTACGGGCCTCGTCGATCAGGATGGAGTCGACCTCGTCGACGATCGCGTAGTGCTGGCCGCGGGCGATCACGCGCTCGGCGACCTCGTAGACCATGTTGTCGCGCAGGTAGTCGAAGCCGAACTCGTTGTTCGTGCCGTAGGTGACGTCGGCGGCGAAGGCGGCCTGCTTCTGCTCGCGCGTCATGCCCGGGACGTTGACGCCCACGGTCAGGCCGAGGAAGCCGTACAGGCGCCCCATCCACTCGGCATCGCGCCGCGCCAGATAGTCGTTGACGGTGACCACGTGCACGCCCTTGGAGGCCAGGGCGTTCAGGTAGACCGGCAGCGTGGCCATCAGCGTCTTGCCCTCGCCGGTGCGCATCTCGGCGATCTTGCCCTGGTGCAGCGCCATGCCGCCGATGAGCTGGACGTCGAAGTGACGCATCTTCAGCGTGCGCTTGCCCGCCTCACGCACGACGGCGAAGGCCTCGGGCAGGATCTGGTCGAGCGTCTGCCCCTGCGCCAGACGCTGGCGGAACTCATCGGTGCGCGCTCGGAGCTGGGCGTCGTCGAGCTTCTCGAGCGCAGGCTCCAGCGCGTTGACCTGCTGCACCACCTTCCGGTAGGACTTCAGCAGGCGGTCGTTGCGACTGCCGAAAATCTGGGTCAGGAACTTGGGCAACATGCGGGCAGGCTCAGGAAGAAGGACGCAGCCCCCCACGCCGGCGCACACGCCTGACGGGCCGTGACCGGACGCCAGCGCTGGCGGCACTGCGTGCCGGCCCGGGAGGGCACACCGCCCCGGACGGCAGGTGGCGCCCGAGCCGCCTCGGGTCACGGCGCGCCCGCCACTGCATCCGCCCGGGAACGGGCAAAGCACCGGACTTTACCACCCGGGTTCCTCGCCACCCGGGTGCCCCGCCACGGGCCTACACTTCCCGGCCATGCGCTCTCCCCAGGTCTCCGGCACGCACACGATCTCCGAGGCGCTGCACGCCGACGCCGGCCTGGGCGCCCTGCTGGCGCGGTGGCACCGCTCCCAACGCTGCCTGGCTGTTGCAGCGCCGGTGCTCGGCCCGGCGCTGACTGCGGCGATGCACGCCGGCCCGCTGGACGACGGCGTGTGGGTGCTGCTGGCCTCCACCCCGGCCAGCGCCGCCAAGGCCAGGCACCTGCTGCCGCGCATCCAGCAGGCCCTGGACGCGCAGGGGCTGGGCGTCACGGCGGTTCGGGTGCGGGTGTCGCGCGCGACGATGCTCGCGAAGTGAGCGGCGCGCGGGCCGCCGTCAGGGTGGCCGCGCCTGTCGCACGACCAGAGGCAGACCTGGTGCCGACTATCCGAATCGAACGGATGACCTCCCGCTTACAAGGCGGATGCTCTACCAGCTGAGCTAAGTCGGCAGCGTGTTGATTCTAGGAGGCTGTCGGTTTCGCAGCGTCCGCTCGGTGGCTCGCGGTCACTTGACGCGCTTCAGGGCCGGGCGGCCGGGCTTCGGCGCCGGGCCCGGGGTGCCTGACGGCGCGGGTGCATCTGCCTTCTTACGGGACGGTGCAGCCCGCCTGGGCGCACGTGCCGGCGCCGGCACCGGGGCCTCGGACGACGGCAGGCGGATCACCGGCGCACCGGAGGACGGCGGCGCAGGCGCCGGCTCGGGTTCGACGGCTGCGGGCGGGACGGCCGGCTCCGCCGTGGCCGCGTGGATCTCGGCAGGCAGGGGGAAGGCCATGCCCTGCCCGTTCTCGCGCGCATAGATCGCCACGACGTAGTCGACCGGGACGAAGATGTCGCGCGCCACCCCACCGAAGCGCGCACGGAACTCGATGTGCTCGTTGCCCAGTTGCAGGCCGCTGGTGGCCTCGAAACTGATGTTGAGCACGATCTCCCGGTTCTTCACGTACTCCATCGGCACCTGCACCCCGGCATCGACGAACACTGCCAGATAGGGCGTGAAGCCGTTGTCGGTGCACCAGTCGTGCAGAGCCCGGATCAGGTAGGGCCGGGTCGACGTGCCCTGGGACTCGGGAGAGGCGGGAATGGACATGCGGCAGCGCGGCGCTTACTTGCGCATCACCTTCTCGGAGGGCGTCAGGGCCTCGATGTAGGCCGGACGCGAGAAGATGCGCTCCGCGTACTTCAGCAGCGGCGCAGCATTCTTCGACAGCTCGATGTCGTAGTAGTCCAGGCGCCACAACAAGGGCGCGATGGCGACGTCGAGCATCGAGAAGTCGTCGCCGAGCATGTACTTGCTCTTCAGGAAGATGGGCGCGAGCTGCGTCAGGCGGTCACGGATCTGCTTGCGCGCCTTCTCGATCTGGCGGTCGGTGGCCTTGACGCCACGGCCCTCGAGCAGATTGACCTGCGAGAACAGTTCCTTCTCGAAGTTGAAGAGGAACAGCCTGACCCGCGCACGCGCCACCGGGTCGCCAGGCATCAACTGCGGATGCGGGAAGCGCTCGTCGATGTACTCGTTGATGATGTGCGACTCGTACAGGATCAGGTCGCGCTCGACGAGGATGGGCACCTCGTTGTAGGGGTTCATCAACGCGATGTCCTCGGGCTTGGCGAACAGGTCCACGTCCCGGATCTCGAAATCCATGCCCTTCTCGAACAGCACGAACCGGCAGCGATGCGAGTAAGGGCAGGTGGTGCCGGAGTACAGAACCATCATGTCAGCGGTATCCCCATGGACAGCGGGGCGCGGGGGCCCCAACGAAAACGCAAACGCAGTGGGACCGATCGGTCACCACTGCGCTCGCAGCGCCCGCGCGCAGGCGCGGGCGGCGAAGGTCACTTCACGTCTTTCCAGAACGCGGCGTTCAGACGCCAGGCGATCACGGTGAACACGCCGAGGAACAACAGCACCCACACGCCGAGCCGCACGCGGTCGGTCTGCACGGGCTCGCTCATCCACTGCAGGTAGGCGACCAGATCCGCCACCGTGTCGTTGTACTGCGTTTGCGACTGCGTCGCCTGCAGCTCCCACAGCACGTGCGGCATGCCGACGTTCGGGAACGCGGCGTTGTTCCAGCCGGTGGCCTTGGTGTCGTCGCGATGGTAGGTGCGCAGGAAGGTGTAGATGTAATCGGCACCGGTGCCCATGCCGACGGCGGAGCGCGAGCGTGCGATGACCGTCAGGTCGGGAGGCTGCGCCCCAAACCACGCCTTCCCGTCCTGGGCACTGAGCGCGACCTTCATCGTGTCGCCGACCTTGGCGCCGGTGAACACGAGGTTGGCAGCGATCTGCTCTTCCGTCAGGCCGATGTCGCGCAGCCGGTTGAAGCGCATGAACTCTGCGCCGTGGCAGTTCAGGCAGTAGTTCGCGAACAGTTTCGCGCCGTTCTGCAGTGCCGCCAGATCGGTCACGCGCTCAACCGGGAACTTGTCCCAGGCGATGCCGCCGCCGGCCGCGCGGGCGCCACCAGCGGCCACGGCCAGCGCGGCCGCCAGCATCAGGAGGATTTTCTTCATCATGGGTGCAAACGCTCTCTGGCTGGCCAACGGCTCAGTGCGGTTGGAAGGTCACGCGGTCGGGCACCGGCTTGAACTCGCCGATGCGGCTCCACCAGGGCATCAGCATGAAGAAGCCGAAGTAGAAGACCGTGCCGATCTGGGAGGCGAGCGTGCCGGCATCCGACGGTGGCTTGATGCCCAGATAGCCCAGGATCACCATGTTGGCCGCGAACACCGCGTACATGATCTTGTGCCAGCCCGGCTTGTAGCGGATCGACTTGACCGGGCTGTTGTCCAGCCAGGGCAGGAAAAACATGATGATCACCGCGCCGCCCATGACCACGACGCCCCAGAACTTGGCGTCGAAGGCCTTGAGCAGGCCGATGAACACGATCGCGGCCACCGCCACCCCGATCTTCGCGTTGCGGCCGAGTCCGCCGAGCAGCAGCGTCACCGCCGCCCCGACGGCCGTCAGCACGACGAAGACGTTGACCATGGGATCCGTCGTCGCCCGCAGCATCGAGTAGTAAGGCGTGAAGTACCACACCGGCGCGATGTGCGCGGGGGTCTTCAGCGGGTCGGCCGGGATGAAGTTGTTGTACTCGAGGAAGTACCCGCCCATCTCCGGCGCGAAGAACACCACGGCGCTGAACAGGAACAGGAACACCGACACGCCCAGGATGTCGTGCACCGTGTAGTAGGGGTGGAAGGGGATGCCGTCGAGCGGCCGACCCTGCGCATCCTTCTTGGCCTTGATCTCGACGCCATCCGGGTTGTTGGAGCCCACCTCGTGCAGCGCGATGATGTGCGCGGCCACCAGACCCAGCAGCACCAGCGGGATCGCGATGACGTGGAAGCTGAAGAAGCGGTTGAGCGTGGCGTCGCTGACCACGTAGTCGCCACGGATCAGCAGCGCCAGGTCCGGGCCGACGAAGGGCACGGCCGCGAACAGGTTGACGATCACCTGCGCGCCCCAGTAGCTCATCTGGCCCCAGGGCAGCAGATAGCCGAAGAAGGCCTCGGCCATCAGGCACAGGAAGATCAGGCAGCCGAAGATCCACACCAGCTCGCGCGGCTTGCGGTAGCTGCCGTAGAGCATCCCGCGGAACATGTGCAGGTACACCACGACGAAGAAGGCCGAGGCGCCGGTAGAGTGCATGTAGCGCACGAGCCAGCCCCAGGGCACGTCGCGCATGATGTACTCGACCGAGGCGAAGGCGAGCGCCGCATCGGGCTTGTAGTGCATCACCAGGAAGATCCCGGTGACGATCTGGATCACCAGCACCAGCATGGCCAGCGCCCCGAAGAAGTACATCCAGTTGAAGTTCTTCGGGGCGTAGTACTCGGACAAGTGTTCCTTGTACAGCTTGGACGCCGGGAAACGGTTGTCGACCCAAGTCAACAGCTTCTGCCCCACGGGAGCGTCCGCCGGTGCGACCTTGAATTCAGCCATGGGGTGCCTCGGTAGATGATCAATTCGGATTCGGGATTGTGCGCCGCAACAAAGACCGGGACGTCACGGGGCACAATGCCGTGTGCGCGCGAAGGTCGTCGATGTCACGGACGGCCTGCCGCACGGTCAGGCCTTCTTGTCCTCACCGATCAGCAGGACCGTGTCGGACAGGTACATGTGCGGCGGCACCTCGAGGTTGTCCGGCGCGGGCTTGTTCTTGAAGACGCGGCCGGCGACGTCGAAGGTCGAGCCGTGGCACGGGCACAGGAAACCGCCCGCCCAGTCATCGGGCAGCGACGGCTGCGCGCCGGTCTGGAACTTGTCGATCGGCGAGCAGCCCAGGTGCGAGCAGATGCCCACGCCGACGAAGAACTCGGGCTTGATCGAACGGTGGGCGTTGCGCGCGTACTCGGGCGTCGGGTACTGCGTGCGCAGCGACTGCGGGTCGGCCACCTGCGCTTCGGTCTGCTTGAGCGACTCGAGTTGCTCCGGCGTGCGACGCATGACCCACACCGGCTTGCCACGCCACTCGACCGTGAGCTTCTCGCCCGGCTGGAGTGCGGAGACATCGACCTGCACGGGCGCGCCGGCCGCGCGCGCCTTCTCGGACGGGGCAAAGGTGCTGACGAAAGGCACCGCGACGGCCGCGCCGCCGATGGCACCCGCGCCGCACGTGATCGCGATCCAGGTCCGACGGCCCGGGTCGGCAACGGCGTCACTCATGGAAACCCTCTTGATTCTTCAATCGTCTTGGCGAACAACCGCGGATTCTAGCCGACGGGTGTCTTCGCCCCGCTGACAAGGGGCGCAACAGGCCAGGCCCCGCGCAGGCTCAGACGACGCGCCGCGCGCAGCGCGGCCACGAGGCTGGCCGGATCCGCCCGCCCGGTGCCGGCGATGTCGAAGGCCGTGCCATGGTCCGGACTGGTGCGCACGAAAGGCAGGCCGAGCGTGACGTTGACGCCGTGCTCGAGCCCGAGGTACTTCACCGGGATCAGGCCGTGATCATGGGTCATGGCCACCACGAGATCGTGCGAGCCCGGGTGTCCGGGCGCGACGCGCGCGCGCATGAAGACCGTGTCAGGTGGGAAGGGCCCGTCGGCGGCGATGCCTTCGGCGCGCGCCGCCTGCACCGCCGGCGCGATGATGCGACCTTCCTCGTCGCCGAACAGCCCGCCCTCCCCGGCGTGCGGGTTCAGGCCGGCGACGGCGATGCGCGGGCGTTCGAGTCCCCACTGGCGACCTGCACGGTCGGCGATGCGCAGGGTCTGCAGCACGGCCTCGAAGGTCACGGCCTCGATCGCGCGGCGCAGCGACAGGTGGATGGTGACGAGGACGACCCGCAGTTCGTCACTGGCCAGCATCATGCGCACCGGCGGCAGTGCGCCGCCCTCGGCGGCCAGCCACTGCAGCATCTCGGTGTGACCGGGAAAGCCGATGCCCGCAGCGGCGAAGGCCTCCTTGTGGATCGGAGCCGTGACCACCGCGCGGGCGCGGCCGGCACGCACCCGCGCCACGGCGGCCTCGATGCAGGCCGCTGCGGCCGCGCCGCAGGCGGCATGGACCTGCCCGAACGGCCGCGCCGCCAGGCCCGCGGGCAGGCCCTCGGGTTGCAGGACCGCCAGACACCCCGGGGGCAGGTCGACCAGATCGGACGGCGCGTCGACGCGCGCGATCATGGGCGGCACGCCTGCCCGGCGGGCAGCCGCGCGGCGCATCACCTCCACATCGCCGACGACCACCGTGTCAGCCAGTTCCCCGGCCTGCCACGCGCCCACGATGCATTCGGGCCCGATGCCCGAGGGGTCTCCCATGGTGAGCATCAGGACGGGCGGCGCAGCGGACGCGGCGTCGACGCCGTCGGCGTCGTCGACGGATCCAGGCAGGGCCGGCATGTCGTCCTGGGGCGACACGACGTCTTCCGTTGCAGGTGGCGTGTCGGAGGTCATGCGGGATTGGGCAGGTCGAGGAACACGTGCTCGAGGCCGAAGTGCGAGGCGAGTTCGGCGCCGAGCGCCGGGGCGCCGAAGCGCTCGGTCGCGTGGTGCCCGCACGCCAGGAAAGCCACGCCGGTCTCCCGCGCCAGGTGCGCCTGGGGCTCGGAGATCTCGCCGGTCAGGTAGGCGTCGGCGCCCGCAGCGATCGCTGCCTCGAAGAAGGACTGCGCGCCGCCGGTGCACCAGGCGATGCGGCGCAGCGGCCGCCCGTCGCCCGGGATCAGCAGGGGCTCGCGCCCGAGGGCCTTCGCCGCCTGCGCGGCCAGCCGCTCGGGTGTGTCGAGCACACCGGCCGCGCCGATCACCCCCAGCGCCTGATCGCCGAAAAACGCGTCGGCCTGCAGGCCCAGACGCAGGCCCAGTTGCGCGTTGTTGCCCACCCGTGGGTGCGCATCCAGCGGCAGGTGGAAGGCGAAGAGGTTGAGGTCGTGGCGGATGAGCCGCGCCACACGCTCACGCAGCCAGCCGGTCAGGCGGCCATCCTGGCCGCGCCAGAACAGCCCGTGGTGCACCAGCAGCGTGTCGGCACCGGCTTCGATCGCCGCATCGATGCAGGCCAGGCTCGCGGTGACGCCGCTGGCCACGCGCCGCACCGTCGGCCCACCCTGGACCTGCAGGCCGTTCGGCCCATAATCCTTGAACCGGTCGACGGCGAGGAGCTCTCGCAGCCAGGTGTCGATGTCGTCGCGATGGACCATGGGGTGAACGTTCGATGCGCAGGACCTGGCTGATTTTCTCGCAGGCCGTCACCGTGGCAGTGGCGGCACTGTTCGTCGTGGCCACCCTCAAGCCGCAGTGGCTGCGGGGCGATGCGCTGATGCCGGTGACCGTCTCGGTGATCGAGGCGCCTGCGGCGTCGCCCGACGCCGCCGTGGCAGGCTTTCGCGGTGCCGCGCAGGTGGCGATGCCGGCGGTGGTCAGCGTGATCGCGCAGAAGGCAAGCCCGCGCAATCCGCACCTCGACGACCCGATCCTGCGCCGCTTCTTCGGCCAGGGCGATGCGCCGCCGCAGCCAGGGCTGGGATCGGGCGTCATCGTCTCGCCCGACGGGTACCTGCTGACCAACCACCACGTGATCGCGGGCGCGGCCGAGATCGACGTGCGGCTGGCCGACGGCCGTGAAGTGTCCGCCACCCTGATCGGCACCGACCCGGAAACCGACATCGCCGTGCTCAAGGTCGATCTGGGCGCCCTGCCGGTGGTGGCCCTCGGGGACATCGCCTCGCTGCGCGTGGGCGACCCGGTGCTGGCCATCGGCAACCCCTTCAATGTCGGGCTGACGGTGACGGCCGGCATCGTCAGTGCGCTCGGGCGCAATCGCCTGGGGCTGTCGACCTTCGAGAACTTCATCCAGACCGATGCCGCCATCAACCCGGGCAATTCCGGCGGCGCCCTGGTCGACGCCCGCGGTGCGCTGGTGGGCATCAACACGGCGATCTATTCGCGCAGCGGCGGCAGCCTGGGCATCGGGTTCGCGGTGCCGGTGGATCTGGCGCGGGAGGTCCTGGACGCGCTGGTGGCCCACGGTCGCGTGATCCGCGGCTGGATCGGTGTGGAGCCGCAGGCGCTGACGCCGGACCTGGCGTCGACGCTGGGCCTGGCCGACAGCCAGGGCGTGCTCATCACCGCAGTGCTGCAGGACGGACCCGCCGCCGCAGCCGGCGTGCGTCTCGGTGACGTGGTGCTTCGCGTCGACGGCCGGGCCGTCGATTCGCCGGCTGCGCTGCTGCGCGCGGTGGCCGCGCTGCAGCCCGCCCGGCGCGCCGAACTGGCGTTGCGCCGCGACGGGCGCGATCGGATGGTGACGCTGACCGTCGGCGAACGGCCCACGCCCGGCGCGGGCGCGCCGGCGCGCTAGGACGCCGTCGACCCCTCGTCCTTGGCCTGGTCCTTGGAGTCCTTGGAGTCCTTGGCTTTTGCCGCCTCGGCGTCCTTCAGGAACATCTTCGCCGCGACGATGCCGAGCTCGTACAGGATGCACATCGGCACCGCCAGCGCGAATTGTGAGATGACATCCGGCGGCGTGACCACGGCGGCGACGATGAAGGCCCCCACGACGAAGTAACCGCGCGCCTTCTTCAACTGGTCGATCTGCACGATGCCGATGCGCACCAGCACGATCACCGCCACCGGCACCTCGAAGGCGATGCCGAAGACGAGGAACAGGGTCAGCACGAAACTGAAGTACTGCTCGATGTCCGGGGCCGCCGTGATCGCGCTCGGCGCGAAGGCCTGGATGAACTGCGACATCCCCGGGATGACGAGGAAGTAGCAGAAGGCCACGCCCATGAAGAACAGGATGGTGCTGGAGACGACCAGCGGGAGCACCAGCTTCTTCTCGTGCGAGTACAGGCCCGGGGCCACGAAGGCCCACACCTGGTAGAGCACGTAGGGCAGCATCACCAGGAAGGCCGACATCAGCGTGATCTTCAGCGGCACCAGCACCGGCGAGATCACGTTGGTGGCGATCAGCGTCGCCCCTTGCGGCAGGTGCTTGACCAAGGGGTCGGCCAGCACGTCGTACAGGCCGGCGGGGCCGGGCCACAACGCCAGCGCGGCAAAGGCAATGCCCACCGCGATCAGCGCGCGGATCATCCGGTCGCGCAACTCCACCAGGTGCGAGACGAAGGGCGCTTCCGTGCCGGCCAGTTCGTCCTTGGGATCAGGGGTGCTCAAGTCGTGACTCCAGGCGCCGCCAGGCGGCGGCGAGGCCTCATCGTGCGGCCTTCACGCCGGGCGGACGAAAGCGCGCCACGCGGGCCGCGCCGGACTGCGCGCGGGTGCGCACGCCATGTCGGTGCTTGTACCACTGGGGGGTGGCGCCGCGCTTGAGGCGCCAGTTCTTGCGCGGCGGCTTGTACGCGGGCGAAGACCCCAGGGCCGATGCGACGCCAGCCGTCGAATCCGACGAGCTGCCGTCAAAGGCATTGCCCAGCGAGGACCACTCCTGCTCGAGCGAAGACGCCGCATCGTTGACCGTGGTCTGAACCGACTGTTCGACGTCGCGCGCGGCGTCTTCGAACTGCGTCTTCATCTTCTTCAACTCGTCGAGCTCGATCGAACGGTTGACCTCGGCACGCACATCGGCCACGTAGCGCTGCGCCTTGCCTACCAGGTGGCCGACTGTGCGCGCCACCTTGGGCAGCTTCTCCGGGCCGATCACGATCAGCGCCACGGCGCCGATCAGCGCAAGCTTGTCGAAACCGAATTCGATCATGAAGACGTCTGACGTTCAGGCAGGACCCAGGGCGGGTCAGCCCTTGGTCTTGGCCTCGACGTCGACGGTGTTCGCGTCGGCGGCCTTGGCATGCTGCGTCACCTGCTGGGCCGGTGCATGCGCCGCGGCATCACCCGCTGCGTCCTGCCCACCCTTGACGCCGTCCTTGAAGCCCTTGACAGCGCCGCCGAGGTCCGAGCCGATGTTCTTCAGCTTCTTCGTGCCGAAGATCAGCACCACCACCAGCAGCACGATGAGCCAATGCCAGATGCTGAAAGTTCCCATGTTGTCGCTCCTTGAAAGGAATCGCGGATTCTAGGGGCCGGACGTGACCAATGCCCGCCGATGTGCAAACCCACGTGCAGTCCCGAGGCCACTGGCACGCCGGCCGGTCGCCGTGCAGCGGCGATCGGCGCCTGAGGGCCTTGGTTTCACCCCTTGGCCCACGGCCGCGGCCCGCCCATCACGTGCATGTGCAGGTGGTAGACCTCCTGACCGCCATCAGGCCCGGTGTTGATGACCGTGCGAAAGCCATTCGTCACCCCCAGATCACGCATCAGACGCGGCGCCAGGGCCAGCATGTGGCCCAACAGCCCTGCGTGCTCGGGGCCGACATCGGCCAGCGTGGCGATGTGCTGCTTCGGGATCACCAGCACGTGCACGGGCGCCCAGGGGTGGATGTCGTGGAAGGCCAGGACGTGCTCGTCCTCGTGGACCTTCTTCGACGGGATCTGCCCGGCGATGATCTTGCAGAAGATGCAGTTGGGGTCGGCGTTCATGCGAGTGCGCTCAGGGTGTGGGTCCCGCCGGCGGCGGGGGTCGGCCCGTGGTCAGGCGGGGAAGACCGGCTTGGACTCGGTCAGTTTCAAGAAGCCCTTGACGATGCGATAGATGAGCCAGACGTAGGCCACCCCCAGCACGATCAGGCCGAGCCCGAAGGCGAAGATCAGCACGATGCCCACCAGCGTCCAGATCAAACCCCACCAGAAGGTGCGGATCTGCCAGTCGAAATGGCTCTCGTAGACCGTGCCACGGACGTCGTCGCGCTTGATGTAGTTGATGACGATGGCCACGATGGCCGGCAGGCCCCAGAAGAAACTCAGCGCCTGCAGCGCATAGACCGCGAGGGTGACGGTGCGCAGACCCGACAGTTCCTGCGGCGAACGTCCGCCACCGGGCGATGGCATGTCATAGACCTCACTCATCGCTCATCCCTCCCGTGGTTCAACCCGCGGCCATCACGTCGACGCCACTGCCGGCCACGGCGGCGGCCGCGTGGCCGGCGATCCCCTCGTCGCGCGACTCCTCCTGCTCGCGCTCGCGCAGTCGGCGCGCGGCGAACTCCTCCAGCCCCGACAGCCCCTCGCGCCGGCGCAACTCGGCCAGCACGTCGTCCGGCCGAAGGCCATGTGCCGCCAGCACGATCATCGTGTGGAACCACAGGTCCGCCACCTCGGCGGTCAATTTCACGGCATCGCCGTCCTTGGCGGCCATGACGACCTCGGTGGCTTCCTCGCCCACCTTCTTCAGCATGGCGTCGCCGCCCTTGGCGAACAGCCGGGCCACGTAGCTGCGCTGCGGGTCGGCGCCGCGGCGCGCCTCGATCACGTCGGCCAGGCGGGCCAGCGTGTCGTCGGAAGTGGATGTGGCGGCGTTCATCGAGTTTCGGGGCGTGAGGGGCGTGAGGGGTCGTTTTGCGACCGTGGGTGGTGACCGTGGGTTGCGGCCGCCATCAGCCCGCGGTTCAGGTGTAGATCGTCGACGGATCCTTCAAGACCGGATCGCTCACGGCCCAGCGCCAGCCACCCTGCTCGGCCGGTTGCAGGCGCTCGAAGAAGCAGGAATGGCGCCCGGTGTGGCAGGCGATGCCGGGGTCGTGGCCGAGCTGGGTCACCTTCAGCAGGACGACGTCGGCATCGCAGTCCAGACGGATCTCGTGCACCTGCTGGATGTGACCCGAGGCCTCGCCCTTGTGCCACAGGCGCCCACGCGAGCGGCTCCAGTAGACCGCCTGTCCACGCGCAGCCGTCTGCGCCAGGGCCTCGCGGTTCATCCAGGCCATCATCAGCACGTCGCCGCTGCCGGCCTCCTGGGCGATGGCCGGCACGAGGCCGTCGGCGTCCCAGCGGACGGCGTCCAGCCAGTCGGACAAAGGGGTCGGGTCGCGGGTGACATCCATAGGGTGCAGTCTAGGACAGGGTCTCGGGCGTCTCGGGCGTCACGAGCATTCGAGGCGCCTCAGGCGTCTGGGGTATCTCGGGCATCACGGACAGCGGTGGACGCCACGGCCGGGTCGGCGGCCAGATGGGTCGGGCCGCGGTGGCCGCGCTCGGCCGCGAGCCAGCCCAGCACCGGCACCGTGCCGGGCAGCACCGGCGCGCTGCGCACGGGCAGCTGCTCCCAGGCCATCTGCTGGCCCTCGCGCATCTCGAAGTCGCCGATCCACTGCCGCACGCGGCAGAAGTGCAGCCGCACCAGGGCGTGCGGATAGTCGAAGAGCTCGATCTTCCAGGGCTCGGCCGGACCGATGGTCACGCCGATTTCCTCGATCAGCTCGCGCCGCAGCGCCTGCTCGATGGACTCACCCGGCTCGACCTTGCCGCCGGGGAACTCCCAGTGGCCGGCATAGACCTTGCCCGGTGGGCGCGAGGTGAGCAGGAAGCGGCCGTCGGCGTCGATCAGCACGCCGACGGCGACCTCGACCGGGGTGCGCGGCGTCACAGGATCGGCGGACGAGGTGGACACCGGCTCACCCCCCGATGCGGATGACGAACCGCATCTCAGCCCTGCGCGCGCGCCGCCCAGTCGCGCGCGAACTGCTGCGCCACGCGCCCCGAGCGCGAGCCGCGCTCCAGCGCCCAGACCAGCGCCTCGGCGCGGGCGGCCGCCACCGCGGCCTCGTCCAGCCCGAAGCTGCGCAGCCACTGTCCGACGATCGCCAGGTATTCCTCCTGCGAAAAGGGGTAGAAGCTGATCCACAGCCCGAAGCGCTCGGACAGCGAGATCTTCTCCTCGACGACCTCGCCCGGGTGCACCTCGCCGTCCTCGGTGTGGCGATAGCTGAGGTTCTCGCGCATCGTCTCGGGCAGCAGGTGGCGGCGGTTGCTGGTGGCGTAGATCAGCACGTTGTCGCTGGCCTGTGCCACCGAGCCGTCGAGGATGGACTTCAGCGCCTTGTAGCCCGGCTCGCCCGACTCGAAACTCAGGTCGTCGCAATAGACGATGAAGCGCTCGGGGCGGCCGGCGACCAGGTCCACCAGGTCGGGCAGGTCGACCAGATCGTTCTTGTCGACCTCGATCAGGCGCAGGCCCTGATCGCTGAACTCGTTCAGGCAGGCCTTGATCAGCGAGCTCTTGCCAGTGCCGCGCGCGCCGGTCAGCAGCACGTTGTTGGCGCCACGGCCGGCCACGAACTGCCGCGTGTTGCGCAGCAGGCGCTCTTTCTGGGCGTCGACCTCCTTCAGGTCGGCCAGGCGGATGGTGGCCACATGGCGCACCGGCTCGACCACGCCGACGGCGCCACGGCGGCGGTAGCGGAAGGCCACCGAGGCGCTCCAGTCGGGCGCCGTGGCCGGGTGGGGCAGGACCGCCTCGAGCCGACCGATCAGGGCTTCGGCGCGGGCGATCAGGGATGAAAATTCACTCATTGCGCCAGTGTATGCACGATCACCCGGGCCTCGCCTGGACCTCGCGTGAGGCCCGAGCGGGCCGCACGCGGCGCACGGCCGGCGCCGGCACCGACCAGACCCGGTCGTCGGCCACGGCCCAGAGCCGGTCGTGCGGGCCGGGTTGAACGAGATGGAGGCCGGTGAAACTGCCGTAGGCGGGCAGCACCGTGCACCGAGGGCCGACGTGGAAGCACGGCAGGCGCAGGCGGTCGGCAGCCGACCCCAGGACCACCCCGGGGTGCACATGGCCGGCGATCACCGCCCGCCCCGGCACCTCCTGAGGGTGGTGACACAGGGCCAGGGGCCCGAAGTCCCAGGGTTCGTCCACCAGGGACACCCCCCACCCGGCGGGCGGATCGCCCGATCGCGCGTCGTGGTTGCCGCGCACCAGCGCCATCGCCACCTCGGCGTGGCGCGAGCGCCAGCCCGCGACCGCCGAGAGCAGTCCCGGCGCGCGGGACGCCCGTGCGTGCAGCAGGTCGCCGAGGAAGACCAGGTGGCGCGCCGCCGTGGCCGCCAGCAGCCGCGACAGGCGCTGCAAGTCATCGTCGGTCGAGCCCTCGGGCACCGGCACGCCCAGGCGACGGAAGGCCTGCGGCTTGCCCAGGTGCAGGTCGGCCACGAGCAGCAGGCCCAGGTCCTCGACCCAGGCCGCGCGCTCGGGCAGCAGGCGCAGGCGGGTGCCGCCGAAGTCCACCTCAGGCGCCAAGAGAGGATCGGTCGACGCATCGCCGGTGATCGGCGCCGTGGACGAAGCCGCCGCCGGACCAGGGCACGACACAGGCACCGGGTCGAGTGCCGCAGCAACCCCGGGCACCGTCATCAGCCCCGCAGCAGATCGCGCAGCTTCGTCATGCGCCGGTCGACGTAGCCTGGGCGGCCGTGGCGCAGCGCCGGGGCCGGCAGGCCGCTGGCACGCGCGCGGCGCACCCAGCGCTGCATCCACACCGTGCCCATGCCGACGCG
>Ga0172376_10002661_pt1 | contig 21662 bp, 19 predicted proteins | sample Lak35m_FD_121114 | JGI IMG/M metagenome (GOLD analysis project Ga0172376, IMG submission 121114) | Freshwater microbial communities from Kabuno Bay, South-Kivu, Congo - kab_092012_35m | ecosystem: Environmental > Aquatic > Freshwater > Lake | place: Democratic Republic of the Congo: South-Kivu... | reverse complement strand
TGATCAAGGGATACCGGGTATTCGGAGCGCAAATCATAACGTGCCCGAACAAGGTCAACCAAATGCGGCTTGTCAGTATTGGAGACAACGAAATCAACCCCCAGGGTTTGGGCTTCTGATGGGCTAAGGGTCGCATAACAGCCACTCAGAACCATTTTCGCAGAAGGGTTGTGTCGCAACTCCCGCCGTACCAGATTACGCGACTTACGTTCAGCATCAATGGTAACTGCACAGGAGTTGAATATAACCAGATCGGAGGTTTCTTCGCCGGTCACGATTGAGTGTCCATCACCCTCCAGTTGTCGCGCCCAGGATTCAAGTTCAGCCTCGTTGAGCCTGCACCCCAATGTTTTCAGCTTGATCCGCATGACAGGCCCGAATCCCCGGAATCAGCCTTGTTGCAACAGGCTACGAAGATCAATGGTGGCAGCATTGGCTCGTGCAATGTAGTTAGCCAGTGTCAATGAGTAATTGGCAAACAAGCCAAATCCACTGCCGTTCAGAATGACCGGACTCAACAAGCCAGCCTGACCATCTTCCAGTTCGCCAATGATTTGTTGTAGGGATACCAGTGCTGTTTTGTTACCCAGTATGTCGCGAAAATCGAATTCGACCGCCTTGAGTACGTGCATACACGCCCAGGTATAGCCGCGTGCCTCGAAAAATACGTCGTCTATCTCAAGCCAGGGTGTACGCCGTGTGGCGGGACGGTGTTCGTTGAGTCCGATACGCATGGCGGGGGCTGTTTCACCCACGCTGGCACTTAATCGGTTGGAATAATCACCCAGTCGTTTTTCCAGTACTTCGAGATATTGACGCAAATTGTCGGCCCGGGCATAGAAATTGGCTTCCCGTTCGAGTATATGCTCCTTGTATCCGTGTAAGGCTTCAATCCCTTTTTCATACTGGGCTTCTGATGAGGGCAATTGCCAGGACTTATGATCAAAGTAGAAATAAGGCTCTGCACGGGCAAGATCAGGATCTTCACGCGACTGGGTTTGAGCGCGGGCAATATGGTTACGTAATGCGGTTGTTGCATCGCGTAGCGCAATCAATGTTCCGTATTCCCAATTGGGGATATTGTCGAGAAAGACTGACGGTGGAAATACGTCATTGGATAGAAAACCACCATTTTTGTTGAGTAACGTTTCACCAATCCGTATGAGCGTCGTGGCATAGGCAAAACCCAGGGGCAACTCCTTTGGATTCTTGACATTACCTTCATGCGCTGCCAGCTCAACAACGTCGAATTCTTCTGGTTCAATGCTCCAGAACCAGGACAACCCGGTCAGCGTCAGGACGGCTATCAGTGTAGCAATGCCTAATGGCAGGGCTATGCCCTTGTTTTTTAGATCCCGTAATTCAAGGATTTCCCGAAGATTAAAGGCCGTTTTTTTCTTGGAATCCTTCTCTGCGTGGATTGATTCTGACATGTTTATATCCTGTAGCGGTGAACCTGGAAGCCGTGATTATAGCCCAAACGAAGCCGTTGAAGCAGGGTAAAAAACCGGAAGGGTAGTCAAAATGATGTTGTCTTCATGAGCGGGCTGATCCTTCCGTCTCATCAGATGGGGTTGATTTTTTTCTGGCTCTCGGGTGCGTGTTGTCGTAGACAGTGGCCAGGTGCTGGTAGTCGAGGTGGGTATAGATCTGGGTTGTCGACAGATTGGCATGTCCGAGCAACTCCTGAACGGCACGCAGATCGCCACTGGATTCCAGCAAATGACTGGCAAAGGAGTGTCTCAGTCTGTGAGCATGGACATGTTCGACCACTCCCAGCTTGATCTGCCAGCGTTCCAGTCGGGCATGGACGGTTCGGGTCGCGATGCGCTTGCCCCGGCGGCTGACGAACAGGGCAGATTCACCCGTATTTGCGTAGTTTGGTCTTGTTTTCAGCCATTCATCGAGACGTTCACAGGCTTGACGACCTACCGGAACCAGACGTGATTTGTTTCCCTTGCCGTGCCGTATGAACACGGATCCGGCATGGATATCCAGATCACAGAGATCCAGATTAACCAGTTCAGCCAGTCGCAGCCCCGATGAATAAAACAGTTCCCATACCGCCAGATCGCGAACTTCAAGCATGTCGTCTGCTTCCACATCCAGGAGCCCGGCCATCTGGTCGGTATCCAGGGGTTTCGGCAAGGAACGGGCTGCCTTGGGAGCCTTGATCGTTTCAGCAGGATTCAGGCTAATCTGATCCTGTTTCATCAGATAACTGAAAAATCCCCTGAGTGTGGAAATTTCACGCTGAATACTCCGGTTACTCAATCCGTCTTCATGCCGTTTGACCAGATATTCACGCAGGTGATGCGGTTTTACCTGATCCCAGGTAGCCAGCTCGGCACCCTCGCAGAATAATTTGAAAACCCCCAGATCACGGGTATAAGCCATAACGGTGGCAGGTGACAAGCGTCTTCGGGTGGTCAAACCCTCGAGGAATGCCTGTAATTGCTGTTCGGCATTGACTGGCATCCGGGGTTATCCCTGAAACAGGGCGGCCAGACGAGCGGCAACGATTTCACCCAGTATGCGCAGGTAAAGCAGTCCCATGCCGGGACGAAAACGGGCAGCATCGTAACTGCCCAGCACCAAGAGGCCCCGAAAATCGGGTTGATCCAGAGGGGTGACGGCAAATGATCGCACTTTTCCGTCATCATTCCCGAACAGGTTTGGTGTGAGAGAGGCATCGTTGACCTCTCCACACCAGGCTTCACCCTGTTTCAGCAAAACCTCGAAAGGATGACTGGCATCGGGCTGCATGAATGAAAATCCGGAGGGCATTTTCTGAATTTCAGCGTGATTACTGAAACAGCAGACAATGACCCGATCGACCTGAAAGTACTGATGCAGGCTTTTTTCCAGTACACACATGGCCGTTTCGGCATCATTGGTACTCAGGAGAGACAGCGTTAACTGATGGAGGCGTTTATTGAGGGCATCATTATCGCGGGCGATCTCAATGATTTCAGTCAGTTGTGACTGCAATTTGTTGTTTTTTTCCCGGAGTACGCTGAGCTGACGCTCGATCAGGGATACGGTGTTGCCCGTTGTATTGTGCGGTATGCGTATAACTTCCAGTAACTCGCAGTGATCCACAAAAAAATCCGGATTCTCGCGCAGGTAACATTCGACTTTCTCTCTCGTTACGCCGGGAGTTCTGCGTTTGCGGGGTTGGGCTGATGTGGTCATAAGGAGATTTGTCCTTCAAAAACAGTAAGGGCGAGGCCGGTCATCAGGACAGGCCGACCCCGGCCGGCCCACTCGATCAGGAGTGATCCACCGGGTAATGTCATCGTAACGGGACTTTGCAGAACCTGATGTTCGATGCCCACGACAGCAGCCGCACAGGCACCACTGCCGCAGGCCAGGGTTTCACCGGCCCCACGCTCATAGACTCTCAGACGGGCGTGATGGGGGGATGATGGCTGGAAAAATCCGATATTGGCCCGTTCCGGGAAAAAAGGATGGCTTGCAAGCAGGCCGCCAAGATTTTCGACCGGCGCTGTATCAATGTCATCTACCTGTAGAACCGCATGAGGATTTCCCAGGGACACGGCTCCGAAATGATACGGGATACCGTCGATGGTCAGCGTATAACGCGCCTGTTCGCAGGGTGCTTGTACGGGTATGGCGATGGGTTCATGTCGCGGGATTCCCATGTCCACACACACATTGTCGTCAGGGCGATGGTACAGAACCATCCGGCCTGCGGCGGTCATGACCCGTATCTCGTCTTTTTCACATAAACCGTGTTCACGGACAAACCGGGCGAAGCAACGCGCCCCATTGCCGCATTGGGCCACTTCACTGCCATCTGCATTGAATATTCGATAACCGAAATCGACCGAATCATCGGGTGGGGCAACGACCAGCAGTACCTGGTCACAACCAATGCCAAAATGACGATCCGCCAGCCGTCGCACCTGCTCAGGGTTCAGATCAACCGACTGACGCACAGCATCCACGACTACGAAATCGTTTCCCAGTCCCTGCATCTTGGTGAATTTCAACATGTCGTCAATCCAGCAGGTACTCGGGGGCGTACAACTCGGCCAGGGTTTCGCGTCGGCGGATTTCGGTGATGCGGGTTCCATCCACCATGAGTTCAACCGGACGGGGGCGACTGTTGTAATTGGAGCTCATGCTGAACCCATAGGCACCGGCGGAGCGTACCGCCAGCAGGTCACCCGCTGCAAGGCTCAGTGTGCGTTCCTTGCCGAGGAAATCCCCGGTTTCACAGACCGGGCCTACGATGTCGTAGCATCGGGCTGGCACTGCGCTACCCTGAACCACCGGGATAATGTCCTGCCAGGCTTGATACAGGGCGGGGCGCAACAGATCATTCATGGCGGCATCGACGATTGCAAAGTGCTTGACCCGGTTTGATTTGAGGTATTCGACCCGGGTCAGCAGGATGCCGGCATTGCCAACAATGGCCCGTCCGGGTTCCATCAATATCTCAAACCGGTTCGCAGGCAGGCGATCCAGAATGGCCCGGGCATATTCACGTGGTTCTGGCGGGGTTTCCTCGCGGTAACGAATGCCCAGTCCGCCACCGATATCGAGATGGTGGATGGGAATGCCCCGGTCTTCCAGTTTTGTGGCCAGTTCAAGCACCCGGTCCAGGGCATCAAGAAAGGGTGATGTCGAAGTCAGTTGTGAACCGATATGGCAATCTATTCCCTTGATCTCGATACCGGGTAATGCGGCTGCCCGTTCATAGTGTTCCAGGGCGACATCAATATCAATCCCGAACTTGTTTTCCCGCAACCCGGTGGAAATATAAGGGTGGGTATTGGCATCGACATCGGGATTGACCCTGAGTGAAACCGGGGCGCTGACACCCCGTTCCACCGCAAGACGGCTGAGACGTTCCAGTTCCTCGCTCACCTCTACATTGAAGCAGCGTATGCCCACCTCCAGGGCTCTGCGCAGTTCGTCGATTCGTTTGCCCACACCGGAAAATACGATGCGGGCCGGATCACCGCCGGCACGAAGGACTCTTTCCAGTTCGCCCACCGAAACGATATCAAAGCCCGAACCCAGTCGGGCCAGCACGTTGAGAATGGCCAGGCTGGAGTTGGCTTTGACGGCATAGCAGACCAGGTGCGGATGAGTGCCGAAAGCCTGGTCAAAAGCACGCCAGTGTCGTTCCAGTGTGGCACGCGAATACAGGTAAGTCGGTGTGCCAAACTGCTCGGCCACCCGGGGTACGGGCACTTGCTCGGCGTACAATACGCCGTCACGGTAGTCGAAAAAATCCATCAGTGTTTGCTTTGGTGGGAATCATGCGGTGAATCGGGAAGGTAGAGAGAGCCTTTTTGTCCACAGGCAGTCAGCATGAACAACAAGATGAGAATCAGGGGAAGACGTTGATACATGGGCGCGGGAGGAAACCCCAGGGTTATGAATGACAAGGCGGTGATTCTATAGTAAATGACCGCTCATTCCCATATAGCATTCTGATGGGCTGCCGGTGTCGGACGAGGAATGTAGAGGGCGCGACAATTTGTCACATGGCGTAAAGGAATACCGCTTGATACGATCCCTCTCACTTGTTAGGGATCTTCCTCCCCAACAGGGTTTGAATGAGCATGCTCTGCTCTAATTCCTCCCTTTGATATGCAGGGTTTGCCCACCCTGCATTTTCTTCATGTCCCTTCCCGACCTGACCTTACCGTTTCCGGCTGCATTGGGGTGCCTTGTGCCCTTATCCCGGATCGAAAAATCCATTTTTCAACCTATCGACAGAAGGACAAATCAGTGACCAGCACCAGCACCAGCACCATCATGGCCCTCGTTACACCAGCCTCTCAGGAATTATGGATCTATATCTCCCGGCTCGAAGCACCCTTTTCACTGGATGACATTCAGGGCTTCAATGCCCGATACAAGCAGTCCTACCCCTTGCTCAGTCGTGAAGAACGTCGTCAGGTGGAGGCTTTCATCGACACCATGATCGAGAAAGTCGACCGCAAGGAGTGGGCCAGCCGTATCTTCGGTGTCGTCTAGTCGGCGAATCACACGATTCCCAGTTCATCCCAGAGTGCATCGATCCGCTGTTTGATGGCCGGTGTCATGGCGATGGGGCTGCCCCATTCGCGGACGGTTTCGCCCGGCCATTTATGGGTGGCATCAAAACCGGCCTTGGAACCCAGTCCGGATACCGGTGAAGCAAAATCCAGATAATCGATGGGTGTGTTGTCTACCAGGGCGATGTCGCGGATCGGGTCCATGCGGGTGGTTATCGCCCAGATCACATCCTGCCAGTTACGGGCATCAATGTCGTCATCGACCACGATCACGAACTTGGTGTACATGAACTGCCTGAGAAAGGACCACACCCCGAACATCACCCGCTTGGCATGTCCGGGATATTGCTTTTTCATGCTGACGATGGCCAGACGGTAGGAACACCCTTCAGGCGGCAGATAAAAATCGACGATTTCCGGAAACTGTTTTTGCAGGATGGGTACGAATACCTCGTTGAGGGCCACCCCCAGCACGGCCGGTTCATCGGGCGGTCTGCCGGTGTAGGTGCTGTGATAGATGGCCTGGTGACGCTGGGTAATCCGCTCTATGGTGAACACCGGGAAGTGTTCGACTTCGTTGTAATAGCCGGTATGATCCCCGAACGGGCCTTCGGGGGCGGTCTCATCGGGATAAATGAAACCTTCGAGAATGATTTCGGCAGTGGCCGGCACTTGTAATTGACTCAACAAACAGCGGGTGACTTCAGTTTTGGCACCCCGCAACAATCCGGCAAACGCATATTCCGACAGGCTATCCGGTACCGGTGTAACCGCACCCAGTATAGTGGCCGGATCAGCCCCCAGGGCTACGGCCACCGGAAACGGCTGACCGGGGTGGGCGGCCTGCCAGTCCCTGAAATCCAGGGCTCCGCCCCGGTGAGCCAGCCAGCGCATGATGACCTTGTTTTTGGCAATGACCTGCTGACGATAGATGCCCAGATTCTGTCGCTCCTTGTGTGGCCCCCGGGTAATGACCAAAGCCCAGGTGATGAGAGGGGCCGCATCCCCTGGCCAGCAGGTCTGGATCGGGTAACGGCCAAGGTCGATCTCATCGCCCTGCAGGATGACCTCCTGACAGGGGGCATGGCGAACTTCCCGGGCCGGCATGTTCAAGACCTGCTTGAATACCGGTAATTTGTCCAGCATGTCACGGAATCCACGAGGCGGCTCCGGCTCCTTGAGAAAGGCCAGCAGTTGGCCCACCTCGCGCAGGGCACCCACGGAATCCTGCCCCATGCCGAGGGCAACCCGGTGCGGCGTGCCAAACAGGTTGGCGAGTAGCCGATGCGATGAACCCACGGGCTGCTCGAACAACAGCGCAGGTCCCTGGCGTTTCAGGGTACGATCACACACTTCGGTGATTTCGAGTACGGGATCCAGGGGTCTGTTGATACGCTTCAGTTCGCCCAGGGTTTCGAGATGTTCGATGAATTCGCGCAGATCACGGTATTTCATGGTATAAAAAAGCAGGAATGATTCTGACAGGACAGGGAAGCCAGTATAGACGACATGACAGCGCATCCCAATGATCAGGAAACTCTTTCTTCTCCTCTCCTCTCCTGGGTCACCCTGGTGGCCTGCTCTACCTCACCGCTAGGTCGCAAGCAGTTACTGCTGGCTCCGGAACAACAGGTCGAAACCCTGGGAGCCCAGGCGTTTGCTGCGATGAAGCAGAAAAAACCCCTCAGCACCCGTCCAGCGGACAACCGCTTCGTCAAGTGCGTAGCCGAAGCCTTGATCAAACAAACCGGTGGACACTGGGAAATCGTGGTATTCGACGACCCAACCACCAATGCCTTTGCATTACCCGGAGGTAAAATCGGGGTTCATACCGGTATTCTGTCGATCACCCAAAACCAGGATCAACTGGCTACCGTACTGGGCCATGAACTGGCCCATGTGATCGCCCACCACGCCAATGAACGCCTGTCCCAGCAGACCGCCGTGCAGCAGGGACTGAACCTGATCACCGCCATGGCCCAGCCAGGTTCGGCATCCGGTCAATTATTGATGGGGGTATTGGGACTGGGCGCGCAGTACGGAATTTTGTTGCCCTATAGTCGCACACAGGAAAGCGAGGCGGATATCTATGGTCTGGAATTGATGGCCAAAGCCGGGTTTGATCCCCGGGAAAGCATTCGCTTCTGGCAAAACATGGATCAGGACACGTCCCGGCAACAACCCGAGTTCCTGTCGACGCACCCCGCGCATGACAACAGGATACGCGAACTGCAAAAGCACATACCGGAGTTGATGACACGCTATCCCGCCGCGCTACGACAAAAGTCTAGGATGTTTACTTTTCATGGACAATAACTGACTTTACGTAAGACTGTTTCTTTTTGTTGAATTATGAGCGGGTCTGCTTGCCCGGGTTAACCGGGTGATTCCGGAAACGCGGCCATTCTGGCCACACGGTGGGCTGTGTCCGCGTTCCCGGTATCGGATTGGCCTGCCCTGATGATCTGCCGTGGTTTGCCCGATTTCGCTTGCGCTGCATCGAGGCTACGGAGCGACTGACATCAGTAGCGGCGACCGGATTGCACGACGGCGGGATGCCGTCGATAGGGATTGCTCGAACCGCCATTACCGCCCGAATGAGGTCTTGCTTCGTTGACCGTCAGGTTGCGTCCACTCATCTCTTTGCCGTGCAACGCAGAGATGGCCGCTTGTGCATCGTGTTCCGAGTCCATCTCCACGAATCCGAACCCACGGGAACGTCCCGTTATTCGATCCAGTATGACCCTGGCTGACAGGACAGCACCGTGCGGTGTAAAAATACGCTCAAGGTCCATGTTGTCCACGGCGTAATTCAAATTACCAACGTAAAGTTTCGTACCCAAGTGAAATACTCCAAAAAGCAAAATACAAATCGCCTGACACGGGCCTTGCTATCGGCCGTGCCTGCATACTTCACCCGGATTTCTGACATTTTTCACTAGGTAGGATTACCGGGTACGGGGTTGATACGGGGTCTCATCTGGCATCAGGCGGGACTTGCAGGTAAGGTATCGGTCGCCGCGTACTCCGGTAGCTTCCTCCTTTTTCTGGTATCGATGTCATGAATTATTGTTCGCACTGTGGATCGAGGGTGTTCCTTCGCAAACCGGACGGCGAAGACCGTCTGCGTCACGTCTGTGACGATTGTGGCCGGGTGCACTATCAAAACCCCAAGATCATCACGGGTTGTATCCCCCGGTGGGGAAACCGTGTGCTGTTGTGTAAACGGGCCATAGAACCCCGCTACGGGACATGGACACTCCCGGCGGGTTTCATGGAACTGGGTGAAACCCTGGCGGCCGGTGCCTGCCGGGAATCCCGCGAGGAAGCCTGCACCAACCTGATGGTCGATGGGTTGTTCGCCATTTTTAACGTGCCGCATATTTCGCAGGTACATGTCTACTTTCGGGCCACCCTGCTGGATGAATGCTTCAGTGCCGGTGTCGAGAGCCTGGAAACGCAGTTGTTCGATGAATGCGAGATACCCTGGGACGAGATTTCGTTTGAAACCGTCCACCGGTGTCTCACGCTTTATTTCGAGGATTGCAGGCGCAGGGATTTCGGGATACATGTTCACGATATCGTGCCGGAAGGCTATCGACAGGGCTGATTGCATCCCCGGACAGACAGAGAAAAACAGTGGCACCGATCAAATCGCAAAAAAACACACGCCGAAAGAACAACGGACGATTTTTCAGGTTTTTGACAGGACTCATCCTGACCGGAACAGTTGCAGCCGGTCTGGGTGGCTACGTTCTCTACAGGAAGCTCAAGGCTGAACTGCCGGACATTGCGGTGTTGCGTAGCGTTCGCTACCACGTCCCCTTGAGAATATACAGCCGTGAAGGTTTGCTGATGGCCCGCTACGGTGAGGAGAAAAGCAGTCCCATTGCCATTGCCGAGGTGCCGGCCGATATCCGTAATGCCTTTTTATCGGCGGAGGACAACCGGTTTTTCGACCATCCCGGCGTGGATTATCAAGGCTTGCTCAGGGCCACCTTTTCCTTCCTCAGAACCGGTGAAAAGCGGCAGGGCGGCAGCACGATCACCATGCAGGTGGCCCGCAATTTTTTCCTGAGCAGTGAAAAGACCCTGCTCAGAAAAGGCAGGGAAATTTTGCTGGCCATCGAGATCGAATCCAGATTGTCGAAGGAGGAAATACTGGAGCTTTACCTGAACAAGATCTACTTCGGTCATCATGCCTACGGCATCGTGGCAGCCGCTCAGGTCTATTACGGCAAAACGGTTGCGGAACTCTCCCTGCCCGAGATCGCCATGATCGCGGGCTTGCCCAAGGCGCCCTCGACATTCAACCCCCTGGCCAATCCGGAGCGGGCCCTGATTCGCCGGAACTATGTGCTGGCCCGCATGCAGAAACTGGGCTATCTCGACGATACCCGCTATCAGCAGGCACTGGCTACGCCGGTTACCACCCACCTGCATACCCTTCCCATTGAACTGAACGCACCCGATGCGGCTGAAATGGCCAGAAACGAGTTGTATCAGCAATATGGCGAAGAGGCGTACACCAACGGGTATCGGGTCTACACCACCCTGGATGCCCGCCTGCAAAAAGCGGCACGGCAATCCGTGCAAAGCGGTTTGCATGGATATGACGAACGGCACGGTTATCGGGGCAGCTCGCAGCGGATCGATCTCAAACAAATGAAATCCAGAAGCGAGTGGGATATCTATCTGGAGGATCTTTCACCGGCAGGACAAACCCTGCCGGGGCTGGTGACGGCCATCAGGGATCGCAGTGCCGAGGTTTATCTGGGACACGGACAAACCATTGAACTGGGCTGGAGCGGTATGCGCTGGGCTCGAAAATATGTCAACGAGAACGGAACGGGCAGGCAACCGGCCAGTGCCCGGGAACTCATGAAACCGGGTGACATCATCCGGGTGCGGCAGGAGGCCGACAAGGGGTGGTGGTTGAGTCAGGTGCCCGAAACCGAAGCGGCTCTGGTGGCACTCGATCCCGCAAACGGGGCCATCCGTGCCCTGGTGGGCGGTTATGATGCCAGTCAGGGCGGATTCAACCGGGCCTTGCAGGCCGTGCGTCAGCCCGGTTCCGGCTTCAAGCCGGTTTTGTATGCCGCTGCCCTGATGGACGGTTACACGCCCGCCAGCGTTATCAATGATGCCCCCATCGTGATCGCCGACCCTTCACAACCGGGCGGTGTCTGGCGACCACAAAACTACAGCGGCCAGTTCTATGGCCCCACCACACTGAGAGCCGCACTGACCCACTCGCGTAATCTGGTCTCGATTCGTCTGCTGCGCAATATCGGTATCGCCAGGGCCAGGGACATGGCCGTGCAATTCGGTTTCAAACCTGAAGAGTTACCGAATTCATTGCCCCTGGCATTGGGGAGTGGTTCGGCGACCCCGCTCCGCATGGCACAGGCCTACGCGGTGTTCGCCAACGGTGGCTACCGGGTGGAGCCGTTTTTGATCGACCGCATCGAGACCGAGGCCGGTGTCGTCATTTACCAGGCCACACCGGAAGCAGCCTGCCCGGCTTGTACGGCGGAATCCACGGCAAACCGGGTGCTGACGGCACGGGTTCATTACATGATGCACACCATGTTGCAGGATGTCATACGCAAGGGAACGGCGGTCAAGGCACTGGAACTCAGGCGATCCGACCTGGGCGGCAAAACAGGGACTACCAATGAAAACCGGGATGCCTGGTTCAACGGCTATGCCCCGGCCCTGGTGGCGGTCACCTGGATGGGCAAGGACAGTTCCAAACCGCTGGGTGGCGATGAAACCGGAGGGCATGCGGCCTTGCCGGTCTGGATCAACTTCATGCGGGAGGCTCTCAAGGGTGTGCCCGAGTTTCATTTCCCCATGCCGCCCGACCTGACCGAAGACACTATGAACGCACCGGGTGAAGCTGAAGATGAAGACGCTGTCCAGGCAGCGGATGGCCTGGATGACGAGTTGAATTCCAACGCTGACCCCGCATCTGGCTCCTCCGCCCGAACGGTGCCCGGTTCGCTGGACAAACCCATAGAATCACTCTTCTGACATGAATCCAAAAGACAGGGCCAAATGGCGCATCGCCCAGGAAGCTGCCCGCCTGATTGCACAGGAAGGCATACACGACCGGAATCTGGCGCGAAACAAGGCAGCGGCACGCCTGGGGCTCAAAGCCCGCCCGGGAACACCAGGAAACGACGAAATAGAGCGTGCCTTGCAGGAGTACTACCGGCTATACCGGTTTGATGTTCAGCCGCAACACATCACACACCTGCGTCAGCTGGCACTGGAAGCCATGAAATTTTTCAGGCGATTCTCTCCCAGACTGGTCGGCGGGGTATTTGACGGCAGTGCCGGTGCCTACAGTCCGATCACGATTTACCTGTTTCCGGATACGCCGGAAGAGGTGATGCAGAACCTTATGGAAGCCCGAATACCGTTTGAAGAAATTCCGGCCTGTGTGAACGCCGACGGCAGCACCGCATTGCCGGTGCCCGGCATCGGATTTGTCGTGGATGATGTGCGTGTGGAGCTGTGCCTGCTACCCCTGATTCTGAAAGAACGGGGGGTGGGACGGAAAGACAAATTCCGCTCCGCAGGAACCATAGCGGATGTGGAAATGTTGCTGAAATAAGTGATTTGGTACGTTGACAGGGCATTCGAGCCACCTTCGGGAAACCCCGATAGCGTGGCTCCTTGCCATTCTGAAACCGCTCAGACCCTGCCGTATCTGCGACGGAACTTGTCGACCCGTCCTGCGGTATCGACCAGACGCTGCTTGCCCGTATAGAACGGATGGCAGGACGAACACACTTCGACGTGCAGGTCACGACCGGTGGTCGAGCGGGTTTCAAACGCGTTGCCGCAACTGCATTGCACGGCGATGGTTTTGTACTGGGGGTGAATGCCGGTTTTCATTGGTGCACCTGTAGGCAACTGGCTGAAAAAACGCGCTATCGTACGCAAATAGTGGTTCCGTGGCAAGTCCCGGGCGATCGTCATCCTGACGAAATTCAGGATGCGGTTTCCCCATGGGGAGTACGGAGCCTCGATCATCGAACAGCCCACTCGTAGCCTCGATGTAGCGAAGCGCAATCGAGGAATTAGGGTGGGGAGCCAGACTGTGGCCATTCAGCAGCGCGTATTTTGGGGCTGAAGGATGGCCAGGGCCGCCCGTGATCGAGGCTTGCACTGGCGACCCGGACTGACATATAACAAGCATCAAAACGCATCATCCCACAAAAACAGAGGTTGCTCTCATGTCTACCCGTCCTGAAACCATCTCATCGGACAATACGCTCAATTCGACACCCAAAATCCATCCTGCCGTTTTGACAAACATCATCACCGACAGCACCGGTTGGCTTTCCCCACCGGTCAAGCGCAGCAGGGGAACCACACACCAAAAACCCGACACCATCGATTCACCGACCGCCGACAAACTGGATGAAGTCGGCGACTTCAATGGGGACGGCAGTTTCAGTACCAATATGACCCTGTTAATGCCGGTGGTCGGAATCGCCCTTCCTTTTGTGCAGGATGCCATGAATCTCGCCCTCAAAAGCCTCATGGGCGATGCCGACATAGGGATCAAAAACATGACCGCAACCCTGGCTGCGGATAGGAATGTCTATGTCTCCGGCCAACTGAACAATGGCAATCGGGTCATGCTGGTCGTAGGCAATACCGTGGCACTCGATTATCTGGCGACGGGTGGGCTGGATCTGGGAAGCCTCATACCAAATGTCAGTTTGCTGCAGGGACTCGGTTTGAGCAGTGTGGAAATGACCCTGGCTTCAGGAGATGTCTCTTTCACCAATCCTGATCTGGACAGCGTCGAAGTGGGTCGGGGATTGACCCTGATCGGGGTATTGGATCTCAAGGGAGCCGGCAACAAGATATTCAACTTCATCAACGACTATACCCGTATCGACAGCCTGAGCGTTCAAACCAACCTCGATATCGAGGAAGGACTGTCCCTCTCAGGCCAGCTCAATACCGATCTCAGCCTGATGCGCTTTGGAGCCTTCAGTATTACCCAGAGAAACGTCAGTCTCGATTTCAGTATCAGCCCGGATCTGGAGCCTGCGATCGGTATGACCAATACCCTGGAGTTAACGGGGTATGATCCCACACAGACGGGCGAACCAACCCTGACCTTGTCCGGTGGATTTTCCTTTGAACCCGAATCGGTCAGCCTGTTTGCCGCGATGGATACCAATGGCCTTGCCGGCTGGAAAAACCCGTTTGGTTTCAATAACGCTGAAATCCGGACTGCCGGTTTTCAGCTCGGCGCGACCTACCTTGCGCCTTATGTCGATAATATCGGTCTGGTCATGGATGCCCGGTGGGATCAATACGACATCAGTTTTGGCGGTTCCATGGATGTCAACGATCCTGAAAGCATCGCTTTCACCCTGACCATCAACCAGGACATCAATATCGTCCGCATGATGGCGCAGATGCAATCCATGGCACTGGGGCCTGAAGCAGCCCGCCTTTTCAGTCTGACCAAGGGTTTATTCAACTCTATTCCGCTGACAATGCGTTCCTTTGACAGTGACAACGATGGTACGCTTGATCCTTTCATTTCGTTTGTTCCTTTTCCTACCGAGATTGCCGGTCTTGCCCTCGATGAAGGTATCGGCATCAATGCCCGGGTTAATCTGGGTGGCCAGATCGGTGAACTGGCCCTCAATTCCAGCCCGGATTTCATGGAAATGTCGGGATCACTTCGTATCTCGAATCTGGTACTGGGCGACTGGCTGGTCATCAGCGGCACACAACCCGGTTCCGATCTCACGGCCCGTTTTGAAATATCCCCAGCGGAGCAGTATTTCAACGGTGACGGCAAAATCACCGTCCTGGGCCAGACACTGGCGCAAGCGTATTTCAGTGTTTCCTCGAGCGGGATTGCCATTAACGATACCAAACTCCCGCTGATACCCGCCGTCCTCAATTTGAACATCGATTCTCTCGATGTCGACTTCAACGCCCTGACCGCCAATGGCAAAACCAGCATGGTGCTATTGGGTCGGGAAATGGCAGGGCTTGATTTCAGCATGAACAGTCAAAAAATCAATGTGACCGGTAACTTTGATCTGGGCGCACTCGATATCATTGGCAACATGGTTTGGGATACGAATCAGCGTGACTTGAATATCAGCGGCAGTCTGTCCATTAACAACGTCAACCTGGCGGCTACCCAAGTGACTTACGATAATGGGGCACTGAATATCAGTGGCAAGATCGGGGTTACCCTTCCCAATATTGGCAGTGTCGATACCCGAATCAAGGCAAAATATACCAGCACTGGCCTGGCCATCTCGGCCAGTGCCGATCTGGGCGCACTGGGCACACCGAAAATATCGATTGCCGCGAACGATTTTTCTGCCAGCACGATTGCTACCAGGCTCTACAACCAGGCGATATCCGAGGTGGGAGCATTACCCGACTATATGGCCGCTACGGTAACGGATGGACTGACCGATGTGTTCCGGGCCGGCAGTTACGTGTATTCGGCTTCACAGATCGACAACCAGATAAAAAAAGTCATCAAGGAGATTGGTGGTACCCTGAAATCCATTTTTGGCGGCAAGGGTGAACACAACAAAACCTATGTCGATACCCGGGGGATCAGCGAGAACTGGAAGGGTAACGGCGGCAATGATGTCGCTGTTGGCAATGCCGGTGACGATTCCCTGAAGGCACACCAGGGCAATGATCTCGTCGACGGTGGAGCAGGCAATGACACCCTGGAAGGCGGCCAGGATCGGGACATGATGTATGGCGGTGACGGCAATGACATCATCGAGGGGCAGGCAGGTTCTGATGTCATTTATGGTGGGTTGGGGGCTGATTCCATCGACGGCAGCGGCAAGGATTTTGACAATGGTGGCAAGCAGTACCTTGACAAGAATGATGAAATACACGGGGGGCCGGGTAATGACACGATTTATGGTTCCGAGGGTGCTGATACCATCTGGGGCGATGGCGGCGATGATATGCTCTGGGGAGATCGGGTGGATCGGAGCGACAGTAATACGATGGATACCGTGTATGGCGGCGCGGGGGATGACATTTATTTCATGGTGAGCGGCAGCGATATTTTTATCGAAAATGCGGAAGAAGGCACGGATACGGTTTACAGTGCAATCCATTATACCCTGCCAGCCAATATCGAGAATCTCACCTTGATGACCCCATTCACGAACGGGTACGGTAACGCTCTCGATAATATAATTACCGGGAGTCCCGGGAGTAACAAATTATCCGGTGGACAAGGTAACGACAGTTATTTTGTCGATGCGTTCGATACCGTCATCGAAGCAGAAAATGCCGGGTATGATACTGTCTATAGCCCCGTCAATAACACCTTGCCTGAGCATGTGGAAAAACTTGCGTTGACGGGCACTGCAGCCGTCAATGGCACGGGTAATGCCCTTGATAACGTACTCATGGGCAATGGGGCTGCCAATGTACTCAGGGGCGGTAGCGGAAATGACAGTTACTATGTCGACACCCAGGATACTGTCGTGGAACAGGCCAATGACGGTGTCGATACGGTGTACGTCTCGTCGGATTATGATCTCAGACAAAAAACCAGCCATGTGGAAAATCTGACCCTGACCGGTAACGCCAACGGTTCCTGGCTCGTAGGCAATGACATGGCCAACGTATTGACCGGCAATGCAGGTGCCAATTTCCTTGATGGCATCACCGGGGCCGATACCCTGACCGGCGGCCCGGGAGCTGACGTATTCCGTTTGTTTGGCGCGGATATCAGTAATACCCGTACGCTCACCGATTTTTCCGCCGCCGATGACACCCTGCATCTCTCTGGCAGCCTGTTCAGCCGTCTGGGTGTGGCAGGGACGGTCAGTGCCGGTAATTTTGTCATTGGCACAGTACCTGGCGAAGCCGACGATTACCTTATCTACAACCCGGGCACCGGGGATTTGTTCTACGATGTGGATGGCAACGGAGCAAACCTTTCTACCCGAATAGCAGTATTACCGGTTGGCCTGAGTCTCACCCATCAGGATTTTGTCGTTGTCTGATGGTGATCTGACCAGAAGTGCCAGGCAGCCCGCAAGGGCTGCTCCTGCGGGAAGCAGACAGCCACGTACCCTTGGCCTCCTGGAGTACAGGGCAAGGGGGTTATCCTGAATCAAAATACCAATACCGGAATTTAAATCATGAAAAAGAACGCTTTTTTATTACTGAGTACATTTGCTTTTTTCCCCTTGGTCATTCATGCCGAAGAGCCGGTAGTGACAGCTGCACCCCACACAGCCCAAACGGATCGTGAAGTGATTAAAACCTTTTACCAGTTACTGAACAACACCGGAAGCGATATCGGCCTGATCAACGGAGCCCCCCGGGTCGTAGGCAAGTACTGGCAGGCCGAACCCCGGGCACTGGGAGGGGATGGTGTCGAGGGTTTCATCCACACGTTCATGAAATACCATCTCGATATTCCTGACCTGCTATTTACCCCTCAGGAAATCCTCAAAGTTGCGAGGAACCGCTATGTGGTACGCAGCGTGGCAACCGGCACTGCCATGGGGGATTTTCTGGGGCTGGGTGATGGCTTCCGCCCGGGCGGGCGTTTCGTCATCACGACCATCGAGATTCATACCCTCAAGAAAGGCAAGATCATCAAGACCTATCATGTAGAAGACTGGAAAGCAGCCATGGCCCAGATCACCCCGCCGTGAAATTTGCGAGGTGGCCGGGTTTGTTGTGGCTTGCCCTCATCAGGGCTTAGTGTGAAAATTGGCCCCCTCAGGCCGGTGCCTGTTCCCATCCCAAAAATCAAGAGTAAACCCGATGATGAACGAACCCTGGATCGCTCCTTCCATATTGTCTGCCGACTTTGCCCGTCTTGGTGAGGAGGTCGAAAACTCACTCAAGTCCGGTGCCCATGTCGTCCATTTCGATGTCATGGACAACCACTACGTGCCCAACCTGACCATCGGCCCCCTGGTCTGTGAGGCACTCCGAAAATACGGCATCACCGCCCCCATCGACGTACATTTGATGATCAAGCCGGTCGACCGCATCATTCCTGATTTTGCCAAAGCCGGTGCCAGTTACATCACGTTCCACCCGGAAGCCTCCGATCACATTGATCGCACCCTGCAACTCGTCAAGGATTCGGGCTGCAAGGCCGGCCTGGTGTTCAATCCGGCTACCCCCCTGAACTACCTGGATCATGTCATGGACCGGATCGACATGATTCTGCTGATGTCGGTCAATCCGGGTTTTGGTGGCCAGTCATTCATCCCCTATGTGCTCGACAAGGTTCGTGAGTGTCGCAAGCGTATCGATGAGAGCGGACGCAATATCCGTCTGGAAATCGACGGCGGTGTCAAGGCAGACAACATCCGGGAGATCGCTGCTGCCGGGTGCGACACCTTCGTGGCCGGTTCTGCGGTGTTTGGTGCCGGCAAGGCAGAAGACCCCAACCGTTACGATTCCATCGTGGCGACCCTGATGCAGGAAATCGCCAGGGCGGGTTGAAGGTGAGTACCCCTGTCCGCCCGAAACTGATTGCCTTTGATCTGGATGGTACCCTGGTAGAAAGTGCGCCCGATCTGGCCGATGCCGTAGATGAGACGCTCCGCCAGTTGGGGCGACCCGAAGCCGGGGAAACGGCGGTGCGGCAGTGGATCGGCAACGGGGTCGCCATGCTGGTCAAGCGTGCCCTGACCGGTCAGATGTGGCCTGATGTGGAACCGGTCGGCTTCGATGCGGCCCTGGCGGTTTTCTCTGACCATTACGAGAAAAACGTGTGTCGTCGCAGTACGCTCTATCCGGGTGTGAGGGAAGGTCTGCTTGCCCTCCGCGCAGAGGATTACCGTCTGGTCTGCATTACCAACAAGCATTCCCGCTTTACCCATCCCCTGCTCGAACAACTGGGTATCCACCCGTTGTTTGACTGGGTGGGCTGTGGTGATCAGTTCACCCGCCACAAGCCCGATCCCGAATCCCTGCTGTACGCAGCCCATCATTTCGGTTTGACACCGGCGGAATGCTGGATGGTCGGCGATTCCCCAAACGACGTACTGGCCGCCCGGGCCGCCGGGTTCGGTGTGCTGTGTGTGCCTTACGGCTACCTGGGTGAGGGGACTGTCGCTGAACTCGGAGCCGATGACATCATCCCCTCCCTCGACACGCTGCCGGCCTGGTTCAGACAACACACCGGATTCATTTCCTGAAACACGGATGTCTCCCACAGATACAAACCTCATGTCACCCGAGCAATTCCAACACTACGCCGATCTCGGCTATAACCGTATTCCCGTTGCCAGGCGCGTACTGGCTGATCTCGATACCCCTCTGAGCGCCTACATCAAGCTGGCCAACCAACCTTATTCCTATCTGTTCGAGTCGGTTCAGGGCGGTGAACAATGGGGCCGCTATTCGATCATGGGATTGCCTTCTTCCCACCGGATACGGGTTTATGGTTATGACATTCAGGTAGAACGGGAAGGTATGCCGGTCGAACGGATCAGGGTAGACAGTCCCATGGACTGGCTGCGACAGTACGCGACCCGCTTCAGGGTGCCGGAAATACCCGGCTTGCCCCGCTTCACCGGCGGGCTGGTCGGGTATTTTGGTTACGAGACCATTCATTACATCGAGCCCCAGGTTGGTTCAGTGGACAAGGCCGATCCTCTCGGTGTCCCCGATATCCTGTTGCTGGTTTCCGAGGAGGTGCTGGTATTCGACAACCTCACCGGCAAACTGCTGATCATCGTCCAGGCCGATCCCGCCCGGCCCGATGCCTACGCACAGGCCCAGAAGCGGGTGGATGACTTGGTGGCCAGCTTAAGGCAGCATGGCCCCGCGCCACGGCGGGAGGTGCCTGTCCAGGTTGTCGAAGAGTCTGATTTCGTATCGGGTTTCACCCGGGAAGGCTTTGAAAACGGAGTAAGGCGAATCAAGGAATACATCGTCGAGGGTGATGTCATGCAGGTAGTACTGTCGCAACGGATGAGCATCCCCTATACGGCCCCTCCCCTGGATTTGTACCGGGCGTTACGTTGCCTGAATCCATCGCCTTACCTGTTTCATCTCAACCTGGACGATTTTCACATCGTCGGCTCCTCGCCTGAAATCCTGGTGCGACTCGAAGACGGCACGGTCACCGTACGTCCCATTGCCGGAACCCGCCGCCGGGGCGCAACCCGCGAGGAAGATATGGCACTGGAACAGGAACTGTTGGCGGATCCCAAGGAGATTGCCGAGCATCTGATGCTGATCGATCTGGGACGCAACGATGCCGGCCGTGTAGCCGAAACAGGAACCGTCCGGGTCACCGAGCAGATGATCGTGGAACGTTACTCTCACGTCATGCACATCGTCTCCAATGTCACGGCCGATCTGGCGCGTGGCAAGGATGCTTTCGATGTGCTGGGCGCGACTTTCCCGGCCGGTACCGTCAGCGGTGCGCCCAAGATCAGGGCCATGCAGATCATCGATGAACTGGAGCCGGTCAAGCGGGGCGTTTATTCCGGCGCGGTGGGATACATTGGCTGGTCAGGCAACCTCGACACGGCCATCGCCATTCGTACCGCCGTCATCAAGGACGGTCAACTGCATATTCAGGCCGGGGCCGGTGTGGTACACGACTCGATACCCGCCAGTGAGTGGGAAGAAACCCTTAACAAGGGCCGGGCCACCTTCCGGGCTGTCGCCATGGCACAAAACGGGATCGAGCGGGGGGAAAGCGTATGAGCGTCCGGGTTTTGATGATAGACAATTACGATTCCTTCACCTACAACCTGGTGCAGTACTTGGCCGAACTGGGTGCGACGGTTGATGTGGTACGCAATGACCAGATCGCGGTCGAAGCCATCGAGCAGTTCAAACCGGACAAGATCGTCATCTCGCCGGGCCCCTGTACTCCGAAGGAGGCTGGCATCTCGGTAGAAACCATCCTTCGTTACGCAACCCGGTATCCGATACTGGGCGTGTGTCTGGGACATCAGAGCATTGGTCATGCCTTTGGCGGACGTATCGTACATGCCGGAGCCATCATGCACGGCAAATGCTCCAGCGTTTACCACCGGGATACCGGAGTATTCAGGGGATTGAAAAACCCTTTCCGGGCAACCCGTTATCACTCGCTGGTAATAGAACGGCAAAGCCTGCCCGCGTGCCTCGAAATCACGGCATGGACGGTGGATGAAACCGGGCAGCCGGAAGAAATCATGGGAGTCAGGCACAAGACCCTCGATGTAGAGGGGGTTCAGTTTCACCCCGAATCCATACTGACCGAACACGGTCACGACCTGCTGGCAAATTTTCTCCGACGTTGAAGGCAAGCACTGCTTCATCGTCTTTCGCGAGAACACCCCAACTTACCGCAAACAGCACAGACCCATCCGCACCGGTCGATCCCGTCGAAGCATTCAGGGGTAAAGGCGAAGGTGGTGCAACGATCACCGGATAACCCAATCGTAGCCTCGATGCAGCGCAGCGCAATCGAGGAATTACAACGGGAAGCCAGACTGGCCCTTCAGCAGCGCGTATTTTTGGGCTGAAGGATGGCCAGGGCCGGATTGGGCCTCGATCATCGAACAGCCCACTCGTAGCCTCGATGCAGCGCAGCGCAATCGAGGAATT
>Ga0172376_10002656_pt1 | contig 21679 bp, 17 predicted proteins | sample Lak35m_FD_121114 | JGI IMG/M metagenome (GOLD analysis project Ga0172376, IMG submission 121114) | Freshwater microbial communities from Kabuno Bay, South-Kivu, Congo - kab_092012_35m | ecosystem: Environmental > Aquatic > Freshwater > Lake | place: Democratic Republic of the Congo: South-Kivu... | reverse complement strand
CAGCGTCAGACGACGCTGGTTGCGCTGGCGGCGCAGGAAGGCGGGAATCAAAGTGTCCATGGGCGAAGCGTAGCGCAGCTACGGGACAATCGCTCATACGATCGTGTGAATTCGTGTGGGGGTGGAAGATTTTTTGGCATGCGGTCAGTCCTGGGGGGTGGAGTGACGCATTCACGCGCTGTTCGGGGAAGAAGCCAAGTCCGCGTGCGCGGGGCTATGGAAAAGTGGACAATCACCCTAAACGGTACTCACTGGCCCTCAGCAGTACCCAGGTGTTGAGAGAGTTGGTTCGAAACCAGTCGCCTCTGCACCACCAATGATACCAAGGCTTACAGAGATGTAAGCCTTTTTCATTTTAATCGCTGGCTAGCACCGGGCTAGCACTGTTGATTAAATTTGATTAAGTTGAATGTAATTGCCTCTATGACTTACGTCTAAATTAATGCCTATAAATCACCCCGTAGCAATAACTTCTGAGCCAACAGTGGCTTTAAGCGTCAGTCGTTGAAACTCCGCTAGCTCTGCATCAGTAAAACCACTCAGATCGAAGGCGGGTGAGCTAGTGTCGACCTTAACAGCCTTGTTTGTATAGAACCCACAGGCCCTTCCACGAGCAAGCTCAGTAAATTATATGAGCAAACCAGTGTGGTGATTACCACCAACTTAAGCTTTGCAGAATGGACTGGAGTATTCGGTGATCAGAAGTTGACCACGGCATTACTTGACCGACTCACACACCGTTGCCATATTGCAGAAACAGGCAATGATAGTTATCGATTTAGGCACAGCTCAAGAGACTCAAAAAAGGAAAATAAAACAAAATCATTAACCCAACTTTAGCGATAGAATAATCATTATGGGTGGGTCAAAATTCAGTGCATTTGGTGGGTCAAATTTAAATGCAATTTAACATAGCCACCAAATTTAGAAGGGTTGTATGAGTCAACATATTAGTATTACTGAATTTTTATCCAACCATCTCACTGGCGAGCATCGTGTTGCTTTTACAGAGATGCTTCATGATGTTGTTAATGCATGTAAGAAAATTGCGCTAGCCATTGATCAAGGTGCTCTGGAGGGCAATATGGGTAGCTTAGGCTCTGAAAATGTGCAGGGCGAGATGCAAAAAGCACTGGATGTGATTGCCAATGATATATTCATTGAAACTAATCAGTTAAGTGGTTATGTGGCAGGTATGGCGTCTGAAGAGATGGATGACGTGATTGAGATTGCAGAAAGACAACGGCAAAAAGGGCAATATTTACTTTTATTTGATCCTCTAGATGGCTCTTCTAATGTCAACGTCAATATTTCAGTCGGTACGATATTTTCTATTTTAAAAAGTACAAATGTCAAGCCAGTTTTAGCTGACTTTCTGCAAGCAGGTACTCAGCAGATTTGCGCTGGATATGCGCTATATGGCACATCGACGATGTTGGTGTTGACAACTGGTAATGGTGTTAACGGTTTTACTTTAGATGCCAGTGTTGGTGAGTTCTACTTGAGTCATCCGGATATTAAAGTGCCGGTAGATACGCAAGAGTTTGCGATTAATATGTCTAACTACCGTTTTTGGCAAGAACCCATGCAGCGTTATATTGATGAGTGTTTACAGGGCGAGGAGGGTGTTCGTAAAAAAGACTTTAATATGCGCTGGGTGGCATCTATGGTGGCTGAAGTGCACCGTATATTAGTGCGTGGTGGTGTATTTATGTATCCCATTGATAGCAAACTACAATCTAAAGGTGGTAAGTTGCGTTTAATGTACGAGGCTAATCCTATGAGTTTCATTGTGGAGCAGGCTGGGGGTGCTGCGACAACAGGCATACAGCGTATTTTAGAGGTTCATCCAAACGGGTTACATCAGCGCGTACCAGTCATGATGGGTAGTCGTAATGAAGTGGAACGTATTGCGGCTTATCATTCTAAAAAAATAGCTCGTTAGGCTTATTTTTATGAATGACAGTTACTTGAAGTATGGCTATTTGCGATACGGCAAATAGCACTGAACTCTTCCGCATTTAAAGAGGCGCCGCCCACAAGTCCACCGTCTACATCTGGCATATTAAATAGTTGTGTTGCATTTTGCGCTTTCACGCTACCACCGTAAATGATACGCACTTTTGATGCCGCTTCAGCGTTACGTCTGGCTATGCGTTGACGAATAAACTGATGAACTTCTTGTGCTTGTTCAGGAGTGGCTGTTTTGCCTGTGCCTACAGCCCATACTGGCTCATAGGCAAATACCATATTGAGTTGCATGGCTCTAGTGAAGCCTTCGTCGCTAAGTGTTGCCATGACTGCGTCCATCTGGCTAGCTACAATTACTTCAGTTAACCCCGCATCGTGTTCTGCAAGTGTTTCCCCTACACACAATATGGGGGTTAGACCTGCTTTAATTGCGGCATCAAATCTTGCGGCTGCTGAAAGATTGGTTTCATGAAACAGCACTCGTCTTTCGGAGTGGCCAAGTAGGACGTAAGTGCAACCTAGGTCTGTGAGCATGTGCGGAGATACCGCGCCAGTAAAAGCGCCTTCTTCAAATTGGTTTACATTTTGGCCGCCCCAGGCAATATTAGTACTTTCTAATAATGATCTTGTTTGGTGTAGATAGGGGTTGGGCACGCAGACTACATAGTCAGCGTTTTTGCAATCTTTTAGGCGCTCAATCAGCTGTTCCAGCAACATTTGGTTGCTACTGATATTGCCATGCATTTTCCAATTACCCACTACTAAATTGCGACGCATTTCACAATTCCTTATATTTGATTCGGCTTTGATTTATTTAATGATTGCTTGTAACTCACCTAATTTATAGAGGTTAGCCATTTGTTCACATGATATTGGTTTGATTTTGTCAGCCTGACCTGCAGAGCCAAAAGCTTCATATCGGGCTTTGCAAATTGCCCGCATGGCAATGGTTGAGGCGCTCAGAAATTTCCTTGGATCAAATTCTTTCCTTTTTTCCGTAAAGAATTTACGTATTGATCCGGTATAGGCCATGCGTAAATCCGTATCAATATTGATTTTTCGAACCCCATGCTTGATACCTTCGACTATTTCTTCTACTGGTACACCGTAGGTTTCACCCATGTCCCCGCCAAATTCATTAATGATGTGTAGCCATTCTTGTGGCACGGAGGATGAGCCATGCATGACTAAGTGCGTGTTGGGTATACGATTATGAATTTCTTTTATACGGCTAATTGCAAGGGTTTTACCTGTAGGGGGCTTGGTGAATTTGTATGCGCCGTGAGAGGTGCCTATCGCTATCGCTAAGGCATCCACGCCGGTTTGACGCACAAAATCAGCAGCTTCTTCAGGGTCGGTAAGCATTTGCTCGTGACTTAATATGCCAACGGCACCTGAGCCATCTTCTTCTCCGGCTAAGCCTGTTTCTAGGGAGCCGAGTACGCCTAATTCCCCCTCTACCGAAACGCCTATGGCATGAGCAATCTCAACAATTTTTTTAGTTACCTCAACATTGTATTGATAGCTAGAAGGTGTTTTGGCATCTTCCATCAAGGAGCCATCCATCATTACGCTAGAAAAACCAGAACGCATTGCTTGTATACATACAGCAGGAGATTGGCCATGATCTTGATGCATCACAACGGGGATGTGAGGGTATGTTTCCATGGCAGCTAAAACTAAGTGCCTGAGAAATGCTTCGCCGGCATATTTACGTGCACCGGCCGAACCTTGTAAGATTACTGGACTATTCACTTCGTCCGCCGCCTGCATAATCGCATGAACTTGTTCCATATTGTTTACATTGAAGGCCGCAAGACCATAGTCATGTGCAGCGGCATGATCAAGCAGCTGACGTAACGAAACGAGTGCCATAATAATCTTCCAAAAAATTTAAGGACTGTTATCTATGTTGCATATATCATAAAATATTTATGTCTTATATAAGACATATTATATAGCATTGTTGACATTAAAAGTCAGGCGAGTGATTTTTAAACGGGCTTTACTAACCTAAATTTGGACCAGCTTTTGGGGGCAGGTCAAAGGTGCGACGGGAGCGCGGCGGCCCGCCAAAACGAATGTCATGTCAAGTCTTTTTCGCACTTTTTTGAAAATATATTTTCGCGCCACAAGATGCCCTTGGCATCAGGTCGTGACAGCGAGTGTCTAAACTTCAGTTATTGGTTAAATATAAACTAATTTGCCTCGGTCAACATGTGAGCAACCGCCCGTTTCAATGGTGCAATACGATTACCGATGCGTAGCGATGCCGTTCTTAGCAGGCGGGCCGGAATAGAGTCATCACCATACAGTTTTGCAATGGCATGGGTGGCGATAAAAAGCGGCCGTGTTCTGATGCGATGTTTTCTCTGATAACGTTCAAGCAGTGCCGTGGCTGCGATATTGCCGCCACGTGCATGGGCTGCTTTAATTTCATCGGCCAGTACTTCTACACTGCACAGGCCGAAATTGAAGCCGTGCGCAGTTACCGGGTGCATGCCTACCGCGGCATCACCGATTAACGCGAAACGCTGTGCCACTATCCGGCTGGCATAGGCTGTTACCAAAGGGTAGGCGTGGCGCGTGGAAACCAGTTGCATGGTGCCGAGCCGGTGTTTAAATCGAATAGCTACGGCCTGATTAAAATCTGTTTCGCTCATGGTCATTAATTGTTGAATATCCGTGGCCGGCAGCGTGATTACAACAGATGAGCGCATACCATTCATCGGCAATAGCGCCAGTGTCTGCCCATAATCAAACCACTCCCATGCGACATGATGATGCGGTACGCTATGCTCCATGACACATACCATCATGGTTTTGCCGAAGTCGTGCATGGTCGCGGCGATTCCCATCGCGCGTCGCGTTTCTGAAAAGCGGCTATCTGCTGCTACCAGTAGCTGCGCCTGAATTTTTTCGCCATTGGCAAGGCTCACATATGCGCCATGACTATCGGTGCTGACAGCGGTAATTTGCGCTTCTGTCAGTAGCGTGATAGCAGGCGATGCTTTCACTGCCTCATAGGCTGCTTTGCGAATAAGCTGATTGGATATCAAATAGCCCAGCTCTGATTTTTTGCTATCGCGGTGATCAATGTTCATGGCATAAAGCGAGGGGCCATTTAGCACACGGGCATCACGTAACGGTGAAATTGCTTCCGGATTTATGTGCTCCCATAGCTGAAGCGTATGCATGAGTTGCGCCGAACGGTGTGTCAGCGCAATCTCGCGCCCATCAAACGCAGGGTCGGCCAGTTGTGACTCATGCTGGCGCTCAACAATCGCAATCCGTAACCCGCAACCGGCAAGTGCCTGTGCAAAACATAGCCCGGATGGCCCTGCGCCAACAATCACAATATCGAAGTTCATGGTGATCCGATCAAAAAATTGACAGGTAAATGTCGCTCATCATTGCGGTAAATGCAAAAGGTGGCTTTGTTCTTTCTGAGCCAGGCATAAAGGCTTTTATCTGAAATTCCTAACCGCTTGGATACTTCAACCACCCCATGCCCACGTTCAGTAATTTGTTTAATGGCTTCTGCTTTAAATTCTTCCGTATATCTGATGCGTTTCATATAAACCTCTCCATTTCATTTCCGACATTATCAAATGTCTACTGAAATAGGGGAAGTCCAGTTTTCACGTAGGATAGATTATGGCTTAATGCTAAGCCTCAACCACCGGTATGCGACATAAATCGTATTACTGCTGGTGCGGCACGACTTAAATCAAAATCATGGCCTTCTGGTTTAGTCTGCATGCTATTTATGATAGTTTTCTTAAGTGGTTCATCGTCATTTAAGTATGCTCTTAAGAAGGGTTTTAAATCGACTGATTGCTCTTGGCCTAAGCAAAGGTGTAACTCGCCCTTACAGTTAATGCGCACCCGATTACAGGCTTCACAGAAATTATGGCTATGTGGTGAGATGAAGCCAATTTTGGTTTTATTGTTGGGAATTTGCCAATAGCGTGCCGGCCCTCCAGTGCTGACAGGGCTGGCGATTAAATCGTAACGCGCCCTGAGTAAGCCCAAGGTTTGATCATTGCTTAGGTAGCTGTCACGACGCACATGGTGCACGGCACCAAGCGGCATTTCTTCAATAAAGGCAATGTCTAAGTCTTGTGCAATGGCAAATGCAACTAGGTCCAGCGCCTCATCGTCGTTAATTCCGCGCATGAGCAAACTATTAAGCCTGATGTTTTCAAAACCTGCCTGCTTGGCTGCGGCAATGCCACGCAACACTTTGTCTAAATTACCGACTCGGGTAATTTGACGAAAACGCCTAACATCAAGGCTGTCTAGACTGATGTTTACTCGCTTCACGCCGGCTTGCTTTAACGCCTGTGCTTTTTGCTCTAATTGGGAACCGTTAGTGGTGATGACCAATTCATGCAAACCTGGCAATTGCCCAATAGTTTCAAACAAACGCAATGCGTTTTTACGCACCAGTGGCTCACCGCCAGTGATGCGTACTTTATGCACGCCAAGCTCAACAAACACTTTAACCAGACGGGCGTATTCTTCCAAAGTCAAAACATCGTCGCGTGACAGAAAATTTGCTTGCTCGGTCATGCAATAAACACAGCGAAAATCGCACCTATCGGTAATCGATAGACGGATGTAGTCTACCTTGCGACCAAATCGATCGATTAAAGCATGGGGGGATGAGGACTTCTGCATGAAAAATTAGAAAGAGTATAAAGCCGTGAGCCAAACGATTTCTTTGTCGCCTTTACGTACGGCTGCCGTTAAGCTCGTGCCGTACACATCCGACTCAGTAAATTTGGCGTATTCTAATTTAGCGTTAAGCTTGCTGCTCACCAGGTAACTGATGCTGGCATCGAACTCGTGACCGTATTTATCCCCCAGCCCGCTAATGCTATCAAACTGCTCATCGGATTTAAGCACGTGGTATTCGGCATACAATTTCACTTTTTCTATGTTGCCAGTCACGCTGACAAAGCTGTCTTTTATGCCTTGGCGTGGCGTCACCAAAAACACGTCCGCCCAACCTTGGAATAAATGATTGGTGCCTAATGGTGTTTGAAACGCATAGCGTCCGCCATTGCTAGACAGTGTTTCATGATCAAGACGCAATGACCAGTTGCCATAGCCTAGACCACCGCCTAATTTATAATAATGCGCGTCGATCAATGCGCTGCCGCCACGGTAGTCATCCTGTTTGGCGTATTCCGCGGTGTACAGCACTTTCCAGTCTGAACTGAGTTTAGCCGACCCATCAATACGCACACCCATGGTTTTACTACTGGCATCGGTAGTGGCAGACGGCGTCAAGTCTTGGCTGGCACCCAAACCATTGCCGGCTTGCGCAGCCGTTGCCGATGTAATGCTGGCATCCCCATTATTCTGACTCAAATTGGCGACATCAATCAGATAGCCGTACGCCACCAAAGAGGTGCTCGGTGTTAGGCGGTATTTGGCATTAAGCATATCAACATTACCGCGACGTAAGGCCGTATTGATTTGCCGCACCCTATCAAAATGAGCGGCAAACAATTCCATGTCTGGCAGGCTTTTATTTAACAGCGAAACGCCATCAAACACTTGCATGTTTTGCCTAAAGCCGATGTCGCCAATAAAGCGCACGTTATCCAAGTTGAGTTGTTGCCTACCTAAACGCAGCCTGGTGTTAGCAATGCCAGTCCAATCCACATACAACTGATTGATGTCGGTGTAAGAAGGGTCAACTACATTGGGGTAGGTGGCTCTACCGACTTCGGATAGATTATCCCGCCTGTCATTAAAATCGTGGTTGAATTCATGCACATCGGTCAATTGGGCGGCTAAGCTAATATTATGCAAAGGAGCGGTTTGCCAACCAATTAAACTGCGCAGGGTAAACGCATTAGCCTTATTGGCCAAGGGCTCTTGATCAACGTGTTCATAACGCAATCTAAAATTGGTCATGGCTTTGCCCTGCTGTATTGCCTCAAGCAAATTGGCCGGCGCCAGCGCTTCTTCAGCATGGCTAGGCAGGGTGATGCAAATAAGCCCAGCCAGCATAAAAACCGCTAGCAATGGACGATTGGTTATTGGGGTTTTCATGTTCAGTTCTCAGTTGGTTAAAGTTTACGTTTGCTACGGACAATTTGATACGGTCGATTGACGTAGCCAAATGGGGCACTCCATACATGTACCATGCGGGTAAATGGGAAGACTAGAAACACCGTCATACCAAAGAACAAATGTATTTTAAAAATGCGATCCACTCCATCCAACAAGCTGGGATCAGGGCGCAAATAAACAATGCTTTGCACCCACTCAGCCAAAGCAATCATGACACCAGGGTTGCCATGATTAGCATGGCCTATCGATACCGGTATGGTAGACAAACCCAGCATCAAGGTAAGCAATAGCCAAGTCAGTATGAATTTATCCGAACCACGACTGGCGGCTGACACGCGGGCATTAAACATGCGCCTTACCCATAAGATAAGCCCGCCGACCAAACACATCCCACCGAAAATAGATCCAGCCCAAATGGCCACCATTTGGTGGGTCATATCACTAACGCCTAATCCGGTAAACACACCATGCGGCGTTAATAAACCGACCGCGTGCCCGGCAAAAATGGCCAGTATGCCGACGTGAAATAGATTGCTGCCTAAGCGCATATTGGCTTTAGAGAGCAGTTGGCTAGAATCACTCTTCCACGTGTATTGCTCGCGGTCAAAGCGCTGCAAACTGCCCAGCAAAAAAACACTTAGCGCTATATAGGGGTACACGCCGTAAACAAAGTGGTGTAAATTCATGTTGTTCTCCTTAAAGGTCGCTTAGCTTATGCGGCCAATTTAGTTAGCGTGGCGCGATTGTCAATAATCGACAACAATGCGGCGTAGGGGCTGTTGGCTTTTTGGAGATTTTCGGTCAATACCGCGAAGACCTTTTTGGCATCCGATAAGAATACCGTGGCCTCGTTCTCGTCCAAATAAGCCGCAAATTCCAGAATTAAGGGCAGGTAATCGGGTAGTTCCTTACTCACCACTTCCACGCCATAATCTTTATACAGTTCCCCTAAATCAATCAAAGCTGGCCCCCGATTTTTATCGTCGCCAAATAAATGGTGAGTTAAATGCAAGCTGTGTTCGGCAGTCATATCGAAGGTTTGCACGTAGTCGGCTTGCAGGTCCGTCACGGATTTACTTGTCAGGTGAGCTAAAAAAGCGTGCAAAGCGAGCCGTTCAGCCTGGTCGATTTCTAAACTTTGCTCGACAAATGCCTGCAGTTCCGGCAAGTTATTGAGCAAATCTTGACTGGGGTAATCCAACAAAGCCGATAATAATTTGTAAATTTGCATACTGTTTCCTTTGAGGCTTAACTATTATTATCGCTAGCAGGAGCCAGCTCTTTAGGCTCTACCGTGTCTTTACGACGCCGTGGAAATAGAGTAATTTTTGACACACCGTGCGAACTATCGTTACCAAAGTTAAAGCCATTTTGACCTTGGAAGCCGAAGGAATCGTCCAGGGTTTCTTCGGTATGCCCGGTGGGAATAACAAAACGATCTTCGTAATTGGCAATCGCTAAATAACGGTACATTTCCTTAGCTTGCTCTTCGGTAATCCCAGCGGCATCAATCGCACGTGTGTCCACTTGCCCTTCCACATGGATGGAACGTTGGTAACTGCGCATGGCGATTAATTTATTCAAGGCACTTTCGATAGGCTCGGTTTTGCCTGCGGTGAGTAAATTCGCCAAGTATTCCACCGGCAAGCGCATCGATCCGGCCAAAGGGATTGCTCCATCTGGGCCCACAGGCAGGTTGCCCTGATCAATTTGCGATTGCACCGGCGACAAGGGTGGCACGTACCAAACCATGGGCAAGGTGCGGAATTCAGGGTGCATAGGGAAAGCGATTTTCCAATCCATGGCCATTTTCCAAATTGGTGAATTACGCGCCGCCGTTAACCAATCTTCATTGATGCCCTCTAATCTGGCGGCCTTAATCACTTCTGGGTCGTTCGGGTCTAAAAATATACGACGCTGCGCCTCGTATAAATCTTGCGTATCTTCCATGCTGGCTAATTCTTCGATACGGTCAGCATCGTAAAGCATGATGCCGTTGTAACGTATGCGCCCAACGCAGGATTCCGAACAAACCGTAGGCATACCGGATTCCACACGAGGGTAACAGCCTATGCACTTCTCGGCTTTGCCTGACTCCCAGTTATAGAATACTTTTTTGTATGGGCAAGAACTCACGCACATACGCCAGCCTCGGCATTTATCCTGATCCACTAATACAATGCCGTCTTCTTCACGCTTATAGATGGAACCAGATGGGCAGGCTGCTACACAAGCAGCGTTCAAGCAATGATTGCATATACGTGGCAAATACATGTGGAAGGTGTTTTCAAACTGACCGTACATCTCCTTCTGTATATTGTCCATATTCTTGTCTTTGCTACGCTTATGGAATTCACCGGCTAAATCGTCCTCCCAATTGGGTCCCCAGCTAATCTTCTCCATGGATTTACCTGTGATTTGCGAAATAGGCCGAGCGGTGGGGGTCGCCTCAGATAACGGGGCATTTTGCAAATGCGCGTAATTGTAGGTAAACGGCTCGTAGTAGTCGTCTATCTCTGGCATGTCTGGGTTAGCAAAAATATTAAGCAATTTGCTGGTGCGACTGCCAGATTTGAGCTCCAATTTGCCATTTTTCAATTCCCAACCACCCTGCCAAATTTCTTGATTTTCCCACTGTTTTGGGTAACCCACGCCAGGTTTGGATTCCACGTTATTAAACCAAGCGTATTCCACGCCTTTTCGGTTAGTCCAAACATTCTTACAGGTGACCGAACAGGTATGGCAGCCTATGCATTTATCTAGATTAAAGACAAAGGCGAATTGCGCGCGTACTTTCATAATAATCTCCTAATGTCCTTTTACTTGGCGCCAATGCCAACCGGATTAAGTTGTACTTCACGCTCATCGGTGAGTGGGCGTTCCAACCAATCAACGTCTTTGTCGGCTATTTTGTGCAGCGCCACCATGGTGTCGCGTTGGCAACCCACCGTACCGTAGTAATTGAATCCATAAGAAAGCTGTGCGTAACCGCCTATCATATTGGTCGGCTTCATGATGACCCTAGTCACCGAATTCAAAATACCGCCGCGTTTACCGGTGGAAGGAGAGCCTGGCACGTTTACATTCTTCTCCTGCGCGTGGTACATCATGGCCATGCCACGAGGCACGCGTTGTGAAACCACCGCCCGTGCTACTGTTGCCCCATTATGATTGACGGCTTCCACCCAATCGTTGTCTGTTATGCCTACCGATTTTGCATCGTCTTCAGATAGCCATACATAGGGGCCACCGCGGAATAAAGTCAGCATGCGTAAATTATCTTGGTAGGAAGAGTGGATGCCCCATTTAGAATGCGGCGTGATCCAATTCAAGGCCAAGTGTGGTTTGCTGGTGACACTGTTAGGCAAGGCATCCAGCTCGCCTAAATCGACCATGGGTTTGTAAGTGCAAAAGCCTTCACCAAAATCCTGCATCCACTCGTGATCCTGGTAAAAATGCGCGCGACCGGTTAAGGTGCGGAACGGAATATGCTCGTGTATATTGGTGTACCCCGCCGTATAAGACACATGCTCGGACTCAATACCAGACCAAGTCGGCGCAGTGATGATTTTGCGTGGTTGCGCCTGTATGTCTTTAAAGGTGAATTTATCTTCATGTCGACCGGCATACAAATGGTGGTGATCAATGCCGGTTTTCCTAGATAAAGCTGACCAAGATTTATGCGCGACTTCACCATTGGTTTCTGGCGCCATACGCATCACCGAATCGCACACCTCAATATCCTCAGACAAAGACGGCATGCCAAAAGAAATGCCCGGCTCCTTGACCGTGGCGTTGTGTTTTTTCAACTCCTCGTACTCTTGATCGGTGTTCCAATCGATGCCTTTGATGTTGTTACCTAGCTTGGTCATCAATGGTCCCAGGGCAATGAATTTACGGTAAGTATCGCCGTAAGCCCGCTCTACCACTTTGATAATGGCCATGGTCTTGCCTGGAATCGGTTCGCAATCGCCTTCTTTCCAGTTTTTAACTTCGCCAAATGGTTGCGCTAATTCAGCTGCAGAATCGTGTTGCATGGGTAAGGCCACCACTTCTTGCTTGGTACCCAGATGCTTTTCGGCTAAGCCAGAGAAGGTTTTAGCCAGCGTTTTAAATATCTGCCAATCGGATTTAGATTCCCAACCAGGTGACACCGCCTCGGACAGTGGGTGTATAAAAGGGTGCATGTCAGTGGTATTCAAATCATTTTTTTCATACCAAGTGGCCGTAGGTAAAATAATGTCAGAATAGGCACCGGTAGAATTAAGTCGGAAATTAATGTCCACCATCAAATCCAATTTGCCGATTGGTGCATCCTCATGCCATTGCACTTCTTTATTAGCGCGGCCGGCACCCGACTCCTGCAATACGCCATTTTGCGCACCCAACAAATGTTTAAGAAAGTACTCATGACCTTTGGCCGAAGTGCCTATTAAATTGGCCCGCCAGACAAATAAATTGCGTGGCCAATTAACCGGATTGTCCGGATCAGCATAAGCCACATCCAATGCCCCTGACTTCAATTGCCCAGCAATGTACTTGGCCACGCCGGCTTCATCGTTCGCGCCGCTTTGTTTGGCTTCCTCGGCCAGCTCAATTGGATTGCGATTGAAGTTAGGCATGGAAGGCAACCAGCCCATACGCGTGGCTTTGACGTTGTAATCGGCAATGGAGTTACCCTTGTTCTTACCCTTACCCGCTGGTGACAACAAGCTGTCGGCATTCAGTGTTTCATAACGCCATTGGTCGGTATGGAAATACCAATAGGAAGTGGAATTGGTATGACGTGGTGGGCGCATCCAATCCAAGGCAAAGGCAATCGGTGCCCAACCGGCTTGTGGCCTGAGTTTTTCTTGACCCACGTAATGCGCCCAACCACCGCCCGTCTGCCCAACGCAACCACACATGTGCAACAAATTCATGATGGCGCGATAGGATAAATCATTGTGGTACCAATGGTTAATAGCCGCGCCCATAATCACCATGGATTTACCTTTGGTTTTAGATGCGTTATAAGCAAACTCACGGCCAGTACGCTCGATGTCAGCCGCTTTCACCCCGGTGACTTTTTCTGCCCAAGCCGGGGTGTAGGCCACATCGGCATCGGCGTAACTGGTTGCGACATTGTCGCCACCTAAGCCACGATCTATGCCGTATTGAGCAACCTGCAAATCAAACACGGTCGCCACCAATACTTCGTCGCCGTTAGCCAATTTCATATAACGCACCGGCACATTACGGTAAAGCAGCTTGGCTTCACCGTGAGTGAAATGGGGGAAACCAACCGAGGCCACATCATCCCTGTCGTCTATGCAAGACAGTTCTGCAGCAATGTCGTGGTTAGCGGCTTGCTCTAATAAATTCCACTTACCCTCTTCGCCCCAGCGGAAACCTATGCTGCCATTGGGTGCGGCAAAAGCACAGGTTTTGCGATCAAATACGATGGTCTTCCATTCGGCGTTATTGCTTTCACCCAAAGCCCCATCAAAATCCGAGGCCCGTAAAAAACGATCGGACACGTAGGCATCGCCTTGTTTGCGCAGCATCACTTGCATCGGTAAATCGGTGTATTTACGAGCGTATTCTTGGAAATAAGCATCCTGGGCATTGATGTAAAACTCCTTCAATGCCACGTGGCCCATAGCCAAGAAAGCGGCAGAATCAGTGCCTTGTTTAATTGGCATCCATAAATCAGAGAATTTACAGAACTCGGCATAATCGGGCGCCATGGCCACTATTTTTGCGCCTTTATATCGGACTTCGGAGGCAAAATGCGCATCGGGCGTGCGTGTCATCGGCAGGTTGGCGCCGGTGATAATGATGTAGGTTGAGTTATACCAATCGGCCGCTTCCGGTACGTCGGTCTGCTCACCCCATGTCTGTGGACTGGCGGCCGGCAAGTCGCAATACCAATCATAAAAAGATCCGCAGGCCGCACCGATGAGGGAAAGGAATCGGGAGCCTGCGGCGTAAGAAATCATGGACATCGCAGGAATAGGAGAAAAACCAAAAATGCGGTCTGGCCCCCATTTTTTTATGGTATACACATTGGCAGCGGCGATAATTTCATTCACCTCATCCCATGAGGTGCGGACAAATCCCCCTAAGCCCCGCACCGCTGTATAAGCTTTACGTTTAGCCGCATCGGCTTGGATGGCCGCCCATGCCTCAACCGGGTCTTTACCGGCCATGCGCTCTAGGCGATATAAATCCAGTAAACGACCGCGTATTAATGGGTGTTTGATGCGATGCGGACTGTATAAATACCAAGAAAAGGATGCGCCGCGCTGACAGCCGCGAGGCTCATGGTCAGGCAAGTCGTCCCTGGTGCGCGGGTAATCGGTCTGCTGCATCTCAAAAGAAACCAAGCCATTTTTAACAAAAATTTTCCACGAACAACCACCGGTGCAATTTACCCCATGCGTTGAACGCACCACCTTGTCGTGCTGCCAACGATGACGATAAGCCTGTTCCCACTGCCTGTCTTCATTCGTGACTATGCCGTGTTCATTAGAAAAAGTGGCTTTGACCTTGTCAAAAAAATTTAGTCTGTCTAAAAAGTGACTCATGTTTCTCTCCCAACAGCCGCGATGCGGCAATCATTATTCATTCATAAGCAGGCCAACCCAGCCTGCTAACTGCCATACATTAGGGATTTTGTATTTCCGAATTGGCCCGTAGGTAAAACCACCAATTTAGCAGTAAGCACAGCGCATAAAACACGGCGAAACCATACATGGCCATTTCTGGGGTGCCGGCTTTGATTTGCCCTTTAATCACTTCTGGCGCAATGAATGAGCCGTATGCCGCTACCGCGGAAGTCCAACCCAGTACAGGACCAGCTTGCACGCGGTCAAAGATCACGCCTACGGTTCTAAAGGTAGAGCCGTTACCCATGCCTGTCGCGGCAAACAGCACGACAAACGTCAGCAGAAAGGCATTAAAGTAAATTTCTGGGGCAGACGAGTGGTAGGCCTGCATCATGATGTAACCAGCATAGATGGACGCCAACACCATTACCGCAGAAATCACTTGGGTCACGATGGAGCCACCTACCTTATCTGAAACCCAACCGCCCACAGGTCGAATCAGTGCACCAACAAAAGGGCCTATCCAAGCATAAGTAAGCGCTGAAGGGGCATTGGGATTCTTAACATGGGTCCAAATACCGTTGGCGGCATCAAACAGGTGTTTATCCCCAAAAATAACCGTAATGGACAAGGGCAAAGCCATGGAAAAGCCGATGAAGGATCCAAACGTCACCAAATATAATGCCGTCATTGACCAGGTATGTTTGTTGTTAAAAATAGCAAACTGCTTGGCAATGTTGTCCTTCATAGTGCCAAGAGCAGCCAATTTCATCACCAATAAAGTGCTGCTAATAATTAATGGCATGGCCAGCCACATATTAAGTAAACCCAGGCCTGTAGGTGCTGGTAAATACAAATACAAACCGGCTATTGCCGGCAAGAATGCCAGCGTGTATAACCAGGTTATTTTCAAAAAGGACAGCAATGTATTGCGCGCATCGGCCGAAATGGGTAGCAAATTATTCATGCCAAAATAACAAAATACCGCCAAGGGTAATAACAGAAATACCCAAGCAAAGCCGGCGTTTTGAATAAAAGTAGGTGTGCCTGCAGGAATTTTTCCAAAAATCCAGCCACTGTCCTTGACCAACACCGTGGCATCCCCACCCAATGCACCAAATATCCCTACCGTCATGACCAGTGGGATGAGAATTTGCATGGTGGTCACGCCAAAATTACCTAAACCAGCATTCAATCCCAGGGCCGTACCTTGCAAACGTTTAGGGAAGAATGTGTTGATGTTACTCATGGAACTGGCGAAATTTCCGCCCCCAACACCGGACCAAAGCGCCATCAATTGAAACGACCACAATGGCCACTCTGGGTGCTGTAAGACGATGCCTGTGCCTATTGCCGGACTTAGCAACATGGCAGTGGTTAGAAAAATGGTATTACGACCGCCGGCCAATCGAATAAAGAAGGATGCGGGGATGCGCATGGTGGCGCCAGCCAAACCAGAAATAGCCGTTAATGTAAACAATTCATCTTTACTAAATGGAAAGCCTAAATTGCTCATTTGCACAGCAATAATGCCCCACATCAACCACACGGCAAAACCACAAAGCAAGGCTGGGACAGAAATCCACAGATTGCGGTAGGCGGTTTTTTTACCAGTGTCCTCCCAAAATTGGTTGTCTTCAACGTCCCATGCTTCAATATTCGTGGCCATACTGCTCTCCCTAAATAGATACCATTTGTTTTTTTGCTTGGCGCTCATGGTGCTTGCCGATTTTGACTGGTCGCACTTCTGTCCAATACATCCATATGAGCGAGACCCAAACGATGCCGAACATCAACATAAAGGCCGACGAACGAACGCCTGTCAAATCAACCAAGGCGCCAAACATAATTGGCATCAAGAAACCACCCATGCCGCCTGCTAATCCCACCACACCAGAAACCACGCCTATGTTTTGTGGGTAATTGTCGGATATGTACTTAAATACCGAGGCTTTGCCTATGGCAAAAGCAATGCCCATGGTGAACATGACGAGGGTGAAAAGCGAGGCATTTAGCCCCACATGAAAAGTTTGCGTCCCATTGACAGTGCGTATAGATATGTCTGTTTGCGGGTAGGAAAGAAAGAATAAACAAATCAATGACACCCACAAAACCCACCAGGTAATGGTGTGGGCGCCAAATTTATCCGAGAAATAACCACCCACTGCACGCAATATGCCGCCCGGTATGCTAAATGCAGCGGCCATCAATGCGGCCGATTTGAGATCAAAACCGTATTCCGTGATGTAGTACTTGGTCATCCACAGCGCCAAGGCTACGTAACCACCAAACACAATGGAATAGTACTGACTGTACTTCCACACTTTAGGGTCTTTTAAAATGGCCAACTGTTCACGCATGCTGACCGTGCTGCTGTTCTTATGAGTGGGATCTGAGTAGGAGAATAACCAAAACAGCACCGCGGTCAGCAACATTAAGCCCGCATAAAATTGCGGCACCATAGACCAACCATAAGCAACAACAATGAGGGGAGCCACTAATTTGGTTACAGCGGCACCGGTATTGCCTGCGCCAAAAATACCCATGGCCAAGCCTTGTTGATGCTTGGGAAACCATCTCGCACAATAGGCGATGCCAACAGTAAAGGAACCGCCGGCAATACCAACGAACAAGCCCGTTATTAAAAATTGCCAATATTCCGTGCATCTAGAAATGAGATAAATAGGCACCACGGTCGACAACATCAAGCTGAAGAACACCACTCGACCACCGAATCGATCTGTCCACATACCAAGAGGGAGCCGAATTAATGATCCGGTCAGTACCGGCATGGCAATCAGAATACCAAACTGCGTTTCATTCAGGCTTAACATAGCCTTGATCGGAATACCGATTACGGCAAACATCATCCAGATCATGAAGCAGACGGTAAAAGCCAAGGTGCTCATGCCCACTACCGACCAAGCTTTATATTGCTGTGATGCCATTTTCATCCCCTTTATCTTCTTTGAAGTACAGGGATGATTTTAGAAGAGGGGGTATTTGCCCGATTGACTTACGTCAAATTCACCTCAATCAAAAGGAGTGCATAGGTGAAGCAAAAGAACTAGTTATTTTCATATTAGCTAGTTCTTCTGGGTAGGCAACACAAGGGCTGCATTAGGGCTGATTGCTAACTAAACCACACTCAACGGCAAATACCGCAGCCTGAACGCGGCTAGATAAATTGAGTTTACGTAGTATGCCCTGCACATGGATTTTAATGGTGGATTCCACCAAATCAAGACTACGGGCAATTTCTTTATTGCTAGCGCCACGTGCCAGCATAATGATCACTTCACGTTCACGTGGTGAAAGTTTTTCCATGCCTGTCTGCGCACGACTGATTTCTTTAAATGGTTGGCGTATGGCATCGGCTAACTTATTCGCCATGAGCGGCGACATCACAGATTCAGCCTTAGCTGCCAGACGTATGGCCTCTAATAAGAACTCGGTGTCTATGTTTTTTAACAAATAGCCTCGCGCACCAGCACGCAACGCATCTAACAAATCCTCGGCGTCTTCTGATACGGTCAACATGATAATTTGCGCCAATGGCAGCTCTTCACGCAATAAGGTGATAACTTGCAATCCGCTGGTGTCTGGCATGTGCAAATCCAACAGAATCACGTCCGGTTTTAATTTTTTCGCACGCTTAACCCCATCTAAAGCATGGCCTGCTTCACCTACCACAGTAAAACCAGATTGACGCTCTAGCAACAGCTTAATGCCACTGCGAAACAAGGTATGGTCATCAATAATTAAGACGCGTATATCGTGCATAACCTTGGTCCTCATTTGATTATTTCTGCAGTATAAGGCATATAAGGGTACCCTTAGCCGAACTGGATTCTATAATTAGTTGGGCGCCAATGCGTTGTGCTCGTTCACGCATAATGTGCAAGCCCACATGGCTATCACCAGCATCACTCATTACATCAAACCCTACGCCGTTATCACGAATACGAATTTCGTATTGCTCAGCACAGGCCAATTCCACAGACAATAAGTTCGCTTGAGCGTGCTTACGCACATTGGAGAGAGATTCTTGCACGATATGCATAAGTTGCAGCACTTGTTCGGCCGGCAAGACAGGCGCTGGACCGGTGACATTAAATAGGGTCTTAATGCCCGTTTGCTCGGTAAACTTTTCTAAAGCGGCACTGATGGCCGTGACTAAATCCGTACCATGCATGCGAGTACGAAAATGCACCAAGAGCTCACGCACATCATCGTAGCTTTCCTGTACGCCCTCACGGATTTTAACTAGACCTAGTTCCACTTCTTTGTAGCGCGCCTGCCTATAATCCTCTTGCAGTAATTGCACTTGGATATTGAGGAAAGCCAACGATTGCGCAATGCTGTCGTGCAATTCCTGCGCCAACAAATTACGTTGTTCTGATATGAGCATTTCTTTGTCCAAAGTTGCCAGCTCACGATTCTTGGCTTCGATGCTACGGGTTTTTTCTTCGACTCGCTGTTCTAAGGAGGTATACAAATCTTGCAATTCATCGGCCATACGATTGAATCCTAGCGCGAGTTCACCCAGTTCATCTTGGCTATTGGCCGGCAAGCGAACAGCGAAATCAGATGCCGACATACGCTGCATCCCCTCACGCAATTGGGTGAGGGGGCGTACCACCATACGCATAAACAAATAAACCAACAAAACCGTACCTAACAGCGCCAACAGCATTAGAACAATCTGCAAACTACGTAAATATAGCGTGGCTTTGGCGTTACTACGCTCTATCAAACTAACCAAAGTATTAATGCCAAGAACATACTGCTCCAACATGGGACGGTAATTTTTTAAAGCAATTTGCTGATCGACTGCGTTGTTACTGATAAGAATTTTAGTAATTTGTGGTTTTATATTAGCCTGCCAAGTCTTAGTTAAATGGGCCATTCTGGATCTAAGCTCAGCATTTTTTGGTAAAAATAATGGCCGTTGTGAGTTGCCCTGCGCTATTTCCGATAAACTTGATTCAAATGCCTTGATTTCATGCTGTATGGCTTGCTGCAACTCGGCCGTGGGCGCCCGCACTTGCTGTTCCAACAAATACGCAATACGGTAAGAGCGCATGCGTTCTCGACCGGCATCATTAATTGCCGCTGCCCCTCCTTCTAAACGCCAGGATGCCGTTAATGTGGCACTTATGGCCAGAATTGCCACTAAAAAATAGAGCAGCAATAGGCCTATAATCTTGTTGCGAATTCTGCGCTTAATCATCATTAATCATCACCCAACTTTTGGCTAACTTACTTGCTGCTTACAAACTTATTGAGCCCTATCTTGCCAATAAATTGGCAGATAGTTAAAAGCCCAAATCCCAAAACATAGCAACCAAAGCAAAGCAGACCCAAGATAAAAATGCGTTCGGATTATGAAATCCAAATCAGGCCATTCGGAAGCAATGCGCAGTATGGTTACAGCTTGGAACACCAAGAAAATACCCCAAGTCAATCGATCAGCCATGAGTATCCTTCCAGAATGGCCTAAGGTTACACGCGTAGCCATGGCCATTAGCACGGAGCTAAAGTAGCCTATGGTGAGCGCATGCAACGGCGCCCTAGCAAATAGCAACTGATCCGTAAAAAATAGCCCCAAACTTTGTACCGCATACAACACTAAAGCCAATCCTAACCAAGCAAAACCAATGTGCAACATGGCTAATATGGGCACTCTGAGGCTATCGCGCAAGCGCCAGGCACGCGTCAAATACAGAGCGCTAGCGGCCATAGGTAGATCAACTAACCAAGTCCAAGCTGGCAATCCAAAAAGCTCAAATAGGCCATGTGTAAGCGCAAAACTAGGCACTAGTACCAATACCCAATTAGGCCGAACAATTTTGTAATTGCTTATCACGTTGGCTGAAAAAAAAGGAATCATCCTGTGGCTGACGGCAAAAAAAACTGGCAACAAAATTAACCAAATACCGCCTACCTTGGCAATAGCGATTAATGTGGCCTGATTACTAACCAACCCAAGCAACAATAACCAACCAACACCAAGCACTACCCAAGTGATGGTGGCATGACGTTTGTCAGGATGCTTAGCCCGCAGATAGACACGCAACAATCCCAACAAGCCTAGCCCCCATCCGGCCATAAATAACAAATAAGCTATTTTTAAAATAAGCAGGCTAAGAATGAGACCCAGGTAAAACAACGCCGAGCCACTGGCCATTAAGATAAATGCAGCTAGGTACGCTTTACGCTTAACTTCTTCACCATTCATCCAACGAGGAAATGTGGTCATTAAAAAGCCAAAAATAAAGAATGGGAAAAAACCGTAAATCATCAAAAAGGCATGAGCATCAACAGGGGGCAAGGTCCATGATATGGGCGTATAAAATCCAGCATAACGTCCAGCTATATCAGCCAGCCACCAAGATATACTTAGCAAAGACTGCACCACACCCCAAAAAAAGAAAACCCGATGGGGCGCCGATGAAAAAACTCGCCAAATTTTGATTAAATTAATCATGCAGTTAATCCTTTTGGTAAATAAATGCTGATTATCAAAAATAGCGTAAAGGGTATTATTAACTTAAATGGTACTTAGTGGATTTGATTTATATCAGTCATCACAATTTAAAATCCGCGTGTCACTGGTTCGATTCCAGTCTCGGCCACCAAATATTTAAGCGTCTAAATAAAAGAGTTATGTGCAAACATAGCTCTTTTTTTACGTCTAGCGCTTTTGAGAATTCCTTACAAATCTTAACTCTGCCTATCATGTTAGGAACACATAAAAAAACCACCATAGAGGTGGTTTTTTATTTACTTCTTTTAATTGCTTATTGCGCAGGTACAAAATCTGGTAGTGGAGCTACGCCTTCAGGTAAAGGTTCGGAAGCCGCTGCATCAGTAGACGGCTCATCAGCATAAACAACAGGAATGGCATTTAAAGCAAATAAAGCAATTAACAACGCTAATACTTTCTTCATTCTTTTCTCCTTAAGTGTTTAATCTTTTTTATATTTTTAACTTGCTTTTCCATGTGGACAGCAATGCAAATATTG
>Ga0172376_10002655_pt1 | contig 21680 bp, 21 predicted proteins | sample Lak35m_FD_121114 | JGI IMG/M metagenome (GOLD analysis project Ga0172376, IMG submission 121114) | Freshwater microbial communities from Kabuno Bay, South-Kivu, Congo - kab_092012_35m | ecosystem: Environmental > Aquatic > Freshwater > Lake | place: Democratic Republic of the Congo: South-Kivu... | reverse complement strand
TTTATTAAAATAAAATTTAAAACTCTGGCTTCAGCTGAAAGAAAAAAAGTAAAGATAAAAATATTATTAAACCAGAAAGTTACATTTGTAACTTGAACCCAGCTTATATAAAAAACATATAAAATTAAACTCCCCCATATGAACGCTATACCCAAGAGATTTGGACAAATCATCCGTGTAAAGCCTGAAAAGCTTGATGATTACATAGTGCTTCATAAAAATCCCTGGCCCTGTGTGCTGGAAAGATTGGACAAAAGCAATATCGGAAATTATTCCATATTTCTGGCTCCGGGAGATTTATTATTTGCCTATTTTGAATATTTCGGACAGGATCTCGATGCAGACCTGCGTCTGATTGCAGAAGATCCCTGTACCCAAAAATGGTGGTATGAAACAGATCCGTGTCAGCAAAGTATGGACCCTGACGGCAAACAACAATGGCTTGATTTAAAGGAAGTTTTCCATATGCCGGCAGGAAATAGGGGATAGGGAGTGCCTTAACATAATAAAACCTCCTAATCTAAAAATAAATTGTTAAATCTTACTGATTATTCTGGTCTCTGAAGGCATTCCGGGCCCCTCTATTTGGATAAAATATATACCCGCCGCGAACGTACTAATGTCAGCATAACGATCTTCATCCATCAAAAAGGTGCCTAATTTCTCAAGTCGTATGTTGTAAATCGTTACTTCTGCCTGAGCTATTCCCCTGATGTACAGTCTGTCCACAACCGGATTGGGGTAAAGTTTAATCCCTGAAACAACAGGATTTTCTGATGAGGTAGATACCGGCTTTATCGTCGTTTTTCCCGAAACAGTGGCATCACCACTGTTATTGCCATTCAGATTGGACGCCAGACCGGAATAATAAAATGATATATCTCCAATGTCTGTGGCCGGTGCTGTCCAGCTTACTTCAAATCTCCCATCTGCCTTTGGTGCACTTTGAACCAAGTATTTGCGGCTAAGCAATGTAATCTGCTTTACCTTTTCACCAAATAATGACCACTTGCCCATGTCCGAATTGCCATTATCCGCCAGACTTACCATCTGAAATCCAAAAGTTTTTGGACTGTTTATTCCCTTTACCCTCAATTGAAGCCTGTATACCTGTCCAGGGATATAGCGGTCTGTAATGATACCGGAAGCATCCTTAAGCTCAAATTCTGTTTGTGGATTGAATGTAGCACTGCCGGTATGACACGCTGTGCAATTTGATCCACTCTCCCCCGGCGCCTTGGTAACCGCCTGAGGCACACCTCCAGAGCTGGAAAGCATAATAAATGCAGCACCAATACATCCCAAAATGACAATTATTCTATTGTTCATACTTCTTTATCTTTTATGGCACCACAACAAGTTTCTGGGTGTAAATGTTTTGATTTGCCATCATTTGGATGATATATGTTCCTGGTGCCATTGATGCGCATTCGCCTGTATATATATGATAGCCAGGATGATACCATTGTCCGTCGATCCAGGTTCTAATTTCATGTCCGCTAAGATCATAGGCTTTCAGATAGACTTTGGAAAGTTCGGCCAGCGTAAAGCCGGAAATCATTTTATCCGACGCTGGATTAGGCATTGGTGGATATAATTTTGTGCCTGTATGGACAAAAATCTGACCGGTATTCGAACTGATGTCCTCCAGTGATAAATTTTCGTCTCCGGGCTGATAGGAAAGATAGTGGATGGGCAAATAATACATTTCATCTGCAGTACCCTCTCCCCAGGAAACCCGCTTTGGAGGATTATTGGGGTTGCTCGGATTGTTTTCCGTGTTGTCATACCCGGCATAGGCATGAATGACACTCCCCTTAGGAAGATATATCAATTTTTTGAAACTGTATCCCCCTTGCCAGTCAAAATCCCAGTTGTTTATTTGAATCAATGGTACGTTCTCGCCATTAGGCTTGGTAGCATAAACCTTCCAGTGTGTCCCCAGCAGATGCATATGTGGCGAAACAGAAAGTATGCTGGCATCTTCCGGTAAAGTCCATGTTCCATGGAATTCTTTCTTAGTATTGGCAGGTATGACAAATGGTCCATTGGTCAACGTGCCAAAAAATGGAATCATAACATTACTTTTGATATATCTTTTTGCTTTTTGCGGGGCAAAAAATAAATTTACCGAAGTGGAATCTTCTTCCTTAGTAAGCGATGGAGCATAGTGCATCTGAAGCAGAATATCAGAACCTGCAGGTATACGCTGAGCCATCCCGTGATTGAGCGTTATAACTTTACTTCCTGGCACATACCCTGGAAGCTGGTTGTTGAGCATACTGACATTGGTCTGACCATTTCCTGAATATCCGTATTCGGGAGTGGCCGCATCATATGCCCTGGCTGTGCCGGTGCTGTCTGCCCAGGCCAGCGTGTGATGTACCAATGATTTGTTGCCCGGACGAATTTCCAGCGCTATAAGATCTCTGGCTTCCTGCAATCTCGTAGGTAACACAAAATACCGGTATTCATCCGTATTATTGGCTTGGATAGTATGATGCTGCTTGTAGGACAACACGAGATCCGGTTGACCGACCTGCGAACCATTGGGAAATTCCGGAAGAGGTGGCTCCATGGCAGCATCGCCCCTGGGCATCCCGGCATCAACCCATTTGCCAATGGTAGCAATCTGCTCTTCTGTCAGGAAATTCTCCCCCTGATACCGCTGATATTTTGGATCCGGTTTCCAGGGTGGCATATATTTGATCTGTGTCACATAGCGTATCATAGATGCATAGTTGACAGCATCTTCATAACTTTCCAGCGAAAAAGGTCCTATTTCTCCCTGCCGGTGACATGAGGTGCAATGCTTGTATATAATCGGGGCAATATCACGGGCATAGGTTACTTCCTGAGCCGTAAGGCTTTGCAAAAGGCTTAAAGTCAAACATGTAGTTATAATTCTGATGATCATGTTTAAAAAATTTATTCGTCAGCAATAAAACATCCTATGGCTTCTGTGTAAGCCAATGATGGAAAAGTTCCTTCCAGCAAAGCCCTGATGGCATCATCTGCGTAAAACTCGGTAACTATCTTTCTGCGCTTTCCCAGAGCTACATATTGGTTGTCTATGCGTCCGCGATAGTATACCTGATGTGTCATTTTATGAATGATAAAGATTTCCGGCGTTATGGTGGCTTTCAATTCGTTTTTCCAATGGCCCTCCGGATCGTAAATCATATTGACAGGCAATCTGTATTTCTTTTTAAATTTTGTTATAGTAGCAGGGTTGGATATGCCTTTATTGGGAAATACCCCCGTAAATTCAACACCACGATGACTATATTTTTGATATAAATCATTGATGGCCGGTGTTGCCTGCTGGCATATGGGGCAGGTTTCAGACAAAAAAATGATGACGGAAATGCTATCGCCTGAAAAATGGATCTTCGAATTCTCATGTGCACCGGACTGACTTGTGAAGCCGCTAAACATAGCTATGAAAAATATAACGCGAAACATCATTTGGTTGTATTCATTTGACAAATAAGAATTTATTACTCAAAGTGTACTCATGAAACTTTTCAATTTTTTTAGTGACAGGGGAAAGTGGTTTGGCGGGATTTTTGCTTTTTTTGCAAATATCGTGACAAACCACTACAATACATCATTATTCTGGCACCCATCTTCACTTATCATACAATAGATTTCTGGTAAAAAGGTATCAGACAAAAAGCCTTATGTTGCATAGGATTCAAAGGTACAGGCCTGCTCTGGATTTTTACCTATGGTTCCTCTGAAATGTTCAATGATCAGTTTTATATCTGCATCAAAATCTCCCGATGGCCAGAAAGGATCACTAAAGTGCACCTCTTTTTTACCAAAATCAAATTTTACCATTATAAGCGGTATCCCCGCATTCAATGCAATATAATAAAATCCGGTCTTGAATTTATCTACTTTCTTCCTTGTTCCTTCCGGAGCTATAGCCAGAGAAAGCCGGTCATATTTTTTATACAAATCTACCATGGAATCTACAAAATTGGTGCGTCGTGAACGATCTACCGGAATACCACCAAGCGCCCTGAACAACCAGCCATAAGGACGGTAAAAAAGGGATTTTTTACCAGCATACTGCACATCCATGGGAATGGCTCCCTTGAGCAGGATCCCCAGAGGAAAGTCCCAGTTGGAGGTGTGTGGATAAACAATATATAGTTTTTTTGCAATAAAACCGGGGTATGTCCCTGTCCATTTGAATCCCCAAATCCGCAATATCAACCGGCAAATCCACCTGATCATAATCGTTGGTTTACAAATATTTAATAAATCAAATTAAACCTTTAAGGCTTTCTGTTGTCAAAAATACAATTATTGACCAACTGAAGTACATCAGAGATCAATTTTCCGGGTTATTTATATCATATGGGAGATCAGGAATTACTCATCATGCTTCAAAATCAAAAAACCAGCGAAAGCGGTTTTAGGATCCTGGTGCAAACCTACAGGGCAAATTTGTATACACTGATATTTCGTATGACTCAAAACCATGATGATACGGATGATATTTTGCAAAATACTTTCATTAAGGTCTTCAGGAATATCAACCTTTTTGAAGCAAAATCCAGCCTGAAGACTTGGATGTATCGCATTGCTACCAATGAAACACTGAATTTTTTAAAAACTAAAAAAAATCATGATTCACTGGATCATCTTCCTGCAGATATGAGCAAACAGCGCGATGGCATCATGGATGCTGACGAGCTGGTCAAAGTGCTCGCTGATGCTGTGGAAAGTTTGCCTGAGAAACAACGATTGGTATTCCTCATGCGGTATTATGAGGAAATAGGTTATGATGAAATGGCACTGATTACAGAAACCAGTGCGGGAGCGTTAAAGGCTTCCTATCATCATGCGGTTAAAAAAATTGAAAATTTTATCACATCAAAAGTATAATGCGTGATGTCTGAAAAAAGAAAAGAAATTCTCCGGGAATGGAGTGAACTGGATACAGAGCTCCGACCTGAAATTCTCGACAAATGGAAGGTTGACCCTCCACAAGGATATCTGGATGCACTGGAAGTGCGCCTTTTGGACAACCTGAGCATAAAATCAGATAATGCCATCCGTAAAGAAAGCACTGATATTGTATCTGCAGGTAAAAAGGCTGACAGCAGCAGAATCCATTTATTCCGAATAGCAATCATAGGAATGGCAGCATTGATGTGTTGCATTCTGGCAACGCTGGTCCTTTTTAATGCCCAAAATGAAAAGGATGCTCTTCAAATTGATGATGAGACTGCATTACTATATCTGGAAGAGGATATGGCAGACTGGGAGGTTGCAGATCTGGTTTATGCAGATATTCTGGAAGACCATCAGGTGTTGTATGACGATATAAGTCTGGAAGCCGATGATCTTGAAAAACTGGAAAATGAGTTTTTTAATGAAGAATTGCTGGTTGAATAATTTTAATAACATATAAAATCAAATACAATGACACACACTAAATTTTGGATTTCGATATGGGCAATACTGGCTTTGACATGTTTACAGGTCAATCAAATAAATGCACAGAGAGGACGGGGTCAGGGCAGGGAAGCCATTAAGGAAAAGTTGAACAGTCAGAAAATTGCCTTTCTTACCGATAAGCTTGAACTCACTGAAGCGGAGGCGGAAAAGTTCTGGCCTGTATACCGCGCTTTTGATCAGGAGCGGGCTGAAATTAAAACAGACCTGCTGGAAGAAAATATGGAAGTTAGGCTGTCTGATAAAGACGCCGAAAACAATCTGAACAACATTATCGAACTCAAGGAGAAAGATCTGGCACTTCACAAAAAATACATTCAGAAGTTTAAAGCGGTAATACCTGCTGCCAAGGTGGTCAGATTATTCCAGGCCGAGCGGGAATTTAAACTCAAAGTAATGGAAAAACTGCGCGAACGCAAACAAAACAGATCTGGCAAATAAGCCTCTAAAAAGCAGAAAGAAACCTTTCTGCTTTTTTTTGAGAAAAAATTTAGAACTATTTGAATTGTTTTAATAGCCTTATTTTTAATTAATTACGATATTCTGCCCCAGTCCCTGTGTTTCTGCCGCAGTACTGTAAGCTGCCGAACCATGCACTGATGCTCCTGCTTTTGCAGTACGGCATCCTGATCCATAATGCTGGTGGCAAAGTACCTGGCAGTATCCATGATCGCTGTATCTGTAGCTATATTGATGAGTTTAAAATCTACCAGTCCGCTCTGTTGCGTACCCTGTATATCTCCGGGTCCCCGAAGCCGAAGGTCTGCTTCTGCAATTTCAAAGCCATTGTTGGTGCGTACCATCGTGGCAATACGCTCCTTGCCTTCCTTGCTGAGCTTGTAATCACTCATCAGTATGCAATACGATTGCTCGGCACCCCTGCCAACACGCCCCCGCAACTGATGTAATTGTGACAGGCCGAACCGTTCCGTATTTTCAATGACCATCACAGATGCATTAGGTACATTGACACCAACTTCAATGACCGTGGTTGCCACCATAATTTGGGTGACGCCCTGAACAAACCGCTGCATTTCAAAATCCTTGTCGGAAGCTTTCATCTTTCCGTGAACCACACTTATCTGAAAATGCGGCAGAGGAAAATACTGCAAAAGTCCCTCATATCCAAGTTGTAAGTTTTGCAAATCCAGCTTTTCAGACTCCTCAATCAGGGGATAGACCACATAAATCTGGCGTCCCTTCGCAATTTCTTCATGCATGAATTGTATCAACTTCGGCCTGGCAGTTTCATATTGATGTATCGTTTTTATTTCTTTCCTTCCGGGCGGGAGTTCATCTATAACCGATACATCTAAGTCTCCATAGATTGTCATGGCCAGTGTACGCGGTATCGGAGTTGCCGTCATAACGAGTACATGTGGCACAAATTCCTTATTCTTTTTCCATAGACTTGCCCGTTGTGCTACGCCAAAACGGTGTTGCTCGTCTACAATAGCCAGCCCGAGCCTTTTAAATTCTACTGTATCCTCAATCAGGGCATGGGTGCCAATCACTATTGGTATGTCACCCGATTTGAGTCCATCGAGTATTTCCTGTCTTTTTTTACCTTTTATACTTCCGGACAAAAAAGCCGTTTTTATACCCAAAGGTTCAAGTTGCACCGATATGGACTGATAATGCTGCTGTGCCAGGATTTCGGTGGGTGCCATCATGCAGCACTGTACCCCATTGTCCAGGGCAATAAGCATGACAAGCAATGCAACAATAGTCTTTCCGCTACCTACATCACCCTGTAGCAATCTGTTCATTTGTTGAGGCCTGGCGAGATCTGCACGAATCTCTTTGATAACTTTTTTCTGAGCACCGGTGAGATCATAGGGCAAAAGCTTGTACATCTGATGAAAGTAATCTCCCACTTTTTCAAAAGGGAAAGACTTGTATTTATACTGGCGGTGAATTTTACCCTGAAGCAGCCTTAACTGGAGATAAAAAAATTCCTCAAACTTTATCCTGTTGATAGCAAGTTCTTTTTCCTGCTCATTTCCCGGAAAATGTATCCATCGAAGTGCTTCCAGCCTGCCAGCCATTTTGAGCTGACTGAGTATATAGGCCGGTATGGTTTCAGGAACAATGGTGGGGTTTAGAGAATCCAGCACATGTTTGATAATTTTTCTCCTGGCTTTACTGTCAAATCCTTTGGCATCGAGTTTTTCAGTACTGCTGTATACCGGGTCGTAGGTTTTTTGAAATTGAATCGAGGCCTCACCCAAAACTTCCAGCTCCGGATGTGCCATAGTTTTTTTGCCACCATAGGAAGAGATCCTGCCAAATACAATATACTCCTGGTCTTCCTCCAGCATTTTCTCTACCCAGTTTACCCCCTGAAACCAGACGAGTTCCAAAAATCCGGAGGCGTCCTTAAGAGTGGCAGAAAGTCTGTGCCTGTTGTTCTTCCCTTTTATTTTTTCAACTGAAATAATCGTGCCCTTAAGCTGGATAAGTTCATTTTCACCCTGCACATCTTTAATTAGGTGAAATTTTGTCCTGTCGATATACCTAAAAGGATAGGTATGCAGCAGATCACCAAGCGTATGTATCTGAAGGTCTTTACGCAGAGATTCCCCTCTGGCAGGACCAATACCCTTGACATACTCAATTGGCGTATCAAAAATATGTACTACGTGATCTGTCAATACAAAATTTTTATACAAAGATATAAAATGAATGGAGAAGGCCTTCCCATTGCTACGTAACATATGCCTCAATCCCATGGTTGTGAACTGGGGATATCGCCTTACCTCTACTGATGGTTTCTGATAATGGCAAAATGAAAGTGATTGTGAGATATAAAGCCCGGCTATTCTAGTGGTCCATTGATTTATCCTGCTCTGACAATATACCGTCGCCTTATAAAAAGACCCTCCTGTTCCTGTTTTTAGCGTATCTTTGCAGCATTAATACGGATATGGATAGCAAAAGACAGTTGCAGTCAGCAGAACTCATCAAGCGCAACTTAAGCGTTGTATTTCAGCAGGAAGGTAGTTTCATTTTTGGAAATGCCCTGATTACAGTCACTGATGTTAAGATCACCCCGGATCTTTCTCAGGCCAAAATATACCTAAGCCTCTACAATGTAAGTGATAAAAATGCATTGCTGGAAAAGATTATCAATCATACCCATATACTCAAGCAGGCTCTTGTCCAGAGAATCAAAAGTCACATCAGACGGATTCCGCAAATCCATTTTTTTATGGATGAAACCGTAGATGAAATGTATCGGGTGGATTCCCTTTTTCATAATATAAAATCGCTTTATCCTCCTGATTCTCATGAAGAAGAATAGACTTTTCAATCCGTTGGTTAAAAAGACTTTATACCCCGACACCACAGGCCTCAAAGAATGTATCTTTGACCATATATTATACACATTAAAAATTTTCTCCACCCAAAGGGGGCTTAATTTTTAAAAATGATGATGCATAAAAATAATTTCTTTCTTACCCTTGCAGCTGCAGGTTTATTGATTCTTTCTATTTCGTGCAATCAAAAAGAACAAAACGAAGCAGGTAATATCTATCCGGAATTGGAAAAATTAAATGCAGAAATTGACAAAAATCCGGATGACGCCACACTTTATCTGGAAAGAGGTCGGTTTTTTCACAGTAAACAGTCCTACGAAAATGCCATTACGGATGTAAAAAAAGCCATTTCCCTGGATTCCTTAAATGCCGATTATTATCATTTTCTATCAGATTGCTGGCTGGATTACTACAACCCGGATGAGGCTCTAAAAACCATGTACCGAGTCATTGCCATGTATCCGGACCGGGTACCCTCCCTTCTGAAGACAGCTGAAATCCATTATATCATGGAGGAATACGACAAATCCATTCTCACCGTCAATGAAGCGGTAAGATACGATGCTCAGAATCCGGAATGTTTCTTCATGCTGGGTGTCAATTTCAGGGCACTGAAAGACACTATCCGCGCTATGAATAGTTTTCAATCTGCCGTAGAATTTGATTCGGGACTTACAGATGCCTGGATATACCTCGGTGAACTGTATGAAGCGAAAAAAGATCCCAAAGCGCTGAAATACTACGAAAATGCCATCATCAGTAATCCGGCTTCTCCCGAAGCCAAACATGCCAAAGCGTTTTACCTGCAACACAATGGCCGTGAAAAGGATGCACTGCAAACTTACCGCGAACTTATTTTGGAGCATAATGATTATGCTCCGGCTTTTCAGAATGCTGCCATACTTTATTATGAAATGGATTCTTTGGACCAGGCTTTTGAAAATGCCAATATACTCGCCGGAATTCAACCCCAAAATCATATGGGATTTTATCTCCGTGGTCTGGTAAATCAAAAAAAGAAAAATTATCCTTCTGCCCTAAAAGACTTTCAGTCAGCCGAAAACCTTAACAGCAAAGACCCCGAAATAAGTAAATCAAAAAAAGAAGTCGAAAAATTACTTGCCCAATCCAAAAAATAATTTGCCATGATCAGATTGATATTATTTTTATGCATAGTATTCTCCCTGCAAACCAAAGGCATAGGTCAAAAAGAAATCACACTTGAGGATATATGGAGCAAGGGAACATTTAGTGCCAAATCACTGCCTGGATTTCGCTTTCTGAACAATGGCCAGCATTACACAAGACTGGACAAGCAAATCATAAAAAAATATACCATCGTCAGTGGTGCTCATACCAGCGATATTTTTGATGCACAGACATGGAAAGACAAGAATGGATTCAGCGGAAGAATTGCCGACTATACCTTTAGTCAGGATGAAAATATGGTATTGATATTGTCTGAGTCAGAAGGCGTATACAGGCATTCGACCAAAAATACAGTACACCTGTATGACATTCAGAAAGAAACACTGACGCCGGTATTTTGGGAAGGAAAAATTTCGAATCCTGAAATTTCACCAGATGGTACCCGCGTGGCATTTGTTTATCAAAACAACCTTTATGTTACAGACCTTGCTACCGGCAAGCGGACACAAATAACCAAAGACGGCCTTAAAAACAGGATCATCAATGGAATGTGCGACTGGGTTTATGAAGAAGAATTCAGCTTTACCAAGGCTTTCCAGTGGTCGGCAGACAGTAAAAAGATTGCTTTCATCAGATTCGATGAGACTGAAGTCCCTGAGTTTTCCATGGAATGGTACCGCGATGGTATGTATCCGGAAAGAGAAACATTTAAATATCCAAAGGTTGGAGAAAAAAATGCGCTTGTCCGCGTTTTTGTTTATGATGTTGAAAAAAAGAAAAATTCGGCTGTAGATCTGGGAGATCTGACCGATAAGTACATTCCTCGCATAAAATGGACCGCTGATGCTTCTAAACTGTGTATTCAAAGATTAAACAGATACCAGAATCATCTGGAATGGTTAATTTATGATGCCACCGCCAGGAAAGTAAATATATTGCTGGAAGAAAAAAACACTTACTATATTGATATAAATGATGACCTGACATTTCTTTCTGATAAAAAGCATTTTATTCTAAGCTCAGAAAAGGAAGGTTATAATCAGTTGTTTTTGTATAATATAGATGGGCAAATGAAGGTCAGGCTGACACCGGGGGATTATGATGTAACTGCATTTTATGGTGTGGATGAACGTCTCGGTAAAGTATATTTTCAGGCTGCTATGAATTCTCCTATGCAAAAACAGGTTTATGTTACTGACCTGGAAGGAAAAACCCTTCAGAAGCTCGTTACCATTGACGGAACCTGCAGTGCGCAATTTAGTGGCACCTATGAATATTATGTGCTTACTGCAAGTACTGTAAATACACCGCCAGTATATGCTGTATATAACGGTCAAAATGAACTGGTACGATTTATTGAAGAAAACACTTCTCTTCGTAAAATACAGGAGGATTATCAGGTACAACCTGTTGAATTTTTCCAGTTTACAACATCAGAAGAAGTGCCTTTAAACGGTTGGATGCTCAAACCTCCGGGATTTGATCCGGGAAAAAAATACCCTGTTTTCATGACACAATACAGTGGTCCGGGAAGTCAGTCTGTCACTGATGCCTGGGGTGGTGCCAATTACTGGTGGCATCAGCTTCTGGCTCAAAAGGGATACATTGTCGTATGTGTTGACGGCAGAGGAACAGGTGGCCGGGGTGAAACCTTTAAAAAAATGACATACCTGAGGCTGGGACATTATGAGACCATTGATCAGATTGAAGCTGCCAGATACCTGGGTTCCCTGAATTATATTGATGCTTCGAGAATAGGCATTTATGGATGGAGTTATGGTGGCTTTATGTCGTCATTGTGTATCCTGAAAGGTAATGATGTTTTTAAGGCTGCCATAGCTGTTGCTCCGGTCATCAGCTGGAAATGGTATGATACCATTTACACAGAAAGATATATGCGCACACTGAAAGAAAATGAAGCTGGTTATAAAGAAAATTCGCCGTTTTATTTTGCAGATCGTCTCAAAGGCAATTATCTGCTGATTCATGGTATGGCTGATGACAATGTGCATTTTCAACATGCCGTTGAAATGGCAAATGCCCTGATAAATGCCAATAAACAATTTGATACCTATTATTATCCAAACAGGAATCATGGCATTTACGGCGGACCCGCCCGTCTGCACCTCTATACTAAAATGACAGATTTTATAATGCATAAAATATAAATCATGAATTACAAAAGCACAATAGTATACTGGTTACCAAGAATATTAACACTTGCTGCTATTGGATTCATCAGCATTTTTGCGCTGGATGCCTTTGATTCAAAATTGACACTGACACAACAAATACTGGGGTTCCTGCTGCATATGGTTCCCTCATTCCTGTTGCTTGCCATCTTGATATATGCATGGAAGCATGAAAAAACCGGAGGGCTGATACTTATGCTGATAGGTATTGGTTTTGCCCCGCTGATATTTTTAAAAACTATCAGCACAACGGAAATATAGTCATGAGCTTGTCTATTATTGCCCTTATTTGCCTTCCATTCATCATAGCAGGATTACTTTTTTTATACAGTTACTGGTGGCAAAACCAAAGAGAAAAAAACGTAACTAAAGCCAATTATATTAAATACCCGCTTTATGTTTTCCAAAACCGATATCTTACATAGTTTCAAAACAATTTTTGGCAGCCCTGAAATTACTGTTTTTACCCCGGGAAGAGCCAATATTATAGGAGAACATACCGATTACAACGACGGATTTGTACTGCCTTTTGCCATAGATCGCGGTATTTGGTTTGCAGCTGCAAAAAATAATGAAAATGTCATTCGCATTTACAGCCTCAATGAAAATGAGATGTGTACAATTTCATTATCCGCCGGGAGTATTCAACACCAGCCTGCACATTGGACAAGGTACCTGGTTCAGGTCATCCAGACAGCAGGCAATCATAAAATTCCAGGTATGAATATCGTACTCGGCGGAAATCTTCCTATTGGCGCCGGCATATCTTCGTCATCTGCATTTACCTGCGGATGTATTGGACTTCTCAGTACATTTGGAGGTTGGAACCTTTCCCTGAGGGAAATGGTATTGTGGGCAGTCAGGGCAGAACATGGCGCCGGCGTACTCGGTGGCATGATGGACCAGTACACTATACTAACTGCAAAAGAAGGGCATGCCCTGCTCATGGATTGCAAAGATATTACACATACTCCGGTCAAAATGCCTTCCCGCAAATTTCATTTTATCCTCCTGCACTCAGGCGTGAGTCATAATCTGATGTTTACAGAATATAATACCCGACGATCAGAATGCCGGGAAGCTCTTTCCCTCATGATGCAACAAAATGAGGATATTACAAGTTATAGGGACCTAACTCCGGAATTGCTGGAAAAATATAAGCATCACTTAAGTCCGGTTCATTACCGGAGGGTAAGACATGTCATCCATGAAAACCTTAGGGTCCTTCAGATGGTTGAAGCCCTCAAACGTGAAGATACCGAACTCGCAGGCAAATTACTTGTAGCGTCGCATGAAAGCCTGCGCGACGATTATGAGGTTTCGTGCCGCGAGCTGGATACTTTGGTTGAGCTGGCTGGCAAAATCCCTTCGTGGTGCGGAGGCAGAATGATGGGGGGAGGTTTTGGCGGATGTACCATCAATCTGTTTGCAGAAATTCCCCCACAGGAAGACTTGCAAAATCTGGTTAAAGGCTATGAAGCCTGTTATGCAATCACCCCGGAAATTATACAGGTACATCCTGCAAGCGGCATGCAGATAGACCTCCTATGAAGCTGATTTCCTGGCTTTTCTGGCGCTTATAAAACTATTAATAAATGCAACTAATGCAAACAAGGAAGTAACCATCATGGCCCCTACCCTTATAACGGCCATCTGATCATTCCTGCCAATAGCACCTTTAAGCGGCATGGTCAGTGCCAAAAAAACAAGCAATGTGAGTATTACCGCCACATGGGCCTGTGCCTTACTTTCAAATCGGACACCATTATTGAGCGCCAGCAGAACTACGCCAAATATAAACGGAATTAATGCCGTCATAGAGGGGTTTAATGAATCAAAATATCCCCACGCACTCATGACCATCAGGGTAAGTGCATTGATAAGATTGGCAGCGTATGGTTTTATCATTTTAATGCGTTTTATTTAGTTTAATAACAAGGTCTTTGACAATTAGTTTTCATGAAGTATTTCTTTCAGCAAGGTAAAAAATGTAGCTATTTCCGAAAAACTATTGTACAAAGGTACAGGAGCAATTCTTATAACATCAGGTTCTCTCCAATCTGCCACGACACCTCTGGCTGTAAGCATTTCAAATACACGCTTATCAGGGTTTATCATCTGTAAGGACAACTGACACCCCCTTAAGCGGGGATCATTAGGGGTAATGCATCTGATTCCCGGCAATCCGGCATCGTCCAGAAGTTGTAGCGCAAAGTGTGTCATTTTTTCAGACTTTAATCGTAACGCCGACATACCGGCTTCCTGAAATATCTGTAGAGATGCCCTCATAGAAGCCATGGGTAATATGGGGGGATTGCTAAGTTGCCAACCCTCGGCTCCCGGAATTGGCATAAAGGTGTTACCCATTAAAAATCTTGTTTTTTTATCATGTCCCCACCATCCCGCAAATCTTGGAAGTTCAATATTACGGGCATGCCTTTGATGAACAAAGCATCCCGACAGTGCACCCGGTCCGGAGTTTAGATATTTGTATCCACACCACGCCGCAAAATCGGGACCATCATCGTGTAGCTGCAAATGCAGATTTCCGGCACCGTGAGCGAGATCAAATCCAACAATACAACCATACTGATGTCCCGACCTGGTAATATGGCCTATATCATATGCCTGACCCGTATAATAATTTACTCCCCCAATCATAATCAGGGCAATGCCTTCGCCTTCGCTCTCAAGTAGGGCATCAATCTGCTCAATGGTAATAGTTTTGGTTTCAGGGTCAGGCATAAGCTCAATAATAGCTTCTTTTGGATCGAATCCGTGAAATTTTACCTGGCTTTCCAGGGCATATCTGTCCGAAGGAAATGGGGAATATTCCATCAGTATTTTATAGCGTTGTGCCGTAGGGCGGTAAAAGGATACCATCATAAGGTGGATATTTACCGTAAGACTGTTCATGACCACCACTTCTTCAGGTAATGCACCTACCACCGCTGCCATTTGGTCTGTGAGAAACTCGTGATATGGCATCCAGGGATGTTTTGCGTGCATATGTCCTTCCACACCGAGATTTTGCCAGTCATATAATACTTCCTCGACATTTTCCCTGACTGATTTGGGCATCAATCCCAGTGAATTTCCACAAAAATATACTGACGATTCCCCTTGTGGAGAAGGAGGAATATGAAACCGTGACCTAAATACAGATAATTCATCCTGTTCGTCGAGCTTTTGTGCTTCCAGCATCCATGTATTCATAAGCTTATAATTCGTTTATCGGTATTGAAAAGCCCAGCCAACTTTCCACATTTTCTTTCCAGATGGCACATTTCTGCTTTGTCGAAATTATGCCGGCATTTTCCGCGTCATCAAGCACTTTCCCGGGGTACGAACCAGCGACTCCGTCCATTTCTCCCAGGGGATACGGATCATCAAGTCCTGCCACAATCTGCTCTGCACCCTGTCTTTTGAGCAATAACTCCAAAGACCAAATGTCATGAACGAGTGTATCATAAAACACGTTTGGGGCAACCATATTGTGCTCCGGGCTAAGGGCTCCCGGAAAAAGATCTGGCCTGCCTTTGTATGCCTGTAACCTTCGTCCATAAGCCATTTGTCCAAACTGATTCCCGTGAGCAAAACAAAAACGGGTTCTGGTAAAACGATTCGGAACATCAAGCGTTGCAAAAATATGATGGGTATCGGCAGTCTGCGCGCACATCCAGATTAGGTGAAAGCGCCAGTATTGATCCTGCAGCGCAATCATTTTCTCCGCATCGTAGGGATGAAATTCAATGGAAAGTCCTAGTTGGTCCGCCAGTTCAAATATGGGAAATACTGCTTCTGATGCTGCTGATTCCCATTTTTCTTCCCGATTATAAAAATGCGTCGGCAGACACATCACTCTCAATCCCAGACCAGCACACCTTTCCATTTCTTTTAACGCATCATCTGTAAATGCGGGCTGAACGACAAATCCACAGGTAAATTTTTTCGGAAAAGTGGCCTGAATTTCCGCATGAAAATCATTCTGAAATCTGATAATATCATTGGTAGTATGTCTGTTATAACCATTGGCATATAGTTGCGACAACGTTATAAGTACTTCATGATCAATATTTTGCGTCTCCATCCAAGGTATTTTTTCATCAATGAAAAAACTTGGATGAGTCACCGGCCTGCTCCACCCTTTCTGGCACATATGGGATTCATCTTCCGTTAACCAGAATATTTCCTTTTCACGCATAAATGCAGGTATATCCCTTTGATGAGGAAGCAGATGGCCGTGGGCGTTAATCTTTATCAAAATTTTTTTATTAAATAAACAATACAAAAATAAGGTATTCCATCATAGTATTAAAGTCAGGAAAATTTTCTCCATAAATTCATTAGTCGATAAATGATTATATCCACGAGGGGATTTATGTTTAATTTTGACTTCTTTCAAAAATTAAATCATGACAATACAACAATATCAGGAGGATGTAGACCAGTGGATACAAAATATTGGTGTACGCTATTTTAGTGAATTAACCAATATGGCTATTCTTTCCGAGGAAGTAGGTGAAGTCTCGCGGTTAATAGCACGCATGTATGGCGAACAATCCTTTAAAACTCCTATGAGCCCCGAATCACAGAAAGAGGCACTTGCTGACGAACTTGCCGACGTACTTTGGGTAATAACATGTCTGGCCAATCAAACCGGGATAAACCTGGAAGATGCCATCAGAAAAAATATCAATAAAAAAACTGGCAGGGACTTTACCAGACACCGAAACAACGAGAAACTACTAGAGTAGGTTTTCCAGCGCTGTATGTTTTTTAACTACTTCTGCTATCTTATCTACCGATATGCGTTCCTGCTGCAACGTATCCCTGTCTCTTATCGTAACAGTATGGTTTTCAAGGGTGTCAAAATCAATAGTGATGCAGTATGGTGTACCAATGGCGTCCTGACGACGATACCGCCTTCCTATGGCATCTTTTTCATCATACTGACAATTACAATGAATTTTTAACCTGTGATATACGTCTTCTGCCGCACGAGTAAGTTCCTCCTTATTTTTCAATAAAGGCAAAATAGCCGCTTTAACCGGTGCTATTTCCGGAGGAAGTTTCATGACTGTACGAACGGAATCCTGACCTTCAGCATCCGGCACATTTTCTTCCTTAAGTGCATTGGATACCATAGCGAGAAACATTCTGTCACACCCTATTGAAGTTTCAACAACATATGGTGTATAATTTTCATTGAGTTCCGGGTCAAAGTATTGCAGTTTCTTACCGGAAAGGTTCTGGTGTTCTCTCAGGTCAAAATCTGTTCTCGAGTGTATACCTTCAAGCTCGCGGAAACCAAATGGAAATTCAAATTCTATATCTACCGCAGCGTTGGCATAATGTGCCAGATTCATATGGTCATGAAATCTAAGCTTTGAAGCGTCCGTACCTAATGCCTTATGCCATTTGAGCCTGGTTTCCTTCCAGTAATGGTACCATTCCATTTCTGTTCCCGGACGAACAAAAAACTGCATTTCCATCTGCTCAAACTCGCGCATCCTGAAAATAAACTGACGGGCAACAATTTCATTCCTGAAGGCCTTACCAATTTGCGCAATTCCAAATGGAATTTTCTGACGCGTGGATTTTTGGACATTCAGAAAATTAACAAAAATACCCTGTGCTGTTTCGGGTCTCAGATACAACTTGCTTTCTTCACCTGCTATATTACCGAGCTGCGTATTAAACATTAGATTAAACTGGCGAACTTCGGTCCAGTTTTTAGATCCGCTTTCCGGACAGACTATTTCAAATTCGCTGATCATATTGCTCAGTTCTTCCATATCTCCGGCGGACATAGCCTTTGCAAGTCTGGCATGAATGGCTTCAATTTGTCTTTGGCGTTCGATGATTCTGTCATTGGTAGTCCTGAACTGGTGTTCATTGAAACTTTCTCCAAATCTCGATCTGGCTTTTTCTACATCCTTGTCGTTTTTGGCCTCAATTTTTTCAATATACCCCTCTATAAGCTGATCAGCCCTGTATCTTTTTTTAGAGTCTTTATTGTCTACCAGCGGATCATTAAAGGCATCAACGTGACCTGAAGCCTTCCAAGTCTTTGGGTGCATGAATATAGCAGCGTCAATTCCGACAATGTTTTCATGCATTTGAACCATGCTTTTCCACCAATAGGATTTAATATTATTTTTAAGTTCTACACCATAAGGACCATAATCGTAGACGGCACTCAGTCCGTCATAAATTTCGCTTGACGGGAAAATATATCCATATTCCTTGCAGTGTGAGATCAGATTTTTAAAATCCATATTGTATTGTTGTGCTAATTTGGATGCAAAAATAAAGCCATAGTTTCATTATGTACACATTCCGGGACTTTATTCGACCTTCAATTAGAAAAAAAAGTATTTTTGTATACGTTTGCCAATGCTGGTACAGGTCAGCGAGGTAAACCATTTACAGAAATAAGGAATTTCCGGTTTTTATGATTTGTCTTGTACCTAAGCTTATGATGCATTACAAATTTTAAACCCGCGCAACATTAAATGTACATTGTTTTGATAAAATAATAATAAGATGAAATCGACATGAGTAGAAGAATCATTTACTCACAAAAGGTAATGATTATTTTACGAATCAAAGATTCCATATGGCCTTGATAATCAGTCACTCAGAGCGTGACAAACTAAAATTAAAATATGAAAAGTTTAAACCTGATTTGCATTTGTACTATTGCAACAGCAGTAATTTTTTCGTGTAAAAAGGAAGACCCCATTGATTGTGCAGGTGTTACACCAACATATACGGCAGACATTGGTCCTATATTGAATCAGCAATGTGCTTTTGCCGGATGTCACGGGGGTAACAATCCTTCTGACGGTATTGACCTGAGTAATTATGCAGATGCAAAATCGGAAAGCACCAATGGAAAGGTAATTGCATCCATAAAACATGCCGCCGGTACCAAGGCTATGCCAAAAGGTGGACAAAAGCTGAGTGACTCCGATATTAAACTTATAGAATGCTGGGTTCAAAACGGCGCTCCACAGTAATAATATTGTACCAATACTACTACCTTAATTTCGCCGGATGACTAATGGTTTCAGAATTTTTCTGTTTGTGTCTTTAGGCATAATCTGGTACCATTATCTGTTGACAGATGTCATGGATATCGATGCAGCCCAGTATGCAAGTATGTCCATGGAAATGTGGGAAACAGGTCAGTTTCTCGAGATTTATGAAGCCGGAAGTGATTATCTTGACAAACCGCCAATGGTATTTTGGCTAAGTAGTATGGGGCTTGGAATTTTTGGTGTTTCATCATGGGCATTTAAATTAATTCCGTTTCTCTGTATCATACTTGGATATGTTGCTTTCTTCCAATGGGTAAAGCGATATTACACTTCAGATCAGGCAGAAATTGCCTGCTACATTCTGGCTACCTGCCAGGGATTTTTTCTGCTGACCAACGATATTCGCACCGATGGGATTCTCTTCGGAATGGTTATGTGCGGTATTTGGTGTTTAGATATGTTTAGTCAGAAAGGAACCTGGAAATGGCTGATATTTGGTGGGCTGTTTACTGGGTTTGCCATGTTGACTAAAGGTCCGCTCGGATTTATTGCCATATTGGTGCCCTTATTTTTTCAATGGCTGGTCACAAAAAACTGGAAAATTATTTTTACCTGGAAATGGCTCATTTTTCTATTGATTATTGCCTTTGTCCTTGCCCCCATGTGCTGGGGATTATACTATCAGTTTGACATGCATCCTGAGAAGGAAGTCTATGGCTTAAAAGGGCCATCCGGATTGAAATTTTTTTTCTGGACCCAAAGTTTTGGAAGATATACGGGCGATATATACTGGAACAATGAGCAGAGTCCCTTTTATTTTTTCCAGACGATACTTTGGGACTTTTTTCCTTGGGTTCTGCTGCTTTTTCCAGCCTGGTATCACCATATAGCACATGCAAAAAAACGAAGGGATTGGGTTTCATTCTTTGGATTTACCTTTTTATTTATTTTGTTTTCCTTTTCCAACTACAAACTGCCACATTATATTTTTATAACGTTTCCTTTTGCAGCCGTCCTGGTCATGCAATATATCCACAATGTGCCCGTTTGGTTTGGAAAATTTCTTCATTTCACTGGTCTTGGTTTAATAGCCATCGTTTTAATACTTTTTGGGATTTATCATGCCTGGTTGTTCCCGGGTTGGGGAGAAAAGACACTGTGGATTTATGGAGTTTTCCTGGTCTCTATCTTATATTTTATTTACAGCTTCCGGCAAGAAAACTGGTTGTGTAATTTCATGATAATTTCAATCATGATTAATATTTTTCTTGCGCTCCGATTTTATCCGGATATCCTAATGTACCAGGGTTCCGGGGTGGCAGGAAAATGGGCCCGTGACAACGTCTCCTCAAGATATAATATATATGCCTACAAAGTACCGGCGCATGCATTCTCATTTTATGCCGGAAAAGTAGCCCCGGTAGTTGGTGAAGAAGCGATTGACACACTAAAAACTGATGATTTGCTGGTATCATGGGAAGCCGTAATTCATCCGGATCTGGTAGAAGAAATGGCTTTCGACTACTTCCCGGTTTCGAGATTGAATATAACTTTTCTTAATCCCGAAACCAGGGAAAAGACGCTTGAAAAATTTTATCTGTACCGAAAAAAGTAAAAAATACCTGCCGCATAAATGTATTTTTATTCTAAATAATCGAGACTTTTATCATTATTCTACGACAACAGGATATAAATAAAAATTTAAAACTATTGATTTAAAAATATTCTGCCATTATAAGTCCTGAGATAATCCGAATTTATATTGTCATACTGTGAAATCGTATGATCCAGCCTGTTGAAAAGACGACTTTAACCTCAAAATATTGACATGAAAATTGGAAAAAACTTAAACACCAACCTGTAATTTAAACGCTTAAATATTAAACTTCAATTCGAATACTATGCCAAGAATACTTATATTAGCTGATCACTATGTACCTAATTTTGCCCCCCGAATGGGCTATTTGGTGAAAAACCTCAGCAACACAGGTTATGAATTCGATATTTTAACTGGTCCTGATGATGGAGATATCCGATACCAGTCACTTGTTGGTAACGAAAAAGTGATCAGGTGTTCTTTAAATAAAATTAAAACGTCAGATAGTTTTCTGACAAATTTTTATTTTACCATTTTGAGAATTCCCATATTTTATGCAAATTCAAAGCAATATATACAAACTGCAAATAAACATCTAAACCCCTCCGACTACCAATTGATTTTGTGCTCGACTGCATTTTCATTACCCGTACTTCAGGCAGCACGCATTATTGCCAAAAAATGGGATAAGCCATGGATTGCTGATATAAGGGACTTACATGAACAGATGTCTTACAATAAAAACCGCAGTATAAAAAATAATATATTGCGCTATTTAAATACTCCCTTTTCAAAGCATCTAATTCATCTGCGCAACAAAAACCTCAGGCTTGCCACTAAAATCACAACCGTATCACCCTTTAATAAAGATCTGTTACAAAAATTAAATCCTAACACCTCATTG
>Ga0172376_10002654_pt1 | contig 21681 bp, 20 predicted proteins | sample Lak35m_FD_121114 | JGI IMG/M metagenome (GOLD analysis project Ga0172376, IMG submission 121114) | Freshwater microbial communities from Kabuno Bay, South-Kivu, Congo - kab_092012_35m | ecosystem: Environmental > Aquatic > Freshwater > Lake | place: Democratic Republic of the Congo: South-Kivu... | reverse complement strand
GAGCACGGGGAGGTCACCGTGGTCGCCGGCGACGACGAACTTGCGGCGGCGGCCGAGGCCCTCGGCCAGCACGTCGAGGAACCGCCGGGTGCGGTAGTAGGCCGGGGCCTGCTCGTAGGCCAGCAGCTCGCCGGTGAACCGCTCCTGGGCGCTGCGTTCGCCGACCGACCGCGTCCAGCGATAACCCCGCGCCGCGTGGACGAGCTCCGCCGCCTCGCCGCGGGCCTCGCCGAGGAGCGTCTCGATGTCGAGCTCCTTGGCCACCACCTGCCGCCGGGCGTCGTCGTCAGCCGCGGTCGGGCCGGCCGACCGCAGGGCGTCGAGCTCGAGGATCGCGGCGTTGATCCGCGTGGCATGGTCGACGGAGCCGGCCACCCTCGCGAGCGTGACGACCGCGTCGCGGCGGCCCTTCTGGATGAGCGATTCCCGCTCCTGCTGGGCGCCGATCTGGCGGTGAAACGCGCGGGCCACCGGGCCGCCCGGAGGCTTGAGCGCCGTGATCGACACGCCGACCACGTCGAGCCCCAGGCCGAGACCGTCGGCCCGCGCCTGGATCGCCTCCTCGAGCACGCGGCCACCCTCGGTGCGGCCGGCGGTGAGGAGATGGTCGAGGTCGTGGCTGGCGAAGTAGCGGCTCGCCTCCTGCTGCGTGATCGCCTCGAGGGCCTCGCGGGGTGCGAGCGACCCGGCGAGAAAGTCGAGCAGATTCCGCACGCGATACTGCACGACCACGTCGGCTGCGACCAGCGCGAGGCCGCCTCCGGCCGACCGCGTGTCGAGGGCCGTGGGAAAGTACTCCATGCCGAGTTTGGCGAGGTTGTCGTCGGCGGTCGTCCAGAGGATCGCCTCGTCGTCGCGGCCACGGCGGATCGGGTCGCTCGACACGGTGATCTCGAGCACTTTCCCGACGGGATAGGTGTCGGCCGTCTCGATCGGCCAGGGGAGCTTGACGTGGAGCCCCGGCTCGAGCGCCGCCCCGCGGATCGCTCCGAACCGCGTCACCACGCCCTCTTCGTCGGGCCCCACGATCACGAGCGTCGAGAGGGCGGCGAGCACGAGCCCGCCGACGAGCGAGAGCGGCGTGACGGCCCGGCCCAGGAGCCGGTAGAGCCAGCTCCGCGACACCTCCACGCCGAACTGGTAGTTGATGAGCTCGCCCACCACCTGCCCGAGCGACTCGGGCGCCGTGAGCAGGCCGAGCACGCGGCTGTCGAAAGCGGGCCGCGGAATCTCGCCGGGCCGCTTGGGCCGATAGGCCGCGAGCAGTCCGGTGAGCAGGATCTCGCCGCCGACGAGCACCATCACCGCCGGCACCGCCACGGCGATGACGCGGAAGAACGACGTGTCGTCGAGGATCGCCGCGGCGATCGCGCCGCCGAGGACGAGCGCGGCGAGCACGAACGAGCTCATGAGATAGCTCGCCCCGCCGCGGAGCAGCTGCCACGCCCGCACCCGCGTGTAGCCGCTCACCCACCGCGCCGATATGAAGGCCACGAACGCCATCGCCGCGGCCACGAAGAGCAGGCCCACCGGGCTCACGCCCGGGGCGAGCGTCGTGACCACGCCCGGCTCGTCAGATGCGGCGAGCGTGCGCACCCGCCACAGCATCGCCAGGCCCGCCACGATCAGGTAGGCGGCCACGAGAAAGCTCACGGCGGGCAGGCCGTAGCCGATGAGGTTTGCCAGCCGCTGCCTCGCCCGCTGAAGCTCGTCGGAGAGGTCGCCAAAGAGCACCGATGACGCGGCGTCCTGCGTGGCGAGCTTTTCGGAGGCGAGCGTCTCGCGCCGCTCGACCTCGAACTGGTGGTAGACGAGCGCGAGAATGATCCAGATCGGCAGCCCGCCGAGCAGATGCCAGCCCGCGGCCTGAAGCGCGGGACTGCGGGTCCAGAGCGCGGCCAGCGCCATCGCCGCGACGAGCGCAAGCTGGATCGCGATGCCCGCGAGGGCCGCGATCCGTCCGCGGCGGTAGGTCGTTTGGTCGGCGGTCATGGGGGAGGAGCGAGGGACGGCGCAGCCGCCCTCAAATCATCCCGAATGCTATTCCGATCATGTGAGCGTCCGCCTCGAATCACGTGAGAAATCCGTGAGCGCGCTCGCTGATGGGTAGTCTTTTCGCGATGACCGTCCTCGCCATCGCCCGCAACGCGTTTCTCGAGTCGATCCGGCAGCCGATCTTCGCGGTGCTCCTGATCGTGGGCATCCTGGCGATGGTGCTCAACGTCAACCTCGCGGCCTTCACGCTCGAGGACGACAACAAGCTGCTCATCGACCTGGGGCTGAGCACGCTCTTCCTCGCCGGCCTGCTCTTGGCGGCGTTCACCGCCACCGGTGTGCTCACGCGGGAGATCGAAAACAAGACCGTGCTCACGGTGGTGAGCAAGCCCGTCCCGCGGGCGGCGGTGGTGGCGGGGAAATACCTCGGCGTGGCCGCGGCGATCACGCTGGCCTACTGGGTGCTCGCGGTGGTGTTTCTGCTGGCGGTGCGGCACCGCGTGCAACTGAGCGTGCGGATGGACGAGACGTTCGACCTGCCCGTGCTCGTCTTCTCGCTGCTCTTCGGCGGCGGGGCCACGCTCGTGGCCGGGGCGGCCAACTACCTCTACCGCCGGCCGTTCCCCAGCATGTTCGCCGTGTGCCTCGCGATCGGGCTCTCGCTCGCCCTCGGCACGGTCTGGTGCATCGACCGCGACTGGGCCTTTCAGAGCCCGGCGGCAGACTTCAACCCCCAGCTCATGATCGCGCTGGGCCTCGTGCTCCAGGCGATCCTCGTGCTGGCGGCGGTGGCGATCGCCGCCTCGACGCGGCTCGGGCAGGTGATGACGCTCATGACCTGCGTGGGCGCGTTTCTCGTGGGCCTCGTGAGCGAGTATTTCCTGGGCACGGTCGTGAGCGGCGGCGACCGGCCCGGCTGGCTGCGGGCGGTCACCTGGCCAATCTATGCCGCGGTGCCAAACCTCCAGTTCTTCTGGCCGGCCGACGCCCTCACAAAAGGGCACGAGATCACGCTCGCCTACTTCGCCACGGCGAGCCTCTATGCCGCCTGCGTGATCGGGGCGCTCGTCAGCCTGGCCGTGCTGCTCTTCCAGCGCCGCGACGTCGGCTAGCCTGCTCGGCGGCGGCCCGGTCGGCCTCCTCCTGCTCGAGTGCCTCGCCGCAGCGGACGAGCCGGGCGGAGTTGAAGATCACGACCAGGCCGCTGGCCACGTGCACGAGCGCCGCCGTCACCGGCGACACGTAGCCCGCCCCGGCGAGCGCGAGAAACACCACGATGAAGAGCACGCCGATCGCCATGTTCTGCCGGATCACGGCGATCGTGCGGCGGGAAAGCTCGATCAGAAATGGAATCCGGCTCAGGTTGCTGTTCAAGAGCGCGATGCTCGCCGAGTGGATCGCCACGTCGCTGCCGGCCGCGCCCATCGCGATCGAGATGTCGCCCGCCGCGAGGGCCGGGGCGTCGTTGACGCCGTCGCCGATCACGGCCACGCGGTGCCCCCGGGCCTTGAGCTCGTCCACCATCTCGAGCTTTTCGTGCGGCAGCACCTCGGCCTTGAACTCGCTGAAGTGCATCTGCTCGGCCACGCGGCGGGCGACGCTCGTGCGGTCGCCCGTGAGGATCACGAGCCGCTGGAGGCCGAGTTGCTTGAGCCGGTCCACCGCCTCAGCCGCCTCGGGGCGGGCGTTGTCCTCGAGGCCGATCCAGCCGGCGAGCCGCCCGTCGCGCACGACGTAGAGCACGCTCAGGCCGTCGGCCTCGTCGCTCGCCTGAATCTCTGCGATCCGCGCCGCCTCGGCGAGGTCGAGGCTCCCCTCCGGATCGGCGAGCCACGAGGCCCGGCCGACGAGGATCCGCTCGTCACCGAGCGTGGCGATCACGCCGCGGCCGGCGATCTCCTCGAAGGCGTCTGGCCGCTCGAGGGCAACGTTGGCCCGGCGCGCCATATCCGTGACGGCCCGGGCCACGGGGTGGCGGCTATCCTGCTCGGCGATCGCCGCGAGCCGCAGCAGCTCCGCCGGCTCCACGCCCTCGACCGGGGCGAGCCGGCTCACCGAGAGGACCCCCGTGGTGAGCGTGCCCGTCTTGTCGAACACGATCGCCGTGAGATTGCGGGCGGCCTCGAGCGTGACCACGCTCTTGACGAGCACGCCGAGCCGGGCGGCGGCGGAGAGCCCGGCGACCATCGCCGTGGGCGTGGCCAGGATCAGGGCGCTGGGGCAGGCCACCACGAGCATCGCGATCGCCCGGCTGAAGGCGGTGTCGGGGTCGCTCCGCAGGGCGAAGAACAGCACCACGCCCACGAGCATGAGCACCGTCGGCGTGTACCACACGGCGTATTGATCGACGAGCCGCATGATCGGCGTGCGGGTGCGCTCGGCCTGGAGGATGAGGTCCTTCACGCGGCCGAGCAGTGTGTCGGCCCCGGCCTTCAAGACCTCGATATCGAGCACGCCCGTCAAGTTGATCGTGCCGCCGAAGGCCTCGTCGCCGGCGGCCTTGTCCACCGGCAGTGACTCGCCCGTGATGCTCGCCTGGTTGACGGTGCTCGTTCCGCGGAGGATTCGGCCGTCGGCCGGGATGTTGTCGCCTGGCCGCACGCGGACGACGTCGCCCGGCCGGAGCTCCTTGGCCTCGACGAGCTCCTCGCCGGCATCGACCGCGTCGGCGGCAGTCGCAAGCAGCCGATGCGCCTTCGTGGGCGAAAGCTTGATGAGCGACTCGATGCTCGCCTGGGCACCGATCGCCGTCCGCTTCTCGATCAGCCCAGAGACGATCATGAAAAGCGCGATCGCCGCGCTTTCCTGATACCGGCCGGTGGCGGCGGCCCCGACCACGGCTAGGGCGACAAGCGCGTTCATCCCCGCCTCGCCCTTGACCAGATCCGCCACGGCGGCCGCGACCAAGGGCGCCCCGAGCAGGAACACGGCGAGCGCCGCGGGCACAGCCGCGTGGAACTCGGTCTTCCAGAGAAACGGCGCCACGAGCGAGCAGACGAGCAGCGTCGCCCCCACGAGCGTGGTGCCGATCTGGAATCGCAGCGTCCGGCCAGCCTCAGCCTCGGCGACCGCGGTCGTCGCCGCATCAAGGCCGTGGGGATCTTCAGGAAGCGGGAACGTCACGGTGGCCATGGCGAGAAGATACCTTCGATCTTTTCAGATTCCGTGAGCAACGCAGGAATCTCTGACCGCAGAAACCAAAAACCACGGCCGCCCGAAGGCGGCCGTGGCTCTTTGGTCACAGCGATGCAACCTTTGAGATCAATTCTCGTTCAGGCTGCCCGAAGCGGTCTGCAGGAAGCGCAGCCGCTTCAGCCAGACCTGATCGGCCAACTCGTTATAGGACGGGTTGTCGATCGAGAAGCCGGTGACTTTCCCGGTTGAGTCGCGTGTCACACCGTTGCCGAGGAACGAGTCGCCCTTGCGGGCGGCCGTGTTCCCCGCGGTGACCTTATCGAAGATCTTTTCCACGTGGCCGTCGGCGAACAGGACCGGTGCGTAGCCGCCCGACCCATCGCTCTCCTTCGGCTGGTGAAGAGGCTCGATGTCACCGAACTCATGGACCCTCTCCGCAGTACCACCGCCAAAGGCGTCGGCCGCCTTGATGGTCATGCCGTCATTGAAACTCTCGACGAGCAGGTCACCGGCCTTGACGAGCGTCTTGCCAGCAAAGGCATTGAACACAGCCGCCCCCACACCGGTGCTCACGGTGTTCTCGGTACCGCCCGCGACCACGGAGGCATCGCTACCGTCACCGGCACGTGCCGGACCCATCAACGCAATCCGGGCCGCCGGAGCGCGGCCCTGCGAGATATGCGCGTCGGTCAGACCACCATCACCCCCATTTGGGGTCTTGATGGTGCTGGTAAATCCGTCGGTGGCCGACGGATCGCCGCGGCTGAAGTGCCACGTGGTCGCGTAGTTGGAATTGTAGACCGGGATGATTTCCCGGGCCGTATTCGCGTTGCCGAACTGCGCGACCCCCGTAACCACCGAGCCGGAAAGACCCCGTTCATCCCAGTATGGCGACACCCCAGCCGCGCCAGCCTTCGTGTTCTTCGTAGAACCGGTGTAGTCGCCGACTTTCTCGTTGTACTTGTTGCGGCTGCCGAGATCCAGAGCCTTGCCCGGGGTCGACACCTTCAACCGGACAACGTCGGCCACCCAGCCGATGTCGCGCACGTCGCCATCACGGTAATGGTCGAACGCACCCGACGTGTAGAGGCCATTGTTTTCCGACGCGTACGTCGAGAAGCCCTTTCCGAAAGTCTGAAGGTTGTTCCCGCTGGCAGCTGCCTGGGCTGCGGCCCGCGCCGAAGCCACTGCAGGAAGCAACAGCGACGCCAACACTCCGATGATACCGATCACGACGAGCAGTTCGACGAGCGTGAAGGCCCGCCTCACCTGTCGCATTGAAAGAACACTCATGAAAATCCTCCTGATGAAACCACACCACGTTCAGTCCGGACGTGAACGATCACCTCCGTGACGTTTGAGTTTGTAGGGATGCTTGATGTGCCGAGAATGAGGCGGCCATGAGAATCCCGTGAAATTCGTTTTGCTCGGTTTTTGTCGGGGATTTTCACGACCCCGCGACGCTTTCGGTTCGCTTCAGCGTCTGTTAGAAACTGCTGGAGTCCGATTCCGACCGGTTCTGCATGCCGCGTGAGCCAGCCGGTCATGCGCAGCTCAATGCCCTCGAGCAACGTTCGTCATGGCCGATCCATCGTCTCCCGCTTCATGGTTTCGTGGCCGCATTCGGGGGGATCGTTCCGCCGATCCAATCTCTACTCCGGTGGGAATTGCGGTGATCTTGGCGGCGCTTATCGCCAGCGGCGGGATCATCTGGTGGCGGCTGCAGCAACCGATCGACGCTCTGCGTGTTGACGAGCAAGCGGGCAAGCAGGCCACGTGGGCCAAACTCGCCGACGAAGTCCAAACGCTGCGTCGTCGCGGTCGCCACGCCGAGGCGGTGCGGGCGGCGAAGGCGTCGGTCGCGCTCGCCGAGGAGGCATTCGGACCCGCGCACCCTGCCACCGCGGAGGCGCTCGGTGTGCTCGTGCCACTGCTCGTGGCCGACTCGCAGTTCGACGGCGTCGAGGAGATGTCCGCTCGCGCGATCGAGATCACGTCGCGGGTCACCGGCCCCGAGAGCCCGGAGGTGGCGGCGCTCGTCAACAACCTCGCGATGGCGTGGGAGCAGCAGGGCGACCTCGAGCGGGCCACCGCCGCCTACGCCCGCGTGATCGCCATCTACGAGAAGGCCGTCGGCCCCGACGACCTGCAGACGGCGCGGGCGGTCAACAACCTCGCCTGCGCGCTCGATGCCCGGGGCGACCACGCCGCGGCAGAGCCCCTGCATCGCCGGGCGCTCGTGGCACGGGAGGCAGCCGTCGGCCCCGGCCACCTCGACACCGCCGAGTCGCTCGGCAACCTCGCGGCCAACGCGATGGAGCGGGGCGACCTCGACGCCGCCGAGGCGCTCCAGCGGCAGGCGCTTGTGATCCGCGAACGAGCCGCGGGGCCGGCGCATCCGCTCACGGCCTCGTCGCTCACGAGTCTCGCCACGGTGCTGCGGAAGCGCGACCAGCTTGCCGACGCCGAATTGGCCGCGCTTGCGGGCCTGGCGATCCGGCAGGAGGCCTTCGGCCTGAACAACCCAACGACCGCCGCGTCGCTCCAGGCGCTCGCCGCGGTCCGCGATGCGCAGGGCCAGACGGCCTCCGCCCGCGATCTCTTCGAAAAGGCGGTGGTGATCCGCCTGCGGTCCGGAGGTGCCGGGCATCCGCGCACGGCAAGCGCGATCGAGCAACTTGCCGACCTCGAGCCGCGTGCCGACGCCGAGGTCGATGCGGAGGCGGCGGCCCGGCGGCTCGTGCCGCTGCTCGAGCGGGGCATCGCCATCCGCGTCGCCGCGCTCGGATCGGCCGATCCCAAGACCACTCGGCTACAGCGCCGGCTGGCCGCGGCCTGCCGAACCGCCGGCGACGCCGCGCGGGCCGACGCGATCGAACAAGCCCTCGAACCCGCGGCCGCCTCCGATGCCAACCCGCCCGCAGCCGCGCCGCCGTCGCCGTGACGCGGCCGCGATCGCTCCAGCCTCCACCCAGCAGCCATCCGCCGCGGCGACCGTGGCTTCGGGGCCCAATGATTTCGCTCCTCTGCCGCGGGCCTCGGCCGACTCTATTTTCGGCATTCTCGCCCTGGCCGCCGCCGCGAGCGGCTCGGCCGCGCTGTTTCTCGCGGAGCTGCTCGCGGGCAAGATGCTGCTGCCGCACTTCGGCGGCTCGCCGGCCACCTGGATCGTGTGCCTGGCCTTCTTCCAGGTGACGCTCGTCGCGGCGTATGCGTTTGCCAACGTCCTCGCGATCCGAGCCCGGCCCGACGGGCAGATCGTGGTGCAGGCGGCGCTCTTCGGGGCCGCGATCGTCGCGCTGCTCGTCGGCACGGGCGGTCCGACCGCCGGGCGGTTTGCCGACATAGGGGCGGCCGGGTTTCCGGGCCTCGCCGTCGCGGCCGAACTGGCGACCCTCGTCGGCCTGCCCTTCTTTGCGGTGGCGAGCCTCGGCCCGCTGCTCGCCCACTGGCGGTGCCACTGGGGCGGCGCGCCAGAGCACGACGAACTCGAGCCAGACGGCTTGGCGGCCTACCGGCTCTCGGTCACGGGCAACGCCGGCAGTGCGGCCGTGCTGCTCGCTTATCCCTTCGTCATCGAGCCGCTCGCGGGCGTCGGCCAGCAGAAAGAACTGCTCCTGCGGCTCGTCTGCATCAGCGGCGGCCTGGCACTCGCGTGCGGCTGGTATGCCGCCCGCGCCCGCCGCCTGGGCACGTCGCAGCCGGATGGAACCGCGGCTGCAGCCGCAGTTGCAGTCGTGTTGGCCGCGGCGGCCCCGGCGGAGCCCCTCCCGTGGCGCCGCCGCGGCAGGTGGATGCTGTGGGCGGCGATTCCCGCGTCGTGGCTCGCCGGCGTGACCGCCCATGCGACCGTGGAGGTGGCCCCGATCCCGCTGCTCTGGATGCTGCCGCTGGCGGCCTATCTGGCGAGCCTCGCGATCGTGTTCGCCCCGGGAGGCCGCCGCTGGGCCCGCTTCGACCCCTGGCTGCTCGCGGTGAGCGTGCTCGTGCCGATCGGCCTCTTGGCCGCCGACATGACCACGCCGGCCCGGATCGTGATGCCGCTGCACATGCTGGCCTTCTTCGGGGGCTGCCTGGCGATCCACGGCATACTCTTCGACGACCGGCCCGGCCCGCGCCACCTGACGGACTTTTATCTCGCGATCGCAATCGGCGGGGCCGGCGGCGGCGTCTTCAACGCGGTGGTCGCGCCGCTGGTGTTCAACGCCCGCCACGAGTTTCCGCTGGCGCTCGTCGCCGCGGCCTGGCTGCTGCCACCCCTGAGGATCCCCGGCGGCCGCCTCGAGCCCTATTTCGTGCCCTCTTTCGTACCCTGCGTCGTGCTCGCCGCGATCCTCGCCGCCGGCGCGTTGCGGGCAGACTCGCGGGACGGCATGATCCACCGCACCCGCACCTTCTTCGGCGTGCTTACCGTCTCCGATGAGGCCAACGGCCCCTCGCGAAGCCTGCAGCACGGCGACGTGGTCCACGGCGTGCAACTGGTCTCGGACGACCCGGCGCGGCGGCTCACGCCGCTGACCTACTACCACGCGGCCGGGCCGCTCGGCAGCATCGTCGCGGCCTGCCGCGCGACTGGGCCCTTTGACCGGGTCGGCATCGCCGGCCTCGGCATCGGCACGATCGCCGCCTATGGCGAACCCGGCGAGGAGTTCACGTTTTTCGAGATCGACCCGGCCGTCGTGCGAATTGCGGAGGACACGCGGTGGTTCACGTTTCTGGCCGAGAGCCGGGCCCGGACCCGGATCGTGGTCGATGACGCCCGGCTGGCGTTCGCCCGCGAGCCGGATGCGTCGTTCGACCTGCTCGTGATCGACGCCTTCACGGGCGACTCGGTGCCGACGCATCTCCTCACCCGCGAGGCCTTGGCCCTCTACGACCGCAAGCTCCGCCCCGGCGGCTGCGTGGCGCTCCACATTTCCAACCGCTACCTCGACTTCGCCCCGGCCGTCGCGGCACTCGCCGCCGACGGCGGCTGGCTCGCGCTGTTGGCCCGGGATCTCCAGGTGCCCCGCGACTACGCCCGCACGACTTCGACCTGGGCCGTGCTCGGCCGCGACGAACAGCGCATGGCCACGATCGCCGCCAACCCGACGAGCGGGCTCTACTCGTGGCAGCCGCTCCGCGGCGACCCGGCGCGGGCCTGGACCGACGATCGCTCGGCGCTCTCCGAGGTGCTCGCCGGGTGGGTGCCGTTGCTCTTGGGTTGGCAGCGGCCGGCAACGCGGTGAAGTGAGGCAGGTTGCCGCATGAGTCGCTCCGCCGCCACCGTCGTGCTGCCCCTACTCGTCGCGGTCGTCTACTGGCCTGTCGTGGGGTACGGCTTTCTGGCATGGGATGACGATGTCTACGTCACGGCCCATCCGCTCGTGCTCTCCGGCCTCACGTCCCGTGGCGTCAGGCAGGCATTCGCGTCGTTCGCCTGCTCCAACTGGCACCCGCTCACGCTCGTCTCGCACATGCTCGACGTGAGCCTCTTCGGGGCGTGGGCCGGCGGGCATCATCTGACGAACGTCTTGCTCCACGCCGTCAACGCGTGTCTCGTGTTCGTCCTCGCGTGGCGGTTCACGTCTCGCTGGCCCGAGAGCCTCGTGGTCGCGGCGATCTTTGCCGTCCACCCGCAGCGGGTCGAGAGCGTCGCGTGGATCTCCGAACGCAAGGATGTGCTCTGCGGCACGTTCTTTCTCCTTTCGATCCTCGCCTACCTTCGGTTCGCTGTGGCGACGGCTTCTCGATCACGCACCATCTGGTACGTCGCGGCGGTCGGTGGTGGCGTCCTCGCCTGCCTTGCCAAGCCGATGGCCGTGACGCTGCCGCTCGTGCTCCTGTCGATCGACGTCTGGCTGGGGCGGGTGACACGCGCATCCTGCTCGAGGATCCTCGCCGAGAAGATCCCGCTTTTCGTCATCGCGGGCCTGACGGCGGTGCTGACGATGCTCGCGCAGGAGGGTGCCAAAGCGTCGATTGCCGCGGTGCCGCTGGGCCTGCGGATCACGAATGCTCTCGTCGGCTACGCGACGTACGTGCGGCGTGCCTTCTGGCCGACCGGGCTCGCGGCGATCTATCCCCACGCGGCTCATCGGCCAAACCTCGAAATCGTTGCCGGAATGCCGGTGGGGACAGCAGCCCCTGGCCTGACGGTCATCGAGGTGGCAGCCGCCATCGCCCTGCTCAGCATCATCACCGCCGCCGCGGTGGCGCTGGCCCGGCCCCGCGCCGGCCGCGGGATGCCGTGGCTTGCATTCGGCTGGGCCTGGTTTCTCGTGATGCTCGTGCCCGTGATCGGCCTCGTGCAGGTGGGCAGCCAGGCGACGGCCGATCGGTATTACTACCTGCCCGGCATCGGTCTCGAGTTCGGGGTCGTCATGACCCTCGGCGAAGCCTTGCGGCGGTTCATGTCGGGGAAGGAATCGTGGCGGCGACCAGCGCCGGTCGCAGCGTTCTCCACAGCGATGTCGGTCGCTCTGGCCTTCACCATTCTCGCGCACCGTCAGGTGCTCACGTGGCGGAGCGACGAGTCGCTCTGTCGGTATGCCGCGGCCGTCGTGCCGCGAAACGCGATCGCCGAAAGCCTGCTGGCCTCGGCGCTCGCCGCCCAGGATCGCACCGTCGAGGCGGTCGAGCACCACTTCGCGGCCCTCGAGATCGATCCAGCACTTCGCGACTCCCTCACGAACCTCGGCCTGATCCTGAGCGACGGCGGCCGGCCGGCCGAGGCCTTGCCGCTGCTCGAGCGGGCGAGCCTGCTCTGGCCCGACGACGCCGACATGCGGGTGAATCACGCGATCTGCCTCGCCCGGCTCGGGCGGATGCAAGACGCCCGCACCGCCTTCCTGCAGGCGCTCACGATCGAGCCCGACAACGCGAAGCACCGCTACAACCACGCGATGCTCCTGGAATCGGCCGGCGATCCCGCCGGCGCGGTGCGCGAACTCGACCTCGCGATCGCGAGCGACCCCGCCTTCGCATCGGCCCAGGCCGCCCGCCGACGGATCCTCGCGGAGCCCCCCGACTCACCCGACCCGGCGCCGGGGCCGTGATGACAACCGACACGAGTGGTCGCGGGAGCGATACCCCGGCGCGGGGCGTCATCGACCGTGATGCTCGACCCGGATGTGAGAGCGATGTTTCCCGATTCGAACGCGGTCAACCGCGCCCTGCGGGCACTCGGATACCCTCGTTCGGCGTGACGATTCCGTTTGACTGCCGAAATCGTCGCTGCCGGCCCGTGAACGGATCGTGGCCGAACTGGCGGGGATGCGGGTTGACGGGCACGTGGTCAGGCGTACACTTCTTCCACCTGGCCAAATTCGATCCGCTGCCGCGTGGCATAACCTCATGCCCAAGAAAATCCGTGAAATAGTCGCCGATCTGATCGCCGCCGGTTTCCTGGAGGAGGCGGGAGGCGGGAAAGGCTCGCATCGGAAGTTTGTTCATGAACGATATGCTGGAGCGGTCACGATCAGCGGCAAGGCAGGCGACGACGCAAAGCCATACCAGGAACGCCAGGTCCGCAAGGCCATCGAGGCGATCAATGAAAACGACTGACGCATACCACAAGTGGGTCGAGTGGAGCGAAGAAGACGGTGTCTATCTCGGCAAGTGCCCGGACCTGATCAGCGGCATCCATGGCGATGACCCTGTGAAGCTCTACGCGGAGCTGACGGAACTGGTCGAGGAAGTGATCGACCACTTCGAGGAGACCGGCCGCCCACTGCCGCCGCCCACTGTGCGGCCGATGCGCGAGGTGGGGTGACCGGCGACGGTACCGAGAATTCCGAAGGAAAACAGCCAATGCGTTCACCACGATTCTCGAGCGGGAGGAAGACGGTGGATTCGTGGCGATCGGGCCGGCTCTGCCGGGATGCGTGAGCCAGCAGGAGTCGCGGGGGGTGACGAGTGAGAGATCATGCGTACCGGGAGTCGGTTTCGCATCCAGGGCCAGCATGCTGCTGACGGAAGATCGAGACTTCGCACGATTCCGGAAGCTGAAACCGATCTCACTTCAAGAGTTTCACGCTCGTTGACGGGTCCCGCCGGCGCAGAGGCCTCCGCGAGCGACTCGGCGGACACGGTGATCACGCGGCCGTCATGCATAGGTCGAGTTCTAGGTGGTGAAAGTGATTTGGCCGTGGGCCCGTCAGCAAGAGACAGAGAAAAATGGCAGCTGCCGTGGTGATCGACGACACGCTGACGATCCCGGGCTGTGACGGGCTGGCTGGATTCCGCGGCTGGACGCGGTCGCCCGGTTTTCCATCGACGGGCCGAATCGATTGGATCGCCGGCCGCATCGAGGTGGACATGTCGCCCGAGAATCTCTTCACCCACGGGACGTTGAAGACCGAGATCGCTGCCAGAATCTATGCCCGGGTGCGGTCGGCCGACCTGGGCGAAGTGTTTATCGATCGGACGCGGCTGGTTTGCCCCACGGCCGATCTTTCGGTGGAGCCCGACGTGGTGTTTGTGTCGCACGCGGTAGTCGAAACCGGACGGGCGCGGTTTGTGGTCGCCGCGGCGGGCCAAGCCGGCGGATTCATCGAGGTGGAAGGGCCGGCCGATGTGGTCGTGGAAATCCTGACCGACTCCTCATTGGGCAAGGACGCGCGTCGGCTCCCCGAGGCGTATGCGCAAGCGGGCGTGGGAGAACTCTGGCTGATCGACGCCCACCGCTGCGGCTCGGGCGATGAGCAGCCGGAGTTTCGCCTCCTCACCCTTCAGGCCGGGCGATTCGCCGCAGCGGCCGAAATCGCCGGCCGGCCGGTTTCGCCGAGCCTCGGCGGGACGGTGCGGTTGACAAAGACGATCACGCAGCGAGGTCTGCCGCGATACGACCTGGAAATCCGGGACGGGAGCTGATTCCGCAACAAATCGCTCCCGTCCCCAGGTTCACCCGTCCCCAGGTTCACCACCTGAGTGGTAAGATAAGTGGATGACCGAAGCGTCGCCGCAGCCACATCCGCTGTTTCTCGCGGATCTGTTCTGGGACACCGATCCGACCGGCGTCGATACGGAGATGCATCGCGACTTTGTGATCGGTCGGATCCTGTCGGTCGGCACACTCGAGTCGATCCGCTGGGCACGCGCGCGCTACGGCGACGATGTGATTCGCGACTGGATCGTGCGGCATGAGGGCCGCCAGCTGTCCGGGCCTCAGCTTCGCTTCTGGGAGACCGTGATCGGCCTGCCGGAGGATCGCGTGAGCGCCTGGCTGGCCACTCCGGAACGCCGCATCTGGGAAGGGGGCGCCGCGTTGTGATCCATGCGGAGGTGCTGCCTGAGGCGCAGGCCGCCTGCCTGCGATCGCTCGCACCGGCCGCGACCGAGCTCGGTTTTCACCTCGCCGGCGGCACGGCCGTGGCGCTCCAGATCGGGCATCGCCGGTCGGTTGATTTCGACTGGTTCACGCCGCGGTTCCCGGGCCATCCGGTCGATCTGCGTGAGTCGCTTGCATCCCGCGGCATCCCGCTCGAGCCCACGGCGCTGGCGGACCAAACGGTGCATGGCTGGATCCGCGGGGTGAAGGTGAGCTTTTTCGAGTTCCGCCCTCTGCTCCTCGAGCCGCTCGTGGATTGGCCGGAGGTCGGCTGCCGGCTGGCTTCCTGCTCGGATCTCGCCGCAATGAAACTGCTTGCGGTCGCGCAACGCGGATCGAAGAAAGACTTCATCGACGTGCATGCCCTGAGCGCGCGGATGCCCCTCGCTCACATGCTCGACTGCTACCAGCGACGCTTCGGCGTGGTCGACACCGGCCGCGTGCTCGCCGGCCTGTGCTTCTTCGACGACGCGGAAGCGGAGCCGATGCCGGTCATGCTCGTCCATCGCGACTGGGAAACGGTCAAACGCGACCTGCGGGCGATGGTTCGGCAGAGCGTCGGGAAATAGCGTCAGGGAGTCGGGCGGCTCACGGCGGGGCGCGATTATCCTCGCGGCCGAACGTGGCATCATCGACACCGGCCGCGCCGGGTGTGGCTTCAGCCCGCTCGGCGCGTCGCAGGGCGTCAGCGGGCGACGGCGCTTCGCCATGCGGGATCTCGAGATCCGCTGCGCGGGCAACCTCCTTGGCGCACAGCAGAGCGGCCATATCGCCAGCGGGGTGATGCAAGACCGAAAAGCGAACTTGACTCCCTAGAGACTCATACTAGACTCATGGCATGAGTAAACGACTTCAGGTGCTGCTGCCAGACCGTGAGTTTTCCGAGATCCGGGGCCTCGCAGAACGCGAGCGGCTCACTGTGGCGGCCTGGGTGCGGCGTGCGCTCGATGAGGCCAAGCGGCGGCAGGCGTCGGGCGATCCCGCCAAAAAAGTTGCCGCCATCAGGGCGGCGGCCGGCCATGATTTTCCATCGGGCGACATCGCCTCGATGCTCGCTGAGATCGAACGCGGGCAAGGCGCCGGCCCGTCCGTTCCGGCCCCGGCTGGCCGGCGGCGGAACTCGCGATGATCTTCGTTGATTCCAACATTCCGATGTATCTCGTCGGTGAATCGCACCCCCACAAGTTCGACACCCAACGGATGCTCGAGCGGGCCGTGAGCGCGAACGAGCGGTTGGTGACCGACGCCGAGGTGCTGCAGGAGATTCTGCACCGCTACACCGCCATCGACCGTCAGGATGCGATCCAACCCGCGTTGGGCGTGATCCTCGCGCTCGCGGATGAAGTGATCCCCATCACGCGGCACGACGTGGAGGCGGCTCGAGATATCGTGATGCAGGTGCGCGGCCTGTCGGCCCGCGACGCGATCCACGGCGCCGTCATGCAACGGCACGGCATCTCCACGATCATGACCTTTGATCGCGGATTTGCGGCCCTGCCCGGCATCAGCATTGTGGCTGGATGACCGAGGATGTGACCGACCGCGATCGGCTCTTCGAACAGATGGAAGGGCGGTCGTGAGTGCCGTCGTTACCAACGTCCTCCTCTACGCCAATCGTGAGGAGTCGGTTTCGCATCCAGCCGCCTTGAAAGCTCTACGGCGCCGCGCTGGTCACCGCCGCAACTCGTACTCGATTCGAAAGAGTTCGAGCAGATGGAGATCCATGCGATCCTTCATCCGATTGCTGGCCTTCTTGCTGGCGATGATGTCCCGAATATTGGCCACCGGAAAGATGCCCTCCATCACCGCTCGCCGCTTCGCTGCGGAATAGCTTTCGATCCCATCCGGCGCGAACACGATGTCGAGGTCGAAGGGCCCGTCGGTGAGCTGAATGAAGTCCTTACCGGCGATGATGTCGCGCTCGATCGCGTCGTCGATCGTGAACCCGAGTTGGCGGACTGCCGTGACGAGGCGGCGGCCGTTCTCGGCATCCTTGGCGGGAAACACATCGACATCCTGCGTGGTGCCCGGAAAGCCGAGGAGGATCGCGCCCCCCTTGCCGATGAAGAGATACTCGACCCCGGCGGCCGCAAACGCCTGGGCTACTTCCTGAGCCTGCAGGGGATTGAACGCCGCCCGCTCGTTCATTCCGGTGGTGCCGGCTGATAGCCGAGGTAGGTGGGCAGGTTGGCCGCACACCACTCACGGTATGCCAGGGTGCTCGCAAAGGCCCGCGCAGCCGGCACGTCGAGCCCGGGCCGCGAAATGCGGCAAAATCCATACTTCATGCGGGCTTCGAGTGGGCGGCGCATCTGCCGCCGACACTGCTCGCGAAACAACAGATTGTCTGCTGCGTCGGGAGAGTCGGAATGTGAGGGAAGCGTGGGCATGACCTTTCAAGACTACTCAAAAGGCAAGCCGCCGGCCATCGTGATCCGCTCCCGTCCCCAGGTTCACCGTCTGGGTGGTAAAATGGGTTGATGATCGAAGCGTTGCTCCAGCCCCTTCCGGTGTTTCTCACGGCTCTGTTCTGGGACACAGATTCGACCGGCGTTGATACGGAGGTGCTGCCTGAGGCGCAGGCCGCCTGCTCGCCGGCCTGTGCTTCTTCGACGACGCGGAAGCGGAGCCAATGCCGGTCATGCTCGTCCAGCGCGACTGGGAAACGGTCAATCGCGACCTGCGGGCGATGGTGCGGCAGAGCGTCGGGACATAGCACCGGGGGAGTCGGGCGGCTCACGGCGGGGCGGGATCATCCCCGCGGCCGGAGGCACCAGCATCCACACCGGCCGCTCCGGGCGTGGCTCGAGCCCGCGCGTCGAGAAACTTCGCGAGGTTCAGCCTGGCGTCGGGAAAATCGGGCCGGATGGCGAGGCTCCGCCGCCAGGCCGCCTCGGCGGCCGCCGGGTCTCCACCGAGCACGAGCACGATCCCGAGGTTGTTCCAGGCCTTGAAGCGATTCGGGTCGAGGTCGACGGCGCGTCGCAGGGCGTCAGCGGCCGCCGGCAGGTCATGAACCGCGGCACACGCGTTGCCCAGGTTGAACCAGGCACCCGCGTCGTCCGCACGGAGCGCGACGGCCCGCTGCAGATGGGGCAGGGCGTCGCCGGGCCGGCCCAACTCCGTGAGCGCGAGGCCGAGGTTGTTGCGGGCAACGGCGCTATCGTGGCCGGTGGCGAGGGCGTGTGAAAAGAGCGTGAGCGAGTCGCGCCACACGCCCGCCTGCCGCCAGGTGAGCGGCAGACAGACCACCGCGACGGCGACGGTCGCCCAGGCCCAGGCCGCACCGGCCGCGGTCTGCCGTCGCGCGGAAGACTGCCGGCGGGCTGGCGCGGCAGCCGACGGCGCCGGGCCGGCGGAAGCCGCGAGCGAGCCCACGATCGCGATGAGCGGGCCGAGGATGGCCAGATACAGATACCGGTCGGCGAGCGCCTGATTGCCCACCTGGATCACGCCGATCATCGGGGCGAGGGTCACGAGAAACCAGAGCCAGCCGACCGCGAGCGCGGGCTCGTCATTTCGGCGTCGCCAGCACGCCCACGAGATCACGGCCAGCACAGCCGCCGCGAGCAGCACCTGCCACTCCGGCCGCCAGCCGGGATGCGGATAGAAGACCGCGAGATTCATGGGCCACACGAGCATCCCCAGATACTCGGCCGTGGCACAGACCGCGTTGGCCAGCCGGGCGGCGAGCGGCAAGGCCTCGAGATCGCGGACCGCGCCCGCCTGCTGCTGCGTAGCAATCGTCCAGAGCCCGGTGGCCAGGGCGAGGGCAAAGAGCGGCAGCTTTTCGATGATGAGCCCGGCGTTGTGCCGCACGTCTCCCGCGGTCCACCGCCGCAGCGGCCACAGGTCGAGGAGCAGCAGGAGCACCGGCAGCACCACCGCCATCGGCTTGCCCAGCAGCGCAAGCGCGCCGAGGCCGCTCCAGGTGAGCACGGCCAGGGATGGTATCGCGGCTGTCTGCGGCCCTGCGGCACCACACCGGCGACCCGCCATCACATACGCGAGCAGCGTCAGCAGCATGAAGCAGCCGCTCACGAGCGTCTTTCGCTCGGAGACCCAGGCGACCGACTCGACCTGCACAGGATGCACCGCGAACACGACGCCACAGAACATCGCGGCGGCCGCCGTGACGCCGAGCAACCGGATGAACGCGACGACGAGCGCGGTGTTGACGGCGTGCAGGGCCACGCTCGCGAGATGATGGCCCCCAGCCCAGGAGCCAAAGAGCGAGACGTCGGCCATGTGCGAGAGCCAGGCCAGCGGCCAGTTGTACCAGTGGGCGTCTGGCACAGGCCCGCCCAGCCCGAAGGCCCACGCCAGGCCCGACCGCGTGAGACCCTGCTGGACGACAGGGTTCTCGGCAACATGGCCGGGGTCGTCGTAGTTGACGAACCCGAACCAGAGCGTCTGCAGGTAGGGCAGGGCCGCGGCGCAGGCGGCGACCACAGGCCCCATGACCGCCCGCACGGGCCTCTCCGCGGGAAGCGTCATGCCTGATCCATGCACGAGTTCTCGCGGACCGACCGCCCGGCGCCGTGCCGAGTCCATTGCTGGGATCCGGCTGAGTGTGAATACTCCCGTTCAGTCATGAGCCTCGCTCGTTCCCTCTCATGTATCGCCGTGAGAGGTTGACCGATGAACGCCGAGGTCGTGTGGGGGTTGCTGCGGCGGCAGCCGTTTGAGCGGTCCGAGTTCGTGATGTCGAGCGGAGAACGGCATTTCGTGTCGTACCCGGAGTTCGTGATCGCGACGACCAAGCGCGTGATCGTGGTCGATCCGATGACCGAGGCGGTGCACGTGCTTCCGCTCGTGCATGTCGCAGGCATCCACACGCTCCACAAGCAGGCGGGGTGAATCTCCGTCTCAAACCCCACTGTGAAGCCGCGATGCGATTCACTGGTGAAGCAGGCCGGTGTCCCGCGGCCTCGACAACAGAGTCTACGTCTATGCACCTTGCAAGTGGCGGCGATTCGCGCCGATGGGCTCATGCCGCGTCGCGCTGTGTCATTTCGATGGAGGCCCCCGCTCCCGATACACTGCCAGTATGACTCGCCTCTCGACGCTTCCTCTGTCGCAGTCCGACCACGACACGATCGTGGCCGTCGTGGCGGCCGTCACCAGCCGCTGGCCGGTGGAACGAATCATTCTGTTCGGCTCGAAAGCCCGTGGTGACGACGAGCCCGCCAGCGACATCGACCTGCTCGTGATCACGCCACGGGAACTGGATCGGCCGGCCGAGGATGCCATGCAGGACGCGGCCTGGGAGACGGGCCTCGCGCATGGCCGGTGCGTGCAGCTGGTCATACGCTCGCATGACCGGTGGTATCACGGCATCGACCAGGCGACGCCGCTGCGGCTCCAGATCGACGAGGACGGGGTGGCGATTTTTCGCCATGAAGGGTGAGGAGGCCCAAAGCCGCACCGTCGAGAGCTCGTCAAACCTGGGTTGGTGCCGCCTGAATGCGCGGTATCCCTGAGACGCCTCTACCAGGCGAGGCTGAAGTCCGACTATGGGGATATCGCGCCGGCATCGCGCTCCGAGGCCGACCAGGCCGTTGCTGAAGCGGAAAAGATGGACATGGTCATCCTCTGCGGCGGCCAAGGCGCACGGATGTGCGAGGAGACGGAATACCGACCCAAGCCGATGGTGGAGGTGGGAGGCCGGCCGCTGCTCTGGCACATCATGCGGCTTTTCGGCCACACGGCCTGACCCGATTCGTGCTCCGCCTCGGCTACAAGGGGAGCATCACCGGCTACGCGCTCGCGCCGCCGAGCACGGCGTGCAACTGGCCACGGCGACGGATCCCGCCGTCGCCCGGGCCCTTTGCGACGCAGATATTTCGGCGTATGAGTCGCTACGTATTGGCTGCTATCCGTCGGATACAATCGAAGTAGACAGATTGCGGCCGCAAAGTCGTCACTGTAGGAAAGCCCATGCCACTCGTCATCGAAGCCGAACCAGTTCCTCTGGCTGGTGATCCGGACGGCGTCTATCGCGTTGCGGACACACGGGTCACCCTTGACACGGTCGTCGCGGCATATCACGAAGGCGCTTCCCCGGAGGAAATTGTCGATCAATATCCCTCGCTCAAGCTCGATCAAGTCTACGCGGTCATTGGCTACTACTTGCGACATCGCGACGAGGTTGATGCGTACCTCGGCGACCGGGCGGCACTTGCAACCGCCGTCCGCTCGACCGTTGAAAAAACCTGTTCTCCGCGCGGCATTCGCGATCGGCTCATGGCCCGCCGCTCGCCAGATCGGCAGTAAGCGGCATGCTCTCGTTTCTCGCGGACGAAAACCTCAATAACGACATCGTTCGCGGTGTTCGGCGACGCGACCCGGGAATCGTGATCCTGCGTGCTCAGGATGTCGGGTTATCCGGCGTTGCCGACCCAGTGGTGCTCGAGTGGTCTGCCGACTACTCACTCGCGGTCCTGACGCACGACGTCGCCACCATGACGAAATATGCGTACGACCGCATTGCTGCCGGGAAGTCCATGCCAGGACTTTTTGAAATCAGTCGTTCAGTCCCGATCGGAGTCGCGATCGAGCATATTGTTCTGATTGCCACCTGTAGCATTGAAGGCGAGTGGGAAGGCCGGGTCACGTACCTGCCATTGGTGTAGTCAGGCGGCCGTGGGCGTGTCGCAGCTTGACAAGCTCGACGGTTTTATTTCCGCCCGCCGCAAAAACTTTGCCCGGCTGCGCGCGGGCCTGGCGGCGCGTACAGTCCTTTTCGTGCTGCCCGCAGCCACGCCGGGCTCCGAGCCGCGCTGGTTCGGCTTTCCGCTCTCCGTGCGGCGGACGGCCCGCTTCACCCGCCGCGATCTCGTCCGGCGTTGTCAATCGCCGATGATGCCGACAGATCCTCCGAGATTCCCTCCTCGGCCCAAGCCTTTTCGAAGCCGCAATCCAGCTTGGCACACTCGCGCGACAGACGACTCCGCTCGATCCGTTCGAGCTTCTCCTCGACGGCGATCTGGATGGCCTGGCTTCGGCTGAGAAAGACGGCCTGCTTCACCAAGTCATCCAACCGCCCGAGCGTGGCCTGTTCGAGCGACACGGCGACTATTGCGCGACTCACGGCTTTACTATACTTCTGTTCAGTTTTTAAGCGGCGGCGACGGTAGAAACTCAGTCCCCGCCTGCCGAGTTTACGCCACCTCAGCGCGATCGCCTCCGACGGGCACCGTCGAACGGGATCGACTCCACCACACGAACCCGGCCCAGAG
>Ga0172376_10002652_pt1 | contig 21696 bp, 17 predicted proteins | sample Lak35m_FD_121114 | JGI IMG/M metagenome (GOLD analysis project Ga0172376, IMG submission 121114) | Freshwater microbial communities from Kabuno Bay, South-Kivu, Congo - kab_092012_35m | ecosystem: Environmental > Aquatic > Freshwater > Lake | place: Democratic Republic of the Congo: South-Kivu... | reverse complement strand
CGACCTCCATGGTCGTTCCTTCTTGAGGAAAACGAGGGGATTGGCAAAGGGATTGGGGATGTCCTGGGAGTTTCGGGAGTGTAGCAAGTGGTCTTGCCGGGCGAGTAGTCCAATTGCACCTAGAACCTCAACGCACGGGCGAAAGGCCGTGGGCCCGTCGCAAGAGTCCAATTTGCCCTGAGTGGATCGATTCATGAAGCGGACAAAATAGAAAAGCCCCGAGTTTAATGGGAAAGGCAGCGTAGGGCATTTCCGTGGGTTCCAAGAGCGAATCAGCCGTGGTTTGCTTCATGAATTGGCTCGAAGCCTGGTCAATCCGCTCGAGCATCGCTAGCATCGTCGCTCGATCCGGATGGGGGCTTGGGTCATCCACGGCGCTGGTTCCACGTGAGTAGCGTTTCCGAAACCAGCCTGGCATCAGATCCAAATCGCCTTGAGCCCTGCCGCGTTGGCGGAAGAGCATCAGCCCGTACTGAGCGACCGCCAAATGGCCGATTTGCCAAGCAAAATGGCTAGGAATTCCCGCCGGTGCCACTTGCCAGAGCTCTTCGGGAACTTCGGAAATCAGCCCCAAGGTATACTTGCGGGCAAACTCCATTTGTCCCAAAGCGGCGTCTCGCATGCTCAGGACCTGGGAGGAACTTGGTAGAAAGTTCGAGTTTTCCATAAGAAAATTTTTTAGGGTTAGCGAAACGACATCGGAATCTATGGGTTACAAAGGATACCTGATGGTGTAGCATAACCGACAGTCGCCTAGTGTCGGGCCGGCAACCACTTTTCTGATACGTTCTTTCAATACTGTTGTTTCAGTTGGGGTTAACCTCATGCCAATGAAGAAACTTTTGTCGAGAATTGCGCTGTCTTTGAGTTTGGTCGGAGCGATGAGCCTTGGGGCTCTGGCTCAAGGCCCCGGTGGACCCGGTGGCGGTCGTGGCCAAGGTGGTGGACGGATGATGATGGGTATGGGTGGCGGCATGATGGGTGGCGGTGTCACCGGTTTGCTTGCCATGAAGGAAGTTCGTGAAGAGCTTAAGCTCGATGAAGACCAAGTCGCTGAACTTGAAGAACTTGGCAAATCGGTGATGGAATCGATGCGGAACTTGCGCCCACAAGGGGGTGGTCCTGGTGGAGCCAATGGGGGCGGAGGACAACCTGGAGTTTTCAATCCGCAAGATATGCAAGCGATGATGGAAAAGATGCAGAAAATCACCGAAGAGAACGAGGCCAAGGTCGAGGAAATCCTCGACCCCAAGCAAGTCGACCGTCTCGTCGGGTTGGTGATTCAACGATCCAACGTTCAAGCAGTCAAGAGCAAGCTAGTTGCCTCCCGGTTGGGAATCACCGACGATCAGAAAGCCAAGATGGCTGAGATCGAAAAGGCCAACGGAGAAAAGATGCGCGAGCTCTTCCAAGGTGGTTTCAATCAAGATGCTCGCGAAAAAATGACCAAGATGCGAGAGGAAGGCGAAGCCAAGCTCAAGGAAGTGCTTTCTGCTAAGCAGAAAGAGGACATGGAGTCGCTCAAGGGTCCTGAGTTCAAGTTCCCTGAACCTCAATTCCGATTCGGGGGCCAAGGTGGTCCTGGCGGTCCCGGAGGACCTGGTGGCCAAGGCGGACCTGGTGGTGGTCGTGGCAACCGACGTCCTGGTGGCGGCGGCAACGACAACTAAGCTCCGTTGTTTTGCGTACTTGTAGGCAATCGAATCGACTTTTCTAAAGCATCTCCCAGTGATTTCACTGGGAGATGGTGTTTCCGCAGCGATGGATTCTTTTGGAACCAAGTTGCAACGAGCCCCAAGGATTCATGGGGACGACAATACTTCAGTTCAACCTCATTCTGAGCGTGAATCCATTTTTCCAAGGCGTCTTGTCTGGCTTTGGTTGTTGCTTTTGCCGCGATGGCATATTGAACACCTCCGGATCGCATCAAATACAAAATCCCTTGTTTGGGAAACCCTGATCCTCCTGTGGTTTCCACCCAGTAGAGGCTCGGAGGAGTGCAAGATGCCTTTTGCAGCTGCTTGAGTTTTCCGTGCAGCCATTTGATGATCGAAGCGTCCTGTTGCAATCTTGCGGCACGCTCGAATTGCGTTCTTTCGATCGCCTTTTTCATCTGCTCGGCGAGTTCTACGTGGATGCTAGCCGACTGACCCTCCATCCAGTTTCGAGCAAGCTTTTCTTGTGCTTGATAATCGGCTCTGAGAGAATCTGTCAAGCAAGGCGCGATACACGTTCCTAATTCTGCCCTCAAGCATCCTGCTCGCTCAGGGAGTTCGAACAGTGGGAGTTGATTTGAAAAGAGCATGGGTATTTTGGTGGAACAGTCTCGAAGCATGAAATGACGATTGAGCACCTCTACGGCGCGAAACAATTTCGTTGTACCGTAGAAAGGTCCCCGGCAGATCGAGGCCCGAGTATCCCATTGGCGCGACACATAGAAAGACTCCGCGGGTCCTCGCCCGAGATTCAGGAAGGCAGGTTGACTGCGGTTTGGCATCCCGACAACATTGAGTGTTGGTTGCCAAGTGCGGATTAGGGACTGCTCCCTTAACAGGGCGGCGAATTCGCTTGGCTGGGTTTCCCAGACGATTCCTCGGGCATGCTTGAGTATCTGACCCGCCTTTTCATCCTTAGATCCCGGTAGAAAGTAACTCAATAGTCTCGCTCGCAGCGCCTTGGACTTTCCCACATAGACCAAACGGTTCAGCGGATCAAGAATCCCATACACACCGGGGCTATAAGGCACATACTGCTGAACGAGTGCTTTCAGCTCCTTTTGGATCGATCCGGTGGACTTCAAATCGCACGCATCGATACGTGCAAGCGTGGGCATGCAGGATCGAAGTGTTGGATCGCTAAAGAGCACATCTGGTCCAAAGTCCGTGAAGGACTCGGTCCATTTGCCCATCGGCTTTCTATCTGTATTGCAATCTCCTGACGCTTCCATGCATGCAGCCCAAAGCTAACGGTTTTGTATGGATTACAAATCTGTTGTTTTTCACTTGGCGAGAAACTCGCTTAAGTCAACAGGGTTGTTAGCTCCAGTGTATCGGCCCCGGGGGCTAGGTGGCAAGCGTGTGAAATCGATAAGAGATGCGGCTGGTTTTGGGAATGCGATATTACTCCACGGAAAACAGCCTTACAAAGCCCCAGCGGCTTGTACCATTTTGGTTGCTGATGGTTGCGGCTTGTGTTAGCAGTTTTGGGTTGTTCTCACGATTCCTATTCTCAGAGGGGCGTTCTTTCGAACGGTTGTTCGAGTATCACACAAAAAAGATGTTCGCCAGTTCCAACGAGCCTATGACGCCCCGAGCCGCGAACCTCTATGTGCACTCGATCACCACGCACACCCAGGGGAGAGAATTGGAGATTTGGGAGAACTGGATCCAGTGGTTGCTCGGGCAGTTTTACTCTCCGCTTTTGCGAACACAGAATCCACGGTGGATTGTTTCTGCCGGAGAAGGGGACTGCTCCGAACGGGCCGCCGTCTTGCAGGATTTACTTCAATGCCAAGGACTAACTTCCCGTTTGATCGGTCTTGGTGGTCATGTGGTCCTTGAAGTTCATCACGATCAACAAACTTGGATTCTCGATCCGGACTATGGTATTTCTTTACCGACGGGATTCGAGCAACTGCAAACCCAACCGATGCATGCAATAGTCGACAATCTGGTGGAGCAAGGCCTCGCCAAGGAAACGTCGATCCAGTATAGCAAACTGATTCGTTCGACCCATGACAATACCGCTCTTGGATGGAATGAGCCGCTAAGCCCTCGGCTCAAGCGACTCGAGCATTGGTGCGAGCTTGCCGTTTGGGTATTACCAATGTTTTGTTGGATCTTTGTTGGGTGGTGCGCATTTCCGACCGAAAGGTTCTAGCTCGAAAACAAAATTAGACGCCTTTATGGATGCTCAACCTAGAGTTAACATTGTCTTTTGCGATTTGGTTTCGCAGATGTAGTTAGCAAAGGGTTACTCGGGAGGCTCGTTATGCAAAAGGCTTTGTTGTTTCGACTCGCTGCGGCGTGTTTGGTCAGTTCGTTAACGCTGAGCGATCGGTGCGGATTGAAGGCCCAGGATTCCAAGGCTGCTCCAATCCCGATTCGAGTCTCGGGGGTCGAGAAGGAGAACATCAGCAAGTCTTTGCGTCCATCGGACGATTTTTTTCGATTCGTCAATGAGAACTGGCTCGACTCGACAGACATCCCAGCAGACCAGTCCAACTACGGGGCATTTACGGCTTTGGATATTGAGACCAAGGCTTCGATTCGCACGATCATTGAGCAGGCAAGCGCTTCAGCCGATGCATCGCCAGAGGCCAAGCAAGTTGGTAGTTTCTTTAAGTCTTATACAGACATTGCAGCGAGGAACCAAGCGGGTATTGGACCGGTGAAACCGTGGCTCGATACCATCAAGACGATCAAGACCCACCAGGATGCGATCCGGTTGGCCGGTGAGCTATCCATCTATGGCATCCCCAGTTTTTTTGCTGCAGGGGTCGACGTCGACGATCGCAGGTCGGATCAGTATGCCGTTTACCTGTATCAAGATGGAACGACGCTTCCGGATCGGGACTACTACCTAGAGAACGATCCGGAGTTGGTAGCCCGGCGTCAGAAATATGAGACCTTCATCCAGGACATGCTTCAGGGTATCGGCTGGGAGAATCCCCAGACGATGGCTTCGAAGATTCTGGAGCTGGAAACTGGTTTCGCGAAAGTTCAATGGGACAAAGTTTCGCTTCGAGATCCCATCAAACGGTACAACAAAACCAGCGTTGCGGATTTTTCGGCCAAGACCCCCGGGTTGCATTGGAAGGAGTATTCTCAAGCGGTGGGTTTGCCAGAGGTTCAGGAAATCATCGTCGGCCAGCCCAGCTTTTTCCAGCAAGCCCAAGAGATCCTTTCGAAGACCGATGTCGAAGTGCTCAAGGCGTATTTGGCATTTCAAACCATCGACACCTTTGCTCCGGTGATGACCGAAGAGCTTGAGGGACTCCACTTTGATTTCCACAAAACGGTGCTTAGCGGAGTCGAGCAGCAAGAGCCGCTGTGGCGGCGCGGAGTCGACGCCTGCAACGCGCTATTAGGGATGCCTGTTGGGAAGCTGTACGTGGAAAAACACTTCTCTCCCAAAGCCAAGGAACGGATGAATCAACTGGTGGGCAATCTGCTCAAAGCCTTCGAAAAACGAATCGAAGCTCTGGAGTGGATGGGAAATGGGACCAAGCTTCAAGCCAAGGAGAAGCTCAAGCTCTTTACGCCCAAGATCGGATATCCGGACAAGTGGAAAGACTATTCTTCGGTGCAAATCTCTTCAAAGGACGTCGTGAGCAACATTGCCGCGATCGCAAAGTTCGAGCATTTCTATGCGCTCAATAAGTTGGGCAAGCCGATCGATAAAAGCGAGTGGTTTATGCCCCCGCAGACCGTCAACGCCTACTACAATCCTTCGATGAACGAGATCGTTTTTCCTGCGGCTATTTTACAACCACCGTTTTTCAATCTCGATGCCGATGATGCCATCAATTATGGCGCTATTGGTGCTGTGATCGGCCACGAAATCAGCCACGGCTTCGATGATTCTGGTAGCAAGTACGACGGACGCGGGAACTTGAGAAACTGGTGGACTGAGAACGACGAAAAAGAATTTATCAAGCGTTCCGAGCAGCTTGTCAGTCAGTACAACGCGTACGAGCCACTGCCGGGTATCAACCTCAACGGCAAGTTCACCCTTGGGGAAAACATCGGAGATTTGGGAGGTCTGAGCGTGGCGCTGACTGCTTACAAATTGTCGCTCGAGGGCAAAACTTCATCGGTCATGGATGGATACACCGGCGAACAAAGGTTTTTTATAGGATGGGGCCAAGTCTGGAGACGCAAGTACCGTGAAGCGGAGATGCGCAAGCGTATCAAGACCGATCCGCATTCCCCGAGTCAATATCGATGCAACGGTATCGTTTCGAACCTTGACGGGTTCTACGAAGCATTCAATGTCCAGCCCGATTCTCCGATGTACATCGCGCCAGAGAAACGGGTCAGGATTTGGTAGTCCCTCAGGGTTTTGAAGGAATCGCTTAAGCCGCTTCGGACTTATCGCTGCGGCTTGAAGGAGAGCTCAACGAGGGTTCTTTCCCAAGAAGCGGATTTGGAACAGGTCGGCTTGAGCTGACCCCAAAACCATCGATTTGATCGATGACTTGAGAGTTCCGAGCAGCTTGCATGCTCCTTTTCCAAAGCTCTGCAATTTCACTCAACAAACTAATTTTGCAGGTTTCACGATAGATGCTCTCGGGGGGAAGTTCTGCCATGAGTCGTCGATGGGCGATTCCCAGGTTGTGATAAGGCATCGAGGGAAACAGGTGGTGGGTTGCGTGATAGCGAGTTCCGGTCGGTCCCCAAAGCTCGGTGATCCAAGGCCGATGTGGATAATCGCAGGAATCCAAAAGTTGCTGCTCGAAGGTCAATTCCGAACCTGGTCCGGTCCAACGATGAGCTCCGAGGGTTCTGATGTTGTTCAGAAAGATCATCCCAATGCTTACCAAGTAAGCGTGCAGCAAGAGTGGATCCAGCCATGTCTTTGCGATCAGTGGGCCATGCAAAAACAGGCCTAAACAAACCGCAAAACAACCGATTTCTTGAAGAATCATGATCCGATAAACCCGAGACCCGGCTTCTGGACGCTCATAAAAGACATCCATGACCATGGTCGATGCGTGAACGAAGGTCCATTTGCGTACCGAGGGAAAGACCCAGCAAATCGGAGACAAAATTCCCCAGCGAAACACCCCGGCTAGAGGGGTCACCAAGACACCAAGCATGTAAAGAACGATGGCCGATGGAGGTTGGTGGCTAAGGCTTAAGTACTCTCCGTCATCCTTGGTCCCATAGGATTTGCGTCGGTGGTGATCGATATGAGGGTAATACGTGAAGGAGGGGATCATGAACGGGATCCCGCACAGCAAGTTCCAGACGACTCGAAAAGAAGTCCAACCATCTTTGGGCAAATGGACCAATTCATGCGTGAACATGGCTGCCCGAAGGAACAGCAGAATGGTCGCCGTGTAAAAGAATGCCTTGAGCCCCCACCAAACCAAGGGGGCATCGGCAGCAAATCTCTCTGGAACTCGCATCATCAGAGCAAAGCACACGTGCCCACTGAGGGCCGTCAGGAGCATGTCTGTCCAGTAAATCCAGGGGTTAGGATGATGCAGATCCCCGACGATCTGCTTTGCCTGTTTCATGGAAAAGGCTTTAGATTCAAGCGATATGTCTTCCATTTCTCGGTCTCACGGTTCGCGTTACGGCTTGAGAGTCGCGTACCGGGCTTGTTAGCAAGCCCTCGGATTCGAATTTCGGTCCCTTCCAATGCGATTCTTGATTACAGACGGTCAGGATGGAAAATCCGCTACCATCGTTCGCCTTCAAACGTTCCGTCTTACCTAAATTAACCAGCAGCAGATCCAGATCCAGCTAAAAATCCGTTAGGTTCGGTTTGCCCGGTCCGGATACCTAAGCCAACGCACGGAATTGAGTGCACATGGCCGAAGGTTGTTTTTCTGAGTCAACTGGATTTAGACGACTTTATCTGCTACAAGCAAGAAAAAACCGTGCCAAAGGGCCAATTAACCCTTGCGGGAATAAGGAGGTTCTCGTTAAACTTTTGGGCTCGATTGATCCATCGGAATGGGTTCGCCTCGCTAGACACTCTGGCTAAGGTGTTCGTTTTTATCGTAAATCGTGACTGGATAATGGTTTAGGAGTGGGCCGGTATGCCGCGTCTTCTGGGTGTTGATATTCCAAACGACAAGCAAGTCGTCTATTCGCTTCAGTATCTCTACGGCGTCGGACCTTCGATTGCCCGAGAAGCGTGCGTGAAAACCAAGATCAACCCAGCCAAAAAGGCACGGGAGTTGGACGAAGATGAATTGAGTCGTCTAGCGAGTTTGCTCGAGCGTGATTTCACCGTAGAAGGTCCACTTCGCCGTCAAGTCGGACAGTCGATTCACCGGCTCCGAGAAATCAAGTGTTATCGGGGGATGCGTCATAAGCAAGGTTTGCCAGTTCGCGGTCAGAGAACGCGGACCAATGCCCGGACCAGAAAAGGCCCCCGAAAGACGGTTGCAGGGAAGAAGGGGGTCAAGGACCTTCGATAGTCCTTGGGACACTTCCTGGCTTGCTAGGGGTGTGGATTGCCAGCGTTGTTGGCACAGGGAATTCAGGTTACAGTCGGTTCAGGTTGCAGTTCGATTTTTGCCTAATGCAGCCTAGTGGTCGGACTTAAGACTCGTTCATTTATCGCCAGTAGGGTTTCGGTTTTTTACAAATTATGGCTAAGCAACAAGTTAATAAAGACGCAAACAACAAACGTCGCAAGGTACGCAGGAACGTCACCAGCGCGATCGCGTTCATCAAAGCGACCTTCAACAACACGCACGTGACGATCACCGACACGCGTGGAGATACCCTTTGCTGGGCTAGTGCAGGAACTTGCAATTTCAAAGGTTCCAGAAAAAGCACTCCGTTTGCTGGTCAGATGGCCGCCCAACAGGCTGCAGAAAAGGCAGCCAAGTTTGGCGTCAAGGAGATAGAAGTCCGGGTCAAAGGTCCAGGGTCTGGTCGGGAATCTGCAATCACTGCCCTGCAAGCTGCAGGGATTACTGTCAAGCAAATCGAAGACACAACACCCATTCCCCACAACGGTTGCCGTCCACGCAAACGAAGACGCGTGTAGTCGGTAGTCGGTAGATTGGATGCGGTTTCGAGTCATTTATTTCGGGAGATTCAACAATGCACGTTAGATGGCGAGGTCTTGAGCTTCCTAGCCAAGTCAATGTCGAGCGTTCGACGCTCACTTCGACTTACGGCAAGTTCACAGCGGAACCTTTCGAACGCGGTTTCGGTGCCACGATCGGTAATAGCCTGCGTCGAGTGCTCTTGTCCAGCCTTGAAGGCAGTGCAATTACCCAGATCAAGATCCGGGGTGCCCAACACGAATTTAGCTCGATCCCCAATGTGCTCGAAGATGTCACCGAGATCGTTCTGAACGTAAAGTCCTTGGTCGTCAAGAATCACAGCGACAACACCCGCGTTCTGACGGTTCTTCGCTCCAAAGCCGGTCCGATCACAGGTGCCGACGTTCAAACCGACTCGGATGTCGAGATCATCAACAAGGATCACGTCATCGCTACGTTGACCGGCGATACCGAATTCATGATGGAAATGGTTGTCGAGAACGGTCGCGGGTACTTGCCTGCATCCGAACAAAACACCGGAGAGCACGAGATTGGGATCATCCCCGTCGACGCTGCTTTCAGCCCAGTGGTTCGAGTTCGATACACGGTCGAAGAGACCCGCGTCGGACAAAAGACCAATTACGATCGTTTGGTCATTGAAATCTGGACCGACGGTTCGCTTCAACCCGAACTTGCCATGGTCGAAGGAGCCAAGATCCTTCGAAAGCACCTGAATCCATTTGTGCAATCGGGTGAATTGGGGCGTCAGGTTCATGCCGTGGCACGAGGCGGGCCAGGGAGTCCAGAGGCTCAGTTCGAAGCCAAGTTGAACATGCTGGTGTCTGAACTTAAGTTGTCCGTTCGAGCCAACAACTGCCTCGAAAGCGAAGGCATTCGCTACGTTCGAGACCTGGTGCAACGAACCGAAGACCAATTGCTTGAAGTTCGTAACTTCGGCGAAACCACCTTGACCGAAGTAAGAGAGAAGCTCTCGGGCTTTGGTCTGCACCTTGGCATGCGAGTCCCTTCATCGATCCGATAGGCCCCCAGTATTGCCAAAAGAGCGATCTGTGAAGAACGCTTTTGCTCAAAGACATTCATTCCTAAAATCCTACTGAAAATTGAGATCTGATCATGAGGCACTTAAGGAAAGGCCGCGTTTTAGGCCGCAGCCCCTCGCACCGCAAGGCGTTGTTCAGCAACTTGGCTTCGGCCATTTTCCTAACCGAACGCGATTTCAGTGATTTAGACGCCAACAAGCCCAAGGTTCCTGGTCGGATTGTCACCACGTTGGAGAAGGCCAAGGAAATTCGACCTATCGTGGAGAAATGCATCACGATCGCCAAGAAGGGGTTGGCCGCAGAAGCATCCGCCGATGCCTTTGCAACCACCGCCGAGCGTGGATCCGACGCTTGGAAAGCTTGGAGGAAAAGTGAATCGTGGCAGAAATGGTGCGATGCCAAAGCCCCCGGCGTGAACGCTCGCAGAAAAGTGCTTTCGATCCTCAAGGACAAACAAGCAGTACGAGTTTTGTTCGACAAGGTCGCTCCTCGGTTTACCGATCGAGCAGGCGGATACACCCGAATCCTCAGGCTTGCCAAGCCACGCGTTGGCGATGCGGGTACCCGAGCCATTTTGGAATTCGTCGGAAAGAACGATCGAACCAAAGCCAAGGCGGAGAAGCCCTCGTTTGGAGAATAGTTTCACCGGTTTGCGGTTTACTATGCAACGACCACCAAATCACTCGGCTGGCGGGGAATATCCGTCAGCCTTTTTTCATAATTGGACATTATCCAAAAAACAATGAGCAACGATCTATTCCACCTGATCCGCCAGCGCATCCATATTCTCGATGGAGCGATGGGAACCATGATCCAGAAACTCAATTTCGACGAAGCTGCCGTTCGAGGAAAGCAGTTCGAGAATCATCACAAGGACCTGGTTCGTTTCAGCGATGTTCTGTGCTTAACCCGACCGGATGCTATCTCGGATATTCACTTCGAATATCTCCAAGCCGGTGCAGATATCATCGAAACCAATTCCTTCGGTGCTTCTCCGATAGGCATGGGGGAATTCGAACTACCGAATCAACTGGTTCGCGACTTAAACTACGCCGCTGTTGACTGCGCCCGAAAAGCGGTCGACCGTATCCGGAAAAAGGACCCTTCGCGACGCTGTTATGTAGCCGGTAGTATCGGGCCGACCACCAAGCAATTAGCGATTAGCACCAAGGTCGACGACGCAGCCAATCGAGACGTAAACTTCTTGGAAATGATGGCTAGCTACAAAGAGCAGGTAGCGCATTTGGTGGAAGCAGGAGCAGATATTCTATTGCCAGAGACCGCAATCGATACGCTCAATCTCAAATCCTGCTTGTACGCAATTGCAGAATACTTCGCTGAATCTGGGCGGCGTATTCCTGTGATGATCAGCGCGACGTTTGGCACTGGGGGACGAACGTTTGTCAGCGCACAAACCGTAGAGGCTTTTTGGAATTCGGTAAGTCATTTTCCGATGCTAAGCGTTGGGATGAACTGCGCGATGGGACCTGATATTATGCGTCCCCATATCGAGGAGCTTGCCAAAGTTTCAGATGCTCCGATTTCATGCCACCCTAATGCAGGGCTCCCGAACGACTTTGGAGGTTACGACCTGAGCCCTTCTGGAATGGCAGATTACATCGAGGATTTTGCGCGTAACGGCTGGCTCAATATCGTCGGTGGTTGCTGCGGATCGACTCCGGATCATATTCGCGCGATTTCTCAACGCATCCAGGGAATCCCAGCTAGGCGTCCTCCTGAACCGATCGTCTGGACCAGGCTGAGCGGCCAACAGGCCACCACGTTACGACCGGAAACTCAATTCACCATGGTCGGTGAACGGACCAATGTTACAGGCTCGAAGGCCTTTGCGAATTTGATTCGAAACGACAAGTTCGAAGAAGCTGTCGAGGTCGCTAGGCAACAAGTCCAGAACGGTGCGACGATCATCGATATCAATATGGATGACGCCCTACTCGATGGCGCAGAGTCGATGACAAGATATCTCAGGCTCATCGCAGGCGATTCGATTGTCGCAGCGGTACCCGTGATGATCGACTCCTCGAAATGGGAAGTTCTGCTGGCAGGATTGCAGAATGTCCAAGGAAAAGCGATCGTCAATAGTATCAGCCTCAAGGATGGTCAGGATGAGTTTCTCCGGCGAGCGAGCATCATCCGTCGCTATGGAGCGGCTGTCGTTGTTATGGCTTTCGACGAGAAAGGGCAAGCCACAGAAACACTTGAGAAAGCAAGAATTTGCAAACGCGCCTACGATCTGCTTGTCAACGAACTTGCGTTCCCTCCTCAGGACATCATTTTTGATCCAAACATCCTGACGGTTGCCACGGGAATCGAAGAGCATGACAACTATGCAGTGAATTTCATCGAGGCTTGCAAATTGATCAAACAGCAATGCCCAGGCGTTCGCATTTCTGGGGGAGTAAGCAACATCAGCTTTTCTTTCCGGGGAAACGATGTCGTACGCGAAGCGATGCACTCAGCATTCCTCTACCATGCCATCCAAGCGGGCATGGACATGGGGATCGTCAACGCCGGGCAACTTGCCGTCTATGAAGATATCCCCAAAGTCCTCTTGGAGCACGTCGAAGATGTCTTGCTGAATCGTCGATCGGATGCCACCGAAAGGCTGCTTGTGCTTGCAGAGACCTACAAAGGCTCGGGAACTAAGAAAGCTGCGGGTGAAAATCTTGAGTGGCGAGACAAGCCTGTAGGCGAGAGACTCAAGCATGCACTGATCCATGGGATCGATAAGTTTATCGAGTCGGACACAGAGGAAGCTCGCGTCGGCTGCAAGCGATGTCTGGAGGTCATCGAAGGTCCTTTGATGTCGGCAATGGGGGTCGTTGGAGATCTCTTTGGTGCAGGCAAAATGTTCTTGCCACAGGTGGTCAAGAGCGCACGGGTCATGAAAAAGGCAGTCAACTACTTGCAGCCATTCATGGAAAAGGAGAAACAGGATGCAGGACTAGAGGGCCAAAGCTTCCGTGGCAAGGTCTTGATGGCAACGGTCAAAGGAGACGTGCACGACATCGGAAAAAATATCGTCGGCGTCGTTCTTGGATGCAACAATTACCAGGTCATCGATCTAGGTGTCATGTGCCCTTGCGAGACGATCCTTCAAGAGGCTGTCAAGCATAGCGTGGATGTCATCGGACTATCGGGTTTGATTACACCAAGTCTCGATGAGATGACTCATGTGGCTAAAGAAATGCAGCGACTTGGAATGAAAACACCTTTGCTCATCGGAGGAGCGACGACTTCTGCCAAACATACGGCCGTCAAGATCGCGCCTCACTACAACGAACCGACCGTCCACGTCGCAGACGCTTCAAGATGCGTTGGAGTTGTCGAATCGCTTTGCGGCAAAGAGTCCAAGCCCAAGTATGTGCAGGAGAATCTGAAGCTCCAGGAAGAGCTGCGTTCAAGCTATGAAGCCAGACAGGTCAAGTTGGTGCCTTACGCAGATGCTTGTTCCAAAGCCTTCAAAACCGATTGGTCAACGGTTCGAATCGATCGACCGAGTTTCACCGGGGCAAAAGTTCTCAAGAGTTACTCGATCGAAAAGATCGCTAAATACATCGATTGGTCACCCTTCTTCATGGCATGGGAACTCAAGGGTAAGTACCCGAAAATCTTCCAGGATCCCTATGTAGGCAATGAAGCCAAGAAGCTCTTCGATGATGCCAGCAAGATGCTCTTCGATTGCATCGCAACAAATGCTCTTCAAGCCAATGCAGTGTATGGCTTTTGGCCGGCAGCATCGATTGGGGATGACGTTGTTCTGTTTGCCGATGAGAGTCGAAGCAAGGAGCTTGTTCGATTTCACTTTTTGCGTCAGCAATGGGAACGCAAAGGCCAAAACGACTTCCGGAGTCTGGCCGATTACATCGCACCGATAGACTCTGGACGCGAAGATTATTTGGGAGCATTTGTCGTTACAGCAGGACACGGGGCCGATGAACTGGCAAAGCGATATGAGAGTCAGCAAGATGATTATTCAGCGATCATGGTCAAGGCTATTGCCGACCGACTTGCCGAGGCTTTCGCTGAACTCTTGCATGAACAAGCCCGGCTCGATTGGGGCTTTGGGATCGAGGAACAATTAGGTAATGAGCAACTGATCAACGAGGAATATCGAGGGATTCGACCTGCCCCTGGTTATCCTGCTTGTCCTGATCACACAGAGAAACGAATCCTTTTTGATTTGCTCGATGCACCTAGCAATATTGGTGTTTCATTGACAGAGTCATGCGCGATGTGGCCTGCGGCTAGTGTCAGTGGGTTTTACTTTGCCCACCCAGAATCTCGTTATTTCGCGGTGGACCGAATCACTGCAGATCAAGTCGCATCCTATGCAAAGAGGAAAGGAATGGCTGTCGGGCAAATTGAACGCTGGCTATCTCCTAACTTAGGGTACGATCCATGACATTCCTTGGCATCGCATTGCTATTTTTTTTGGCGGCGTTGGTGGTCTTTGCTATCGATTTGATGATCCCAACTGGTGGGGTTCTCATCGCCGTCACAGGGGTCCTTGGTTTAGCCGCAGTCTACTTTGCATTTCGTCATTCACCCACAAGTGGCTGGTGGATGTTGGTGGCTTCTCTCGGGATGATTCCGGTGATGCTTTTGACCTTGTTGTATGTCTGGCCCAAGACACCCTTTGGAAAGATGTTGATTGCAAAGCCTGATAGGGCTAAGGATTTTGTATGGTCCGATGCTTCTGAAGCACAAGACCCAAAGGGCTTGATAGGAAAACTGGGTGTTGCTCAAACGGAGTTCCTACCCCACGGGACCGTCTCGATCGACGGCATGGAATTTGAAGCCGTCAGTGAAGCCGGCCCGATTGAAGCAGGAACGAGCGTGCGGGTGACCAAGCTTGATGTCGGCAGGCTGGTCGTTATCCCGACAAGGACTCCTACCGACCCAAACGTACCGATGTCAAACGATTCGTCGCTAGATCGACCTAGCAACGAGTTGGGACTAGATTCCTTGCAATAAGGAATCGATTCAAGGATCTAAGAAAAAAGCCCCATTTTACGCGGGGGGGAGCAGCCCGTGGGCTAGTCTTCCAGACTCTAAGCACTTGGATCTGCGAGCAAAATAATCGCGATTACGCTTATTTGAAAAGGCGACCTTGTGGATTCGATCCACGCGTATCGAGTAAGATGCGACGTGCAAGTATCGCGAAGCAGAGTCCGTGAAAACCGTACCTTTACCCATGAAAATCCCCGTGGATGCTGATCTATGAAATCCAATGTCATCCTGCTGATAGGCCTGAGCCTCCTGGCGCAACTTGCTCCCTGGGCTTGGTCTGGGCAGCCTTTGTCAGATTCTGTCCAATCACAGCCTTCCACAAACTGGGCCAAAAGGGACTTTTGGGAAACCACTGACGGAACGCCGGTTTCAGATGGCTGGGATTTCAAGGACTCGACAATCACACTGGTTCAACCCGGAAAAGGAGGAAACATCGTCACGCGCCCCCTGGGTTCAAACTTCGAACTGTCTTGGTCCTGGAAGATCGACAAAGGGGTCAACGCAGGACTCAAATACCGTGTCCGTCGATTCGGTGCGAATTTATTCGACAACAGCTATCTGGGCCTGGAGTACCAAATCCTCGATAACCCAGCCGATAGTACCGCCAATACTTCGACCGCTTCGATTTATGATTTGGTAAGCCCCAAAAAAGAGAAAACCCTTCACCCCCCCGGCCAGTGGAACACTTCCAAAATCATCGCTCTTGGGGATCGCATCGAACACTACCTTAACGGCGAGCTCGTTACAAGCGCTTCGACCTGGGGACCGGACTGGGATACGCGAATCGCATTTAGCAAATTTTACGGCGGAAAAGATTTCGGTCGACCCAGCGACCAAGACCGATTCATGCTGACCGATCACGGAGGTATCACGGCCTACAGAGATTTCCAATACAAACCTCTCCAAGCTCCCGCGCCCTCGGGGCAAGCTCCCCAAGGTCCCTTTCTTGGGAATGCAACTCGCAATAGTTGGGCTCAGCAAGATAGCATTGTCCTGTGGACTCGCACTACCAGTATTCCTGAAATGCGCATCGACGGTCGAGAATTCAACCAGTTGACGAATCAACAATCCCAGGAGATCGCTCGGTTGAAGGATCCCGAACAGATCCACCGATCTCAGATTCCAAACGACGCGACACTTGATGAAATGATCGGTGCGTGCCCAGGGATGGCAGGCAAAGTCCGCCTGTCCTACTTTCCAGAAGAGCAACGCAAAGACGTTGTCTCGATGGATTGGATCACTACCCAAGCGTCTAGTGACTTTACTGCGCAGTGGAAGCTCCAAGGGCTTAAGCCTGGGACCAAGTACATCACCGTGGTCGAAGCCCGAACGCTTGACGGGAAACCTTCGGCTGCCATCCGCGGTTCCTTCGAAACACCGCCAGCAATCGATCAAAGCAACCCCGTCAAATTCTGCATCACCACTTGCCATGACTTTGTACGACGCGATGACGGATGGAATGGTCACAAGATCTATCCGGCCATGAAAGCCATGGATCCGGATTTTGTCGTTCACGCAGGCGATATCGAGTACTACGACAAACCCGATCCCTGGGCGATGACGATCCCACTAATGCGGTTCAAATGGGCTCGAATCTTCTCGCTACCCAGCAATCGGGATTTCTATAACCGGACTACGACTTATTTCATCAAAGATGATCACGATACTCTCGCCAACGATTGCTGGCCCGGAAAGACCTATGGCGCAGTGAGCTTTGAACAAGGGGTGAAGCTCTTCAACGAGGAACAATTTCCGAGCAAAACCGAGCGTTACCAAAGCGTCTCTTGGGGCAAGGATCTTCAAATCTGGATCTTAGAAGGACGCGATTACCGTAGTCCCAACTCCATGGCCGATGGCCCAAACAAGACGATTCTTGGAGCCCAGCAGAAAGCTTGGTTGTTCAAAACACTCAAAGAGTCGCAAGCTTCTTTCAAATTGATCTGCACCCCAACTCCCATCGTCGGACCCGATCGGGACAACAAGAAAGACAATCATGCCAATGACGTCTTTGCGCATGAAGGAAGCGAAATCCGAGAATTCTTGGCAACCGTCCCGGGGGTCATTCTCTGCTGCGGCGATCGCCATTGGCAATACGCATCGGTCGATCAAGAAACAAAACTATGGGAGTTTGGATGCGGACCTGGCAGCCAGGAACATGAATTGGGATGGAAACCTGGTGATCAGCGCCCCGAGCATCGGTTTTTGCGAGTCCAGGGTGGATACCTTTCGGGTGAGTTGTTCTACGATGCTGCGACCTCAAGGCCCAGCCTTGCGATGCGCCATCACGATGTCACCGGCAAGACTCACAGCGAATTTGTTTTCCCCCAAGCATTTGCAGCCCCCTAGTGCGGTGGCTTTGACCATCATCTATTTTCAAAGACGTCTCAGGGGTGGTTCCACAGAGTCCCGAGCAATTCGGCGATGGTAGGATCGTGTTTTACCAGTTGCTCGCGGGTAAATGGAAAGAAGTCATTGGTCGAGAAATAGGCTTCGGTCGACTCGGCAAAATACTCGGCAGGATTTGACATCGCATAGGCCTTGGTCTGAGCCGATCGACCATCGCCAAAGCGTTGCTCGACTTGATCGTAACTGCCCGCCTTGCGTGCTTTGTCATGGGCTAACTTGATTTTGGGGTTGGAGAATCCGTCTTGAAGAAATTGATCGTGATACGCATGCGCTAATTCGTGCAAGGCGAAATTTGGCATTCTTCGGTACTCTTTTTCAAAGATGCCTATGTTGGAAAACTCCACCCCTTTTTCCATGGCAGGATCGCGACCGTGGTCCTTCAACCAACCTGCACCGGGGTGGTATTCGCATCGGGGTTGCTCGTTGGGATAGACCGGTGAAAACCAAAGAGTGACCCCCCTGAGCTTTGCGACCGCCGGTTCTGGCACCACATCGACGATCTCCTGAAGCTGCTTTTCCAGAATCGTCAACGCTTGCGACAATGCTTCGTGCTCAGACTCCTTTAGCTCTTTGCGGATTTGAAGTTTCCAACCCAAGAGTTCGCCTTGGTCGTACTGCGGCATCGACTCCTGAGCCGTAGCCAATGGGGTTGCAAGTAGAACTACGCACAGCATCTTGACGGAAAAACAAGAACGCAGAAGCATTGCAAACTCATTTCTACCCGAAAAATCGGTGGCACCGGAAAACGTGGAATTCCTTGACCAAAAATATCGCTTGGGTAATTTATTCGGCCCAGTCGATGGGATTCGGTAAGATATCCTCTCGGCAGGCTCTCGGATAGTCTTCCCATGACCTTAACTCAATGCCCTAGATGGATTCTCGTATGTTCGGACTCAACCGCTTAAGCATCCAGTCGAAGATGATCCTGCTGCTGTTGTTGGTGGCTTTGAGTGCCTTGGCGGTGATGGCCTGGATTGGCTACGTCACTGGCAAGTCCTCTCTGGAAAAATCGGTTCAGAACCAACTCAAGGGAATCCAGGTTGCCAAGACGACGGCCCTGAAAACTCGCTTGGAGTCTCTGCGCGATCAGGTGGTTTCGATGTCCGATAGCCGGATAGTTCATGACGGCATGAAAGAGTTTGCCAAGGCTTACGACGACTTGGAACAAGCCTCGCTCGGCCCGGATGAGTCTCAGCAAGTCAAATCCTTTTACACCGATGTATTTATTCCAAAGCTCAAAGAGCATATCGTATCTGAGCCGCTGGTCGAGCAGTACATTCCTACCAACCCGATTTCCAATTATCTCCAGTATCATTACTTGGCTGCGAATCCTCATCCGTATGAGTCCAAGTCGCTTTTAAGCGATGCACCCGGTGACACCAGCCCCTATCGCCAGATCCATCAGCAGTTGCATCCGAGTTTTGGCCGAGCGGCGAAGATTTTCGGATTCGAAGATATTTTGCTGATCGACGCGCGAAACCTCAACATCGTTTACAGTTACGCCAAGACCAGCGAGTTTACGACGAATCTTCAAAACGGACCTTACAGCAACTCCAAATTGGCCCGTAAAGCTCGTGAGCTGTTGTCTGCTCAAGACCAAGATGCTTATAAGATCGCGGATTTTGAAGCTTACCGACCGAGTCTAGGGCTACCGATGGCTTTTGCGCTGAGCCCAATTTTTGATGGTTCGAGCATGATCGGCATCTTAGCACTTCAGTTTCCCGTCGATAGTTTTAACTTCCTGATGACCGGAGGAGGGAAGTGGAAAGAGGAAGGGCTGGGTCAGACCGGCGAGTGCTATCTGGTTGGTCCTGATTTGACGATGCGTAGCCGCAGTCGATTCATGATGGAGAACCCTAAGGCGTTCGTTGCGGACCTGCGAGAATTGAATGTTCCAACTCCGATTGTCAACCAGATCGAAAAGCAGGGGAATGTGTTAGGTGTGTTGCCTGTTGAGTCGAAAGCGGCAAGGGAGGCGATCAACGGTGAGAGCGGGATAATCGAGGACTATGACTATCGGCGAAAACGAGTGATTAGTGCTTATGGGCCAATCGAGTTCGATTCTCTTCGCTGGGGCGTTCTTGCGGAGATCGATGCTGATGAGGCCTATGCGCCCATCCGAGACTTTGGTCGCAAAGTTCTCATGACCGCCTCGGCAATGGCTCTGCTGAGCAGCTTACTTGCACTGCTCTTTTCGAACTGGATGATCCGACCGCTGAAGCAACTTATCGAGGGGGCTCGACGATTGGGGGCTGGTGAAACGGACGTGCAAGTGCCAGTGGCAACCAAAGATGAATTCGGAGAGCTTAGTAGGGTATTCAACAGCATGTCCCGCAGCATCAAGACCCAAACCGATCAACTTGCCCAACAAGTCCGCGAGAACGAGGAGCTTTTAGGAAGTATCCTGCCGGCGTCGGCCATCGCGCAGCGACGCGAAGGGGACGAGCGAGCCAGCCAGCAGTTTACGGATGTTTCGGTCTTCTTTGCTGAGCTGATCGGATTGGAGGACTTTAGTCGTGAAGCTGGCGAGACCAAAGCCCTGAGTGTTCTTGGGGATTTGATTGTTTCCCTGGATGAAGCGGCAGAGAAATTCGGCATCGAGAAAGTCAAGACCATCGGTGGGGCCTACTTGGCCGTTTGCGGTTTGTCGGTATCTCGCCCCGATCATGCCAGGCGCATGGCTCAATTTGCCCAGGAGGCAGTTCGCATCGTGGCCCACTCCCATCGAGACTTCAAAGCCGAGCTCAATGTAGCCATTGGGATCAATTCAGGCCCAGTTGTTGGAGGCGTCGTCGGACGCAGAAAGTTCCTCTACGACTTATGGGGCGACACCGTTACCATCGCCAAAAAATTGGCTGTGGGTAAGGGAGCCTCGACGATCCGCGTGACACAATCGGTACGCGATCGGATTGGGGATCAGTTCCAACTCGTGGGCCCCGTGCAAGTTGAACTTGAAGGTCGAGCACCGATTGAGGCATGGCAGGTGTCAGCATGAACACTCTGAGCGAGCTAACCAACTTGCCTGTGTGGCAGGCCGTCGCGCTTGCGATCGGCTTTCCGATTGTGTTGCTGATCATCAATGAGCTTGTCAACTCCCTGGAGCGACGCGGCAATCCGCTGGCCAAAAGTCTGCGCACACTACGCAATCTAGTACTTCCTGCGCTAGCGCTGTTGTTGTTTGCCTATTGGATACTAGAGCTACCGAGCCAGAGCAGTGCACTTCGGTGGATCGAGACGGTCTTTTGGGTCGCTTTGCTCTACGTCTTGTTGGGCTTTGTCAACAACATCGTTTTTGGTATGGGCCGCCAAAAATCGTTGGGGGAGCGAGTCCCAAAGTTATTTCGGGATTTGGCCCAAGCACTTTTGGTAGCCATCGGGGCGATGGTCATTTACAGCAAGGTTTGGGGGATGGAGATCCAAGGGGCCCTGACAGCGCTGGGGCTCGGATCGATCGTCATCGGCTTAGCACTCCAAGAACCGCTAGGGAATATAGTCTCGGGGCTAATGCTCTTGTTGGAACGCCCATTGAATGTGGGAGATTGGGTGACGGTCGATGGAGTTACTGGCAAGGTCACCGAGATCAACTGGCGGTCAGTGCACATCGAAACGCCCACGCGTGAAATCCGAGTCGTGCCCAACGTGTCTTTGTATAAAGGGGCCTTTAGCAATCTCTCGCGCCCCACTCCGGAGCGGACCGAAGTTGTCGATATGGGCTTTAGTTACGACGATCCCCCGAGCAAAGTCAAAGAACTACTGGTTGATCTGCTGCTCTCGACCCCTGGGGTCAAGAAGGATCCTGGTCCATTGGTGCGAACCGTAAACTACGCCGACTTTTCCATCATCTATCGGATGATCTTTACTGTAGAAAAGCAGGAGACCCTCGGGGCCACTCGCGACTTGGTGATGACCCGTATCTGGTACATGGCTCGACGCGAAGGATTGACGATTCCGTTCCCGATCCAAATGGAATACAAGCCCGGTGAAGATCCGGGCAAGCCACAAAAGACGACGTCTCAATGGCTCAACGATCAGCCTCGCTTCAAAGCGTCATTGCAACCCTCGGATCTAGCTGATTTGCAGATTCGAGAGTATACCGAAGGAGAACTAATGCACTCGCCAGAGAAGCCATTTAAGGGGGGCGCGTTGATTTTGAGAGGAGAGGTTTCGCTCCTGTATACGTCCGACGAAGGACACGAACTGGTTGTGTCCAAGCTTGGAACCGGAGAGTGTTTCGGAGACACCTTGACTGCGGGTTCGTCATCCGATGCCATCACATTGAGGGCCGAAGACGATGTGACGGTACTATGGCTCCCGACCGATCAAATGGATCAGTTGCTCAGCCGCTCAACGAGCCTCTCATCGGAAGTTGGTGACGCGATAGAGCTTAGACGGCTAGCCGTTCAAGCGATCAAGCGGCATCGCAAGGGGCAATCGATTCCCTCAGAGTAAGCCGTCATTGCT